>Ga0163216_100898_pt1 | contig 27625 bp, 28 predicted proteins | sample SynspAceP_FD_167610 | JGI IMG/M metagenome (GOLD analysis project Ga0163216, IMG submission 167610) | Saline lake microbial communities from Ace Lake in Antarctica - Synechococcus sp. Ace-P (Illumina Assembly) | ecosystem: Environmental > Aquatic > Non-marine Saline and Alkaline > Saline ...
CGGAAGTAGTATCACCTTTGAGATGGATAAAAGCGGCGCAATCAAAACGCTTGTTATGAGCAATGGTATACGCGGGAAACGAAAAGAGTGATGGAGCTTTTGGAAGCCTGATAAAACACGAAAATTTCCCCCGTTCGATCAGGTAAGTTATTTGGACCACTTTGGGCGTGAATCAGCGGTTCACCTGCGTCTGCATCCGCTCTTGGCCAAAACCTGGCTTAAGGTGAAGGACAAATTTGTGCCAATTGCGGTTCTACGAGTGACGGATGCTGAACGATCCTAATTAGCAGAAACCTGAAATAACTACTCAACTGGGTTACATTGTTTTGTAAGCCATCAACTTTTGTTTAATGCCAAATATCAACAATCACCTTACCTAATTAAAATTTATTAAGTGGGAATAGGTATCTTGGCGAAAATTAAACTAGTAAAAAAGGATTTTATTAATGAAGTGTCTTATTTTTTTATTAGTAATTTTTCTGTGGTCTTGTACTCAAGATAAAAGGGCTGAGTGGATAAAGCCTAATTCCGTTATCGTTAGTTGCGATGAATACTACAACTTAGAGACAAGATATGGCGTTTTAACCAATAATGTTTGGAATAAGCATGCCGCAGAGAATGATTCGTGGGAACAGTGTATAGAGAAGCGTGATGTTGACGGCATTACCCAATACGGCTGGTCGTGGTCATGGCCTTTTGAACGAAGAGTGATTTACGCTCAACCTCAAATTAAAATGGGTTCTTCACCATGGGCCCCAGAACCAAAGTTTAACGATTCATTTCCTCTTAAAGTAGGTGAACTAAAAAAGCTTACAATCACTCATGAACTTGAAGTTTCATCCAATGGTGATCACAACAACGTCACGACCATGTGGTTGTTGTCTGAAGCCTATAAAGGAAAAGAGCTTATACCTGATCTTATTGCGGTAGAAGTCATGATCTGGACATATGCGACAAAGAACCATTTTGATCCAGCGGGCAAACGATATAGCGAACTAAGGATTGGAAGTGATGTGTGGGAAGTTTGGTATCAAAAAAATTGGTACGATAAATCAGGTGTAAACGATAACCAATGGATAAGCCTATCTTTCAAAGCTCAAAAATCCTCTATGAAAGCCTCAATACCTGCGCTTGCACTTTTGCAATTTGCTGTCGATAAAGGGCTAATAAGTAAAGACCTCTATATCGCAGATATAGAGTTGGGAAACGAGATAATGAGTGGTTCTGGCATGACTTGGGTAAAGGATTTTTCAGTGACGTTTAACTAAAAATTAAAAAAATTGCCATATTATCGAACGTCCGTTTCTCAGTGTCAGGATAGCTGTCGCCTGGCGGTATACGCGTACTAGTAGCATAAATCAGACAGTAAGGGTTTACTGCACAAATGCAAATTTCACTAATGATTTACCATTGTAGTTTAGTGATCAAAAAAATTGATTCTAAGCCCGCAAACCAGACTCTAAAACCTAGTTAGCTCTCAAAGTAAAAAGCAATGGCTAATGATGAAAGCTAGGTAACTTTAAACCTTCTTTTCCTACTTGACCCACCAGTTGAATGAATAATTCTCCGTTTTTGCATAAAAACCAACCTAGATTTGGTCACATTTACCTTAACTTAATGCAAATAAGAACAATTATCATTTGCATTATCTTTCTCTGTATTTATAATGAAGCGGTTCTTCAAATACATCCAAACTTCAGAGAAAACTATGACATATAAGACAATCTTTGCATTATCGCCTATTTTGCTTGCGTTGGCTGTTCATGCACAAACAGCAGAATTAACCAATGAGAAGGCTGACAAGGCAAAAGATGATGATATTGAAACCATTCGTATTGTCGAAAGCCGTTTCCAACGCATTAGTTCAGGGGCTACCGGACTGGGGCTGGATAGCTTCGATACCCCGCAATCTTTGTCGATCATTGAAAGCGATACCATTAATAATTACAACTTAAGTGACATTAATAGCCTGTTTAAAAAGATAACAGGTATCAATATTGACCAAGTCGAAACTGATCGGACTTATTACAATGCTCGTGGTTTTGATATAACCAGTATGCATGTAGATGGCTCTGGTGTTCCTTTTGGCGATATTTTTGTAGGCGATCTTGATACCGCCATTTATGAAAAAGTTGAGTTTATTCGCGGCTCTAACGGACTTATCACTGGTTTAGGCAACCCATCAGGAACAGTCAACTACGTACGTAAGCGCCCAAGTAATGATCCACAAGCAAGCGTGGCGGTAAGTTTAGGCCGTTGGTCAAACAAGCGTGCTGTGGTGGATGTTTCTACTCCTTTAACTGATTCTGGAAGTTGGGCTGCCCGCGCAGTTGTTGTACAACAAGATAAAAACAGCTGGCTAGATCTATACGAAAATAACCGCACAGTATTTTACGGCGTGGTTGATGGACAGATAAATGATGATGTTACCCTCACTTTCGCTTACACCTATCAAAACAATAAGAGTGATGGCGTGACTTGGGGGGCAGTACCATTGATTTATTCAAATGGCACACAAACCGATTTTGCTGATTCTAGCTCTACGGCCATGGATTGGACTTATTGGGATACCCTTAATCAAACTGCTTTTGCGGAACTGAATTGGTACATCAATGCTAACCTCAACTTCACCAGTAAGCTCACCTACACCGACTACGAAGACGATTCGGAGCTATTTTATACCTATACACAAACTGGGTTTGAGCAAGATACAGGTTTGGGCATGTTAGGTTACCCAGGTAAATATTATGCCGAAGACGACATACTCATTTGGGACAATAGCTTACAAGGTACATTTCAAGCATGGGGATTAGAACATTCTTTCAATCTAGGGGTGAGCCTGGCTGATTCTGAAACCCTGGATCTTGATTCTGCTGCATTGAGTGGATTTGATGCAATGCCTGCATTACCAGGCTGGACAGGAACCGAGGTGGCAAGGCCTAGTTGGGCAGCTCCCAAAAAAGAGGGTTACACAGATGTCACTTTGAATCGTTTTTATGGTTCGATGCAACTCGCCGTGACAGACAACTTAGACTTAGTGTTAGGCGCAAGTTTTGTTGATTATGATAACGAAGGTGAATCATGGGGCGCATCTACTTCAACCTCAGAAAATGGTGTTAGCCCGTATCTTGGCTTTACTTGGGAAGCAATAGAAGGCCTAAATATTTACGCTAGCTACAGCGACATTTATCAACCTCAATATTACCTTAACGAAGACCTGCAACCATTAGGTTCAGCTGAAGGCCGTGGTTATGAAATGGGCATCAAAAAACGCTTCGATGATAACTTATTGCTTAGTTTTGCGGTATTTAGAACCGAACAAGAAAACCTCTATGAATTTATCGAATATGGTGATGGCGACGGCGTTGACGATGATAACTATGACGATGACTTTAATTACGCTATATATCGTGGTGTAACAGTTGACTCCAACGGTTTTGAATTAGAAGTATCCGGCAAGGTCTCAGAAGAATGGTCTATACAAGGTGGGTTTACCGCTTTAACCATGGATGATGAGAATGGCGACGAGGCGCGAACCTTTATTCCTCGCAAAACTTTAAAGTTACTTGCTGATTATTCTCCTAAATGGAACGAAAAACTGAATGCAGGTATGTCTGTTCAATGGCAAAGTGATATGTATTACGAAACTGGTTATGGACGTATCACCCAAGATAGCTACGGACTAATCGGTGGATATATTCAGTACAGTTTCAACGACAATCTATCGCTCAGTCTGAACCTAGAGAATATTACAGGTGAAAAATACCTCAGCTCGGTGCGAACTGAGCAAGCGTTTTATGGGTCGCCTACTGACTATAACCTAACCTTACGTTGGGACTTTTAATCGTCAACCTTAACTCGGGATAACCCATTTAATGAGAGGCTAATTGTTAAAATAGGCCTCTCATTTTCTGGCATAACACAGCCATCCTAATGCAAGTTTATATACCAATATCGGAAGCTACCAATGAGTAGAACAGCTCTATTATTTCTTAAAAACCAACGCTTCTGGCTTAGTGGGCCTGCCACCTTGCTGGTATCGCTACTTATTATGCTGGCGATGGCAGTTTGGTTTCCCCCTGGTGCTGGCAATGTCAATAACATCATGCTGCCACTGGTTATGCTGCCATTAATTTGGGCTATTTTATTTTTTTACACTTACCTAACAACAAATATGCGTAAAGCCCAGTGGCTACTTGTGGCGTTATTTGTTGTAAATAGTGCCATTCTTACATTTCAATTTTTAGGTTAATCTTTATGAATGAAAACACCCCCATCCTGCGTTCGAAGGCTAAAGCATTACTTAGTCTGCATTCTTGGTCTGGTATTGTTTTGGGCATGTTACTTTACGCTGTGATATTCACCGGCACAGTGGCAGTGGTGGCAGACGAGATAGGAGAATGGTCAAACAGTAATTATCCTCAACACTTAATTCTGACTAGTGATGTGGACGAAACGGTTAAACGTCTTTCTGCACAAACACCAAAAGCATACCTAGATGAAATTTCTGCTTATGAAAATGACCGACAACAATTAGTATATTTTTTTCATACCCACAAACAAAATCCTTCGGGCGACATGGACGAATATGGCGTGCAATACGCGCTGAACTCACAAGGCGAAATTGTTACTGAAAAAACCGGTTTTGGCAGCGACTTATATGCTCAAGATGATACCTATGCCCTAAGCCGCTTTCTGGTATCTATTCATACTGAGCTGCACATTCCTTCGCCGTGGGGCCTGATCCTTACCGGGATCTTAGGACTAGCCATGCTGATTGCTTCAGTATCTGGGTTTATGATGCATCGTCATTTATTTACCGATATGTTTTCCATTCGTAAGCAGCGTGATGGGCAATCTCTCAAACGTGATTCGCATACAGTTGCAGGCACGTGGAGTATTCCCTTTGCTATTTTGCTGGCGTTTACCGGCAGCTTCTTTAGTTTTTCTACTGCATTCGGCATACCGGCAATGGGTGTTGTAGCATTTGGTGGTGACCAAGAAGCATTAATGTACGCGCTGGTAGGTGAGCAACAAGATAAAAGCGAAGCGCCAATGGCGTCAGCTAATTTGAATCTTATGCTCAAAGATGCGGTGCAACGACAATCTGCAGTCCCGACTTTTTTATCCATTTCACATATAGGAACCGAGTCTGCCAGTGTACTCGCCTTTTTTATGCCAAATGAAGGTAAGGTTGGATACGAACAATTAGTTTACGATGGCACCAACGGTGATTTTGTGGAATATAAGCCAATAGTGGGCAGTGTGCCGTCATTGGGAAGTAGTATTTTGTCGCTGATTTATCCCATCCACTTTGGCACCTTTGCCGGTTTATTGTCAAAAATTATTTGGATAAGTTTAGGGGTAGCCGCCTGTTATGTCACCATTACTGGGCTGCAACTTTATGCCCATAGAAACCAAAAAAACGACAGCAGTTGGCATTGGTTTAGTCGAATGTGTGTATGGGGCTTTTTTGGTCTTCCGCTTTGCTCTTTGGCAGGTGCAGTGGGCTTTTTTGTTAGCGGCGCTTTAGGAACAAACCAAAGTCTTTGGACCCAATTATCCTTTGTGATTACAGCCAGCTTAATCAGTATATTAAGTTTATCCATTAAAAAAATTCACCTACTGAAAAAAGTCTTATTAGCAGGTAATGGATTGTTTTGCTTACTATTACCCCTTCTTCGATCTGGCACGTCTGGTACCGGCTGGTTACAAGCATTACAACATAATATGCTGGCCATGATGTTTATTGAAATGACGTTATTGTTCTGCTCTGTTTGGTGTTTTTTTGCCTTGTATAAATCAATGCAATTTGATGGGCAAACTATCAACCAGACAGCCACATCGTTTGCTAGCCAGGAGACAGCCAAATGAACCACCTTATTATGACTCTACCGTTTATTATATTTAGTTTAGTCATAGTTTTTCTATTGGCTCGCACCGATCCTAGGCGCAAGCAGCTTTCTAATAAAACAGACAACACCACTGACAGGGAATTTGTGTTATCCGTTGCTGGTAGAAAAATGCTTGCATGGAGTTTAGTACTGCCATTTATTCCCCTTGTGTTTATGGCAAATTACGCAGGTATTTTAATGTACGCAGGAGCCGTGACAGTAATTGGCTGGGCAGTATCTGAATTACCGACATCTGTGATTTAAATACAAAATTACAGGGGTGTATATTCAAGTGATCATCGTAACAACTTATTGTATAAAAGGAACACAAGGCACCCGAATATAAAAACCAACAACCCGTTATCAAAGGACACATTGAGCGACGTTGACTTACGGGGATATTTACTCTCTTATTGAAATCTGCGGTCAGAGCTGATGAAATATCTGCTTTGGACCTCAAACAATCAATTAAATCAAAATCAGGGAAGGGCGCTTGAACGCTCATCTATGACCTTCGACTTTAGCGAGTATTTAGTCTGTTTTGGGCGGGCTACTGCATATCACTTAAGTGCCAATAATGGTTATTCGTTGCTCTTTCAGTGAACGATCCCAATAGCAAATTGTAGATATTAGAGAAGTGGGCTGGGGGAAAAGCAATCTAAACAGAATTGGTGTTAACATAATTTATCCTCGGTTGCCGTTATTCCCATGGAAGTTTGAATGAAATTACTATGTAAAATTATTTTCGCAGGGTTATTTTTTTGTGGGACATCGGCCTGTTCCTACTTTGCTCAAGATACTCAGGTGGCAGACCCAGATTTTACGCCGAAAAACACCCACAGAACTTTTTCTGAACAAAATAGCCCCGTGGTATATGTTGATGAGGCACATCACAATTTTTTAACAAAAAACGGTCGTTATAAACCATTTTCTCAAGTTCTAGTGAGTGATGGATATACGGTAAAACCCAACAAAAAAGTATTCAACTTAGATTACTTGAAGCAAGCTGATATTTTAGTTATTGCCAATGCGCTTGATAAAGACAGGCAGGATTGGACGCCTCCTTTTGGTGATGCACTGACAAGCCAAGAGATTTCTGCGGTAAAAAAATGGGTATTGCAAGGAGGCTCGCTTTTTTTGATCGTTGATCACAATCCTTTTCCTAAGGCCATTGAAAATTTAGCCGTCGCTTTTGGATTCGAATTTAGTAATGGCCACGTTGGTGATGCCATATTTCGGATTGAAGACAATACGCTTGCCCAGAATGTTATTACCGGAGGAACAACTGCGTCTCAAAGCGAACTGGGAGCAGAAGAATTAATACCTTCGCTTATGCAAGGATTTACAAGACGGGTTGCAAGTTTAGATAGTATAACAAGAGTCAAAACGTTTGGCGGTTCAGCTTTCAGAGCACCGCAGAACGCCATATCACTTTTAACGCTCGGCAAAGGCGCAGTATCGATTACTCCAGCCATACCTTTTCAAGTAAATGCTAATACACCAAGAGTATCTGTAGAGGGATGGAGTCAAGGTGCTGTTTTACAGATTGGCAAAGGACGGGTTGCAGTCTTTGCTGAAGGTATGATGTTTTCATCGCAACTCGATACAAAGACAGGCAAAAAATATGGTTTAACATCTATGGGGGGAGAGCAAAACGAACTGTTTTTGTTGAACGTTATGCACTGGCTTTCAGGCACCATTTAGATGTGAGGGTTAAATCGTATGCTACCAAGTACATTCTATTGTTCACAATATACAGTAACTACATAATCAACCATTGCTCAATGCAACACCAATCGGCTGTATATCTTTAAAAGCTACAACACGATTACGACCTTGTTTTTTTGCTTCGTAAAGTGCTTGGTCAGCTTGGTTCACCGAATCCCTATTCGAGTTTGAATTAGGCTCGACATTTGACACACCAAAGCTGGCAGTAAGATTACCTACTTCAGAAAAATGATATAAATTAACAGCAGACTGTATTTTTTGGGCTACCACAATAGCATTTTCTGAGGATGTTGAGGGTAGTAGAATAATAAACTCTTCTCCTCCCCAACGAGAAATAGTGTCAGAAGGCCTAACATTTTCTTGTAATAAATTTGAAAACGATTGCAGGACAGAATCTCCCACTTGATGGCCATAAGCATCATTAATTTTTTTAAAATTATCGATATCAATCATAATTAAGCTTAATGCCTTGTTGTATCTTTTTGCTCTTTTTCGTTCGATGGCAAAGTGGTCATCAAAATACCGTCGATTTCTCAAACCAGTAAGTTGGTCAGTGACCGATAATTTTTCTAAAGCGATGAGATGAGCCTTTTCTTTTTCCCTTATTTCTTGAATAGTTTTGTAGGCCGAATTTGCTGATAATTCAAAGAAACAAGTGGTGTACACAACACCTAAAGTAGCAATCGTAAATCTGACAAGCCCTTTAATGTCCCAAAAACCATAGTCCCATTCGCCGATTCCGAGGTAAGCCATTGGTATGATGATCGAATAAAACAGGCAGACCATTATCATCCCTTTGCGTATGCCTAGTATGGGAATAACAAATAATGGATAGCAAATAGTCCAAATGAGCCCAAAACTTTGATTTCCAGCAAAGTAAGAGAAAACGACTAAGAAAACGAAAAGCAGCGTGGTGACAAAATAAGCCGAAAAATAGAAACTTTTTTTAACAATAAGTGAATAAAGAGCAAGCGCTGTGGAAATTGAGATAATCAAATTTACGCTTGATAAAAAATAGCTATTTGGATCGAAGTTAATAAAAGCAAATACGCCAAACGTTAATGTAGCAATGAAGAGTAAAGCAGCAGTCATAATTAAGCGGCGATGCAAAGACGGATCGCTTTTCATTTCGGCATCAATTGCTAAAGCAGCTTTTATTTTTGTTAGCATTTTGACTGAGTCCTACTTCACTTTATAAAACATTGAGCAACGTTCATGAATATGTCCCTATATAAGCACTTAATAAATAGTTCTTTTCAAAGTCTAGCACCGAGACACGAGAAAAAAGTTATAATCTGCTCGTTTAGCACATAAATGCGATTGCGCAGACGCGAAGTAGAATAAAACATCCGTTTAAACAAAGTTGTTCTACTTTTTAAGGTCTAATAAAAATCGGTTGTCTAGCTCTATGCTAGAAACAGGCTTACATATCAAATAGCCCTGCAAGTAATCACAGCCTTCTGTCATCAAGCAATCTTTTTGTTCCTGTGTTTTGACCCCTGCAGTGTCTGTCTTAAACCCTAGAGCTTTAGCCATAGCAACTAGAGTATAGTTAAAACAAAACATCATTTTTTATAAAATCACAATACAGGATGCCTCATATTTTCCATATTGACATCTGTTTTAAAGCCTCATATATCTCTGCAAGGCAAACTGTTCTCGCTATCGCCACATATGCGACTAACACGCCTAAACCAACCAATAACGCCAAGAAACATTTTCGAGGCAATACAAGCAAAGATAGCATTTGTAACCAAGGCGCAGCAGTTTTCCTGATTGCCAATTGGCTAAATAAAAACAAAATTGGACCAACGACTAAAAGTGCTTGCAACCAACCTCCTAACCACCAACCTTGCCACACGGAATAGTTGTTTCAGCACAGTTCACTTTGGCCATCTATTATGTAATGGCTTAGACGTTAAGCTAATAGGATGTTTCTGGTTGAATTTTTTCTTAGCAAATACTGGATCGGGTTATCCCAAACCAATGACTGCTATGGTTGTAAGGCTTTTTTATTGTCCTCAACAAGTGTTAATTGATATGCATGACGCAAAGCTTGGATTACTTTGGGGTCTGTGCCTTTTGAAGCAACTAAATAAAAATCCTGCACCATATTAGGTAATGGGATATTAAAGGTAAAATCTTGCAGTGAGCAATTAGAATTTTTACAGTAAGCCTCTATTACCATTTTACTGGCGGGCACTAGGTCGACTCGACCCTTAAACAACATTTTGAAAGTGTCTGTCGTATCACGTACTACTACAATGTTGTTATCTGCCCTAAAGCCATCTTGCTCAAGAAAATCAAATACTACATCATTGCGCTTAGCTCCTACTAGTAGACTCTTGGCTTGTTCCAAAGTGCTGACGTTAATTTGTTTTGATTTCAGACTGACTAGCGCGATTTCCATCAAGTAGAGTTGGCCTATCCAAATGAACTTGTCTTCTCGATGCGGGGTGCGCACCACAGAAAACAATAATACGTTGGGTTCAGTTACTGCCATTTGATATGCACGTGACCAAGGAGCTACCATCCATTTGGCTGTTAAATTTGCACTTTCAACGATGCGTTTGACCTGGTTATAGGCCAAACCATCATGCAATTGTCCATTTTTAACAATTTGCAAAGGGGGGAGATCTTCAGTAACAATTAATACTTTTGTTTGCGCCTTTGCGTTATAAGCAAAGGTAAGTAACAAAAACACAATATTGAGAATGGCAAAACGCATCAAGTAAATTTCCAGATTATCTTCATTCGAGCACAAGCAGATTACTTGAAAGTACCATGCTATTCAGCGCTATTAAAGGTCTATAAGCAAGCCGAAAAGTTAGTCTATATGTCATGTGTAACCATTAACGTTTTCAACGTGCCTATTTGTATTCTGAGCTCGCGGCTAGACTTGCTTATTGTCATTAAAAATTACGAAGACACCCATTTTTAGTTTTGGATAGGTCACTGAATGCTTTGCATTGCACAATATTGTCACAAATATTCAATGCTCTGAACGGCTGATGTCTTAGTATTGTTGCCGTTCAATCTGAGTGAGTTATTTACTGTGTTTTGTGCGTGAAGTGGTTGTGCATCTGCGTCCGTTTTGGCCTAAACCAACAACCAGATAACTGCGGGGCAGAGCACTAGATTCACATAACTAACATGGCTGTTTTCATAAGTTTTACTCATTGCTACAAAGAGAGTAAAAACTAATTAATTCAATGTGATATGAATTGTTGGTTTTGTTGGGAACTAGCTCAGAGTAGTTTAAGTCAGCCGATTTTAAAGTTATTTCTTCGTGGTCTTTGTGCCCTTTGTGGTTCAAGTGAATGGCCACTAGCCACTGCATTTATCTGCTTTTTAATCTTTATTGTCGATAAACCTTGTTGCGTCAGAAAATATAGCAATAATCGGGCTAGGTTTTATTTATTGGGTTTATATAGTGCAATTATTAGAAATAGAGTGTTTAGGCAAAACACTTAAGTTAGAAGGTTCAATGGCTGGGTGGCAACAACTGTTTTGGGGGGAACAATGTGTTTCGCAAATTAGTGCCAGTGCCGACAATGATAACTTTTTACATCAATTTTCCCTACAAGGTGAGCAAGGCGATATTCAAGTGGAGCTCAATGGTGCTTTGCAATGGCAGCCTTTTGAACTGCAATTCAAGCTTTTAGTTAATGATGAGCTATTGCAAGAAAATACACTGACTGAAAAAGACATAGAGCAAAGGCAAGTCATCCAAGGTAAAAAACAAGCGATGAAATTTAGTTTTATTGGTATGGCAGGGCTGGGTTTAAAACTGTTTAAAAGTGCCAAGATTATTAAAGTGTTGTTTGCTGCAGGCAGTTTAGCCGCTTATAGCTGGTTGTTTTCTATTGAGTTTGCCATTGCCCTGATATTTTGTCTGGTGTTTCATGAATATGGTCATATCAAGGCGATGAAGTACTTTGGTTTGAAAACCAAAGGTATCTACCTTATTCCTTTTGTGGGAGGTTTAGCCCTCAGCGACGACAAAATTAATACACGCTGGCAAGATATTGTCATTTCAATTATGGGGCCATTTTTTGGCTTGATATTGTCTATTGTTTGTTTAGTGGGGTATTGGCTTACTGATATAGAAATACTCGCAGGTTTAGCGGTATTTAATGCCTTGCTCAACTTATTTAATATGTTACCTGTACTGCCTTTAGATGGTGGGCATGTACTTAAAAGTATCGCTTTTTCAATTAACTCTCGTGTGGGTATAGTCGCCTGCGCATTGGGCGCCATGTTAGGTGTTTATGTCAGTTATCACTTTGGTTTAGCTTTGTTAGGTTTTTTACTTGCTATAGGCAGTGTGGAAATATTCTTTGAATATAAACGCCGACACCTAAGTGAGCTATTGCCCCTTAACCGTTATGCTCAAATCGTTTCCATTTTGTGGTATGTCATCACTTTGGGTGGCCTAAGTGCCATTATTTGGCTTATGGGTCAAACCGATAACGGTGCCTTATCATTGCCACTTAAGATATTGAGTAGTTAATGTGACTCCATCTCGGACCTGTGCGATCGGGTTCGTTGAAATTAGTATCTGTCGAAGACGAACATTTGATTTATAACTGGTGTTATCTGGAGAAGGGTAATGCCTGCTTATGGCGGAACTCAGAATAATTTGAAAAGCAAATATGTATTCAAAGGCAAGCTGAGTGTCTGCGAAACCGGGGCACGCCTCGATAAATATCTTAAATAATGGCAGTTAAACAGCAACTGTTACAAGCCCGAATATTTTAAATTTTCTTATTCAGTTAAATTATTGAAACTATTAAAAATAAGTCATTTTTGCTGTTTATGAGTTAAAAAACACCCCTTCAATTATTTGACATAAATAAATTCAGTGTCTTTAATTAACCCTCTGCTGTGTAATTAGTTATCCGATTTCTCTAAGTAGCCAAAATTAATTAAATGGATTTAGTGTTATGTCATCTCTATTTCGCAAACAAGCGCTAGATGCTCAGCAACATAGATTGCTTGGTACTATCTCTTTAGCTCAGCCACTATCAATGTCAGTAGTGACCTTGATCTTGCTTGGATTGTTAACGGGGATTGTTACCTTTTTGTGTTTTTCTGAATATGCCCGCAAAGAAACGGTAAAAGGTTACCTCAAACCCGAAAAAGGTTTGATTAAGGCTTATACCAATCGTAATGGTGTAATAGAAAGATTATTCGTACAAGAGGGCACTCTTGTGCAAGCGGGACAACCTTTGGTGTCTATCATTTCTTCACAAACCCTAACATCTGGTGAAGAACTCAGTGACAAATTAAGCGCCGAACTAAACAAACAACTTGTTTGGTTGCAGTTTGAACACCAACAAATTAGTCGTATGCAATTGGCAGAACAAACACGCCTTGAACAACGTAAACTCAGCTTAATAAATTCAATGCAAGTAGTGGCAAATCAACAAAAATTGCAAGCGAAAAAGATCAGCTTGTTAGACCAACAACAAGTGCAATATCAGAAATTAAAAATAGAAGGCTATATTGCTGAGCTTGAATTTCAGCAACAACAAGAAAAACAACTGAATGCCAGACAAGAACTAGAAAACCTCAAACGAGTGAAATTAGATAAGCTCAATGATATTAAGCAAATTGAACATGAACTCAAAGTACTGCCTGACCAATTTACCGTAAACGCTGTGGAAATTTCACGCAAGCAGTCAGACATTCAAAGTCAACTTAGTCAAATCGATAATAATCATAGGATAGTGATAAATGCCACCTATGATGGATATGTGACCGCCATTCAAATAGAAGAAGGGCAAAATGTCACTGCCAGCACGCCCATGTTGAGTTTACTGCCAACTGGCACCGTGTTGGTAGCAGAGTTGATGTTGCCCACTCGCTCGGCTGGCTTTGTTAAAAAGGGCGATATTGCCAGATTACGATTTGATGCCTTTCCCCATCAGCGCTTTGGTCTGATGCTCAGTCACATCGATCAAATTGATCTGGCTCTTATCACTAGCAATTCGCCCAATATACCCATTCAACTCAATGAGCCAATGTATAGAGTGCGCAGCAGGCTTAGTGAGCAGCTTATCGAGGGGTATGGCCAATCCTTTGCGCTTAAAAGTGGAATGTTGTTCGAGGCTGATATCATTTTAGATAAACGTTCGTTACTCGACTGGTTGCTCGATCCCATTTACAGCTTAAATGGCCGGGTTAACTAATGGCAACTACTCAGGTTAGTAATCCAATTGATTTACTTGAATTCTCTGGTGCCAAGCGAGTGCCTCTTATTTTACAAGCCGAAATAGCAGAATGTGGACTAGCATCGATGGCAATGGTCGCATCTTATTACGGTCACAAGCTAGATATGACCGCCATGCGCAAACGTTTTTCAGCTAATCTCAAGGGAATGAATTTGCAGCAGCTTATTGATGTGGGCGATGGACTTGGACTTGCTAGTAGAGCCTTGCAATGTCCTATTGAAGAACTCGATAAAGTATCTCCACCATGTATTTTGCACTGGGATATGAATCACTTTGTGGTACTGACTAAGATCAATAAGAAAAGCGCCACTATCAATGATCCTGCCATGGGTAAGCGGACCCTAAGTTTGACGGAATTTGCTGATCATTTTACCGGTATAGCACTAGAACTAAGCCCCACTAGCACGTTTCAAAAACGCAGTGAGGGGCATTCTATGGGTCTGTCGCAGCTGTGGAGCAAGATGACAGGCCTAAAACCTGCTTTAGCTAAGCTCTTTGTATTGTCTATTTTATTGCAGCTTTCTGCACTAGCCACACCCTATTATATGCAATGGGTAGTAGATGAAGTATTAATAAGCCAGGATCAGCCTTTATTGTCGGTTTTGGCCATTGGTTTTGCTATGTTGGCTATTATAGTCGTCGTCACCAGTAGTGTTAGAAGCTATTTGGTGTTGCGACTGTCTAGTCTGCTAAACATGCAAATGGGCGTAAACCTGCTGCATCATTTATTGCGGCTACCAATGTATTATTTTGAAAGTCGTCATGTGGGCGATTTGGTTTCGCGCTTTGGTTCATTAAGCCAAATTCGTGAGCGCATCACCACAGGCTTGGTTGAAACCTTAGTTGATGGGGTGATGTCACTGGCTGTATTGGTTATGATGCTGCTATACAGTGTGAAATTGACTCTTGTGGTACTGGCGGCCATCGTGCTGTATAGCTTGTTGCGTTTTGCCCTTTATCGGCCTTTACATCAGGCCTCTGAAGAAGCGATTCAATGTGATGCTAAAGAGCAATCCTGCTTTTTGGAGAATATCCGCGGTATTCAAAGTATTAAACTGTTTGGTAATGAATCTCAGCGCCAGGGTATTTGGCAGAACCGATATGCCGAAGTTATAAATGCCGAAATACGCCTTGGTAAACTCAATATCAGTTTCAGCGCAGCCAGCCAAATGCTTTTTGGCTTAGAAAATGTGCTAGTGATTTATTTAGCCGCCATGTTAGTGATGGTAAATAGTTTATCCATTGGTATGGTATTGGCTTTTATTGCCTACAAAAATCAGTTAACTAATCGCTTAGCCAGTCTCATAGAACAACTTATCCAATTTAAAATGATGCGCCTGCACTTGGATCGTATTGCAGACATCGCCTTACATGAACAGGAAAAAAATAGGGAAGGGAGGGCTTTTGTAAGCCAAGCCAGAGGAAAATTGGTGTTAGAAAATATCAGTTTCAGTTATAGCCCTGACAGCTCCAATATTATTGACAATCTGAGTATGAATATAGACGCAGGTGATTCAGTTGCCATTATAGGTGCCTCTGGTTGTGGTAAGAGCACTCTGATTAAGCTGATGCTTGGCTTATTACAACCAACAGCCGGACGAATACAGTTCGATGGTCAAGATATTACTCATATGGGCCTGGAAAACTATCGAAAATTGATAGCAGGAGTGATGCAAAACGACACACTATTGGCAGGTTCTATTGCTGATAATATCAGTTTTTTTGACCCAGAAGCCAACGACTTAAAGATTGAACAGTGTGCCCAAATAGCCTCGATTCATCAGGATATCAGCAAGATGAGTATGGGCTATAACGCTCTAGTTGGGGATATGGGCTGCAACCTTTCTGGTGGACAACTACAACGCCTGATATTGGCTAGAGCCTTATATAAATCGCCGCATATTTTGTTTATGGACGAGGCCACTAGCCATCTCGATGTGAAAAATGAAGCACGAATTAGTGAAAAGGTGCAAGAGTTGAAAATGACCCGTGTGATTGTGGCACATAGGCCAGAAACCATAAAAAGAGCCAACCGACTATACCTGCTTAAAAATGGCAAGTTGGTGACAGTAATAAATAAAGCTAGGAAAGCAGCAGTTACAAGCTGTGCTTAAAAGAATTTTTTGTTTGCTGCTTAACATGAAAAGTAGCAGACAAAAATAAAGGGGCCGACCTGAATTCACTTTGAACGGATAGTCCAGGCCAGCCTATTACCCGCTTACCCAAAAGTTGGGGTGAGTAATTAAATAACCCGACTACAAGTCGGATAAGATTGGAGTATAGCAAATGCGTGAATTAAACGTAAATGAAGTGGATATGGTTGTAGGAGGAGCCGGGAAGGTGGCTACCATTATTACCATAGCTCAAGCAGCCTATGAAGCGGCAAAAGCTTTACAAGAGGCAATTAAAAAAAGTGGAGCAAAGATTACTTCAGATAACCCGAATAATCCCACTAATCGCTTATAAATAATCATGGGGGCTATGGTCCCCATTCACTTTTTTACCTAGAATCTGGATAATGTTTATCTATGCAAACGCTATGGAATAAAATTTTCACGAAGAATGTACTCAACTCAAAAATTATTCCTATTATGGGGATGTGATTTTTCACGAATGGGTGTTCAGTAACATTGCGCAGACTAAATTTAGTCCTATTGGAGCATTATTGATTACAACTATTAATAAAATGGCTCTCCAAAAGTCAGTTGTTGTTAATTATGCAATAAAAATCAGAGCGCTTTTTAGTAAACATTCGAATTTTCGTACTCTGTAACTTATCTCGGTTTTTATTCGTTATATCGGATGTGTTGTAATAAAAATGGTAGCCCCTGATGAAGTTCCACTAAATCATTGACTACCATTCTTGAGTTTGCCGATACCATCGGCTTGGTCTTTTTTTAGTTATCGAAGGCGATCAACTTTTGCCACTCAGTGGCCAATAAGTTAAAAAGATAGTAGGCGTTTGTGCTGAGTCGTATTTGCCTGATAAGTAAATCTGCACTGATAACCATTGACCTTATGACAAGGGCAATTAGGCTAGCTCGTGCAGTAAGTAACTAAAATTAATACAACCAGTCGTCTCAGTAATGTGCATCTGTGGTGCGCGAATCCATAATAAAGAACACAGACATTTATTTTTTATAATTGGAATATTAATGTGAATGTAGAAATAAATACGGATGACCAAATAGTTTTATCCACTATTCACCCCTTACGCAGCCTTTTTTCTGTGGCACTTTGGGCAATTGCCATTTTGGTTTTAGCTCAGGTAATTTTAGGATTGGTTTTTAACATATTTTATGATGCCACTCAGGGAGCTGATTATTCAGTTTCCGAAACTGATAACGGGATTCATAGCCTTCCGATATTGCTAACACTATCATTATTTTCAACTCTTATTAGTTTTCCCTTATTATTGAAAGCAAGTCCGGGAACCAAATGGACAGAACACTTCGAATTTTGGGCTATTAAGGGAATTAATAGACAAGAATTATTTCGTTGGTCATTAGTTATCTTAGTTTTTTGGCTGTTTTCGTCACTTATGGATGAAGTGCTGCATTTGCCAGTAGAGCCATTTATGCTAGAGATAAAAGCTTCTGGCGATAGTATTGGAGTGATTTTTCTTGCAATTTTATCTATCTGTATCATTGGTCCTATTTTTGAGGAAATTATTTTTCGTGGCTGGATGTTTAGTAAAATTGCTCAAACAAAGTTGGGTTCTGTAGGAGCCTTATTGATTACGACGCTTATCTTTACTCTACTTCATAGTCAGTATGAGCAGGTGTTAACTTATTTCGTTATTGGCTCTCTCGGTTTTTTACTAGGTTTCATTCGATACAGAATTAATAACATCAGCTATACCATAATCGCACATATGCTGTTTAACAGTGCATCTATGATAGCGCTGTTTTTATCCTAATTTTTTTCTTTGTGTACGTTTTATTAATATGTTTTGTAGGAAGTAACAAACTTAATAAATAATGTTTTGAGACTTTGCCCACACTGTGGCAAAAAATGCGTTGATTATGCATATAACTATTTTTGGAATGCTTATTTTATTGGGGAACAAATAGTCGAGGAACGTTATTAGGTGGTTGTTATTGCAGAAATTGTCGGGCAGTTTTTTCGGATTCTTATGGGCGCAGGTTAAAGGCTGCTTTAGAAAATGGGTATATCACCTAAATAGCTATTTTATTTTGGCAATATAATAATGTTAAATCGACCTTGGCCTAATTGTAATCAGCAACTTACGTTGTCATTTCGCTAGTAGTTGGCCATTTTATATAAAAATACTTACGTTGTTTTCTTGCCATGAGAAATCGCCAAATTGCACTCATTCTTCAATAATGAGCGCAACATTTTATTTAAGGGGTTTTGTTGCTCATATCCAGCGTCTGACTTGTTGTTTATAGTCACGGTAGTCTTGGCCAAATAAGCCTTCGATAATTTGTTCTTCTGGCATAATTTGAAAACGTGTCATGTACCATACAAATAAAGGGATTATCACAAAGCCCAATAAAGCACCGAATTCGATAATGCCGCCAATAAGCACAAACAGCATACCTAAATACATGGGATTGCGGGTAAAGCGATAAATGCCCGAGGTGACTAAGTTACTGGCTTTGCTGGGGTTTAAAGGATTGCTGGTAGTGCGTGCTTGACGAAATTGCCACAGACCTAAAAAAGCGCTTATCGCGCCTGTCAGTAAAAAAAGGCCTGACACCGCATCAGTCCAAGCAAAGTGATATTGGGGTAGAGGCAATTTTGTTAAAACATAGACCAGGGCTAGTGCTATCAAAATGACGGCAAGTGGAGGCACTTTTAATTCTAAAGATTGCATGGCTTGTTACTCTGCTGAAGTAGGGGAGGGCTCAAATGCTGACTTCCAGCGCTGGTGGCCAACATGTTTTTTAACGAGGTCTAAACACTCGTTCACAACCATCAGCATTTCTTGATCAAGCTGGTTATCTTCAACACTAAAGCGGCCTAATCCGTGTGAGACAAAATCGTCGATTTTATCTGCGGTTAAATCAGTTAATAAATTAACGATCGACTGAGTCACAATATCGGTAACCGCACGCTCGAGGGTTTTTTCAATACTGCCTCCCAACATCGGCACCAAGCGTAAGGTGGATACCTGCGAGTTGTTACGGACCGCTTTACCCACACTGCTTTGCACATGAGCGCGCAGGCCTTGGCCTTGCTCATTATTTTGAATAGATTCGCCTACGTGGACCATGACTGACGCTATCCACTGGGATAAAATAGGCAAACGAGTGGCAATAACATTCCGACTGATATCCTCTAATAAGGGCGAACCGGCGGCAATGTCTTTTTGCGCATCACTTAATACCTTTATTACAATACGATCACTGAGTTCTTCTACTAATACATCATAATAAAAGGCAATAAAACGATAAGGTGCAGTTTCTCGTAAATCGATAATTTGATGTTTTTGCAGGCGATAAAGAATGGAGAAAAGTCTCAAAAAGCGAAAGATCCGTAATCCACCCAGCGGTATACAACCTATTAAATCGTACCAATGAATAAAAGGGAAAAAGTACCAACGCATATATTCTTTACGCTTAACTGCGACGACCCAGCGTAAACAAAACTCGCTTAAAAACACCGCAACAAAGCCTAAGTCTATAAGGATGAAGTTTTGGTGAACGGGCAAATAAGTGGCAACAAAAGGAGGGTAGATTGACTGTAAGCTCTGTTGCACAAATTGTGTTGCAAAAAGTGAGTCAAACACTATCCACAACAAATTGATCAGCAGTAAGGCCAGCATGGCCAAGTCTAGGGCAATCCATGGCCCCTCATGGCTTTGTTTTAAGCGGGCATAGCTAAATTTAAACATACACCTCGCGCCTAGGTGCGAGTGACATCAACAAAAATTTTCAAGCGTTGACCCGGTTGTAAATAGTTTTTAATGTTGATCTGGTTCCACTGCTGTATGTCAGTGATAGTGACTTTAAATTTATCCGCAATGCGTGCCAAAGAATCACCACTGCGTACGGTATAGGTCAAGGTGCGCATAATCGCATTTTTCGATTGATTAGGACTGACTTTCTCTACCCATATAACGAGGTCTTTACCCGGCATAAGCGGATCCGTGGGTGCCATACCATTCCACTTAGCCAAACTGCGTAAGTTAACTTTATACTCACGGCTTAAGTCCCACATGGTGTCACCGCTTTTTACTTTATGACTCAATTTGAATGAGCCTGTGCGGCTTTTAGCTTGGGTTGCGGCTAGACGCTGATCTTGCGATAAACTGTAAGACTCAAGAGATTTAAGTGCCACCGGGATAACTAAATAATCACCTTGGCGGATCATATTACTTCTCAATTCATTGACCTGACTAATAATATCAACTGTGGTGTGATATTTATCCGCCAACTTTAACAAACTGTCGCCACCTTTTACTTTGTGACGTACCCAATTTAATCGCTCTTTACTTTCGGTTTGGGCCAAAGCATCTTGAAACTGACTGACTTTATCAACGGGTAAGAGTAACTCGAAGGGGCCATCTGGATCAGTGGCCCAGCGGTTATAACCAGGGTTTAAGGCATGTAATTCTTTTACGGTTAAATCGGCCATTTGCGCCGCCAGCGCCAAGTCAATCTGTGAGCCGACCGATACTGATTCGGTCAAAGCTTGGTTTTCAATTTCTGGCCAGTTAAAACTGTATTTTTCACTATTATTTAAAATATCAGCCAATGCCAATAATTTAGGCACGTAAGCTCGAGTTTCACGGGGTAAATCTAAGGACCAAAAGTCTATGGGCTTGTTTAGTCTTTTATTCTTTTTAATTGCGCCCATGACTCGACCTTCACCGCTATTATAAGCCGCTAAGGCGTGTAACCAGTTGCCATCAAACATTTTGTTTAAATAAGTTAAGTAGGCGATGGCACCTTTGGTTGAGGCCATAACGTCACGACGTCCGTCATACCACCATGTTTGTTTCATACCAAAACGTTTACCGGTGGACGGGATAAATTGCCACATACCTGCGGCTCGACCATGAGAATAGGCAAAAGGGTCAAAAGCACTTTCTACAATGGGCAAAAGTACTAATTCAAGGGGCATATTCTGCGCTTCAATTTCTTCAACAATCAGATGCAAAAACGGCTTAGCGCGCTTGGCTACTCTCTCCATATAAGCGGGGTGGCGCAAATACCAATCACGTTGTTCGTCAACACGGTGATCGTCGATAATTTCAAACGAAAACTGAGAACGAATACGTTGCCACAAATCAAGCACTTGAGTATCGGCCAACTCGTTGGCTTCTTCATCTTCCATGGCCAAAACATCAAGTGTGACTTCTTCATCGGGGTGGGTAACAGGGATAGTGCCTGAGACTGCTGAATCACAATCAAACAATTTCGCGGCTTGCTCACCGGATTGTTCACAGGTTCGGACTATTTGTTCCGCGATTTGATGTTCTTGATCCAATTGTTGCGTATCGGTCGTGTCGCTCGGCGGCATTTGACACGCCGATAACATCGTACTTAGCACTAGGGTGCCTAAAATTTTTACTCGCACAGAGGCTTTCCTTCTGAGGCTACATTACACTCGGCATTGATTGTGTTCGACACCGAGTAAGATATTTTTTTATTTTACGGATTAAAACTGATCTTTCCAGCGTCTTAATGCAGCAAAGGTATGTTCATTTGTATCAAACGACATCTGCCAATGCTGTTTTAACGCTTGTTTTACCCCATCTTCATCACAACGTAAAAAAGGGTTTATTGCCCGTTCTTGTTCGATTGAGCTGGGTAAAGTCGAGAGCTCTGCTGCTCGTTGCTGTTTAGCCCAATGGTGATGTTCGAGTAGCGCTGTATTCTTTGGTTCAACCGCCAGTGCAAAATTAATATTGGCTAAGGTATATTCGTGTGCGCAATATACTTTAGTGTCTGCAGGTAAGGCAGCTAATTGGTTTAATGAATGGTACATTTGCTCGGGCGTACCTTCAAATAAGCGTCCACAACCTGCTGAGAATAAAGTATCGCCACAAAATAACATGCCTTCACCAAAATAAGCGATATGATCGAGGGTGTGGCCGGGTATTTCTATAATCTTAAAACTAAGCGCTAAGTCTTTTAAGCTAACGCTATCGCCATTGCTAAGACGTACATTAACTAAGGCAATGTTTGGGTTGTGTGGACCATAAATGGGGATTTCTCCATAGGTATTGACTAACTCAGCAATGCCATTGGTATGATCCCAATGATGGTGGGTCACTAAAATGCCGCTCAAGACGAGCTGATTAGCTTGGCAATAATCAATGACGGGTTGGGCGTCACCGGGATCAACAACGTAACAGTGTTTATCATTGTACAAACACCAAATATAGTTGTCTTGAAATGCTTTAATTGCCGTGACTTTTATTGACACTTTGGCTCCTTTTTATGGTTAGCTGGGCAAATTAGGCTTTCAATCTAAAAATTGAGCACCGCCGCCCTTGCAAACTATCAGCAGTAAAATTGCTTGAAGATCTTATTTAAAATCTAGGTTAACATATTTTAATGAAACCAGCTTTAACTCACTTAGCACCCCAATATCCCACATCATGGCAAGATTTGCCAATGGGTGAGGCTTTGCGTGAGATTGTTGAAACAACATTAGCGGAATCGAGTCGCCAGTTTTTTGGTTATCATTTATTGCGATTAGGTAATTTAAGCAGTGAAATTACCTTAGCTCACTGTCCGATCAAACATAAATTTAATTTAACCCGCAAAATGGAGCCCTTTACTGGTGTGCAGGGCAAAGCCGACGCCTTACCGATTGCCGAAAACAGTATCGATGCCATTTTATTGGTGCATGAGTTGGACTTTGCCCATGATCCTCATCAAATTTTGCGTGAGGTGGTCAGAGCCATTATCCCCAATGGTCATTTAGTGGTGGTGGGGTTTAATCCCTGGAGCTTATGCGGCTTATTTAAATATTTACCTATTAGGCGACAAAATCCCCTGCATCAAGGGCGATTTTTTAGTATCACTCGTACTAAAGACTGGTTGCATTTATTGGGTTTTGAAATCACATCAGTGCGACGTGCCGTATTTTCTGAATTATTTTTAGGCCGGCGACTTGCACCAGAATCTACTTGGATAAAATGGTGTGAAAAATACCTAGGCTGGCTCAGTGCTGTTTATATTATTGAAGCGCGCAAACGGGAGATCCCCTTGAGTTTAATTAAACCTAAATGGAATACTCAAACCAAATTTTCTGCCGTCGGCGCTACTAGTTGGCGCACAGGCTCAATGCAGGTAGGTGGTCGTGCACAAAATAAATAAATCAAACACGCCAAATTTCCCTGTATTGTTGTAGCGCAAATTATTAGCCATCATGTCGATTCAAGTCACTGACTCAATTTACCCTCTGCTACAACAACTGTGGGACTATCACCATGTGGATCATGTAATTGAGCCGGCAGATTGTATCGTAGTAATGGGCAGTCAAGACCTTGGTGCGGCAACAAGAGCTGCCCAGTTGTACCACCAAGGAATGGCTGATTTACTGCTGTTTAGCGGTGGTCACGGAAAAATAACTCAAGATATTTGGCAACAAAGTGAAGCACAAATATTTGCTGATGTTGCCATTAAAGCGGGAGTACCCAAAAGCAAAATATTACTCGAAACAAAGGCGACAAATTGTGGCGAAAATATCCGTTTTGCTATGCAAATGTTAGCTGATCTAAGCCGTAGTCCTCAAAGTGTTATCTTGGTATGTAAACCCTATTTGCAACGTCGCGCCTTTGCCACTTTTAAGCAAATATATGCCAATATTGATGTAAGAGTGACTTCTCAAAAACTGTCGCTGTTAGACTATCTAGGGCTGGTGCCTGATGTTGAGCTATTTATCCAGCTAATGGTGGGAGATTTACAGCGCATCTTAGTTTATCCGGCACGGGGCTATCAAATACCACAAGCAGTGCCAGATTCTGTTTTTTATGCTTTTCAAAAATTAGTGCAATTAGGCTTTAATCAGCAATTAATCAAATAAATTTGAACGAGTTTAGGCTGGGCATATAGTGTTGTTCACGATGATTTTAAACCTTTACCAAAGTGTTTTGAGAAAGTCGTTTTTAAGCAAAACGACAAAAATCAAATAGCAGGTAGGCTTTGAAATTACTGCGCTCACCTTTAGTCTAAGTTAGGAATATAGCGCTCAAATATTTTCTGATATTGTCCAGTGGCTTTGAGGTGTTTTAATTGCTGATTAAATTCGTCGCGCATTTTTTCAGACTTAAACATAAAACCATTTGGGCTGGAGCCAAATAGGGCAAAGCGGTCTACTTTTTGGCTCAAATCGACTTCGCCATTGGCCTGCATGTTAGCCCGATAATAGTCAAAAATGTGAGCATCCATTTGCACTACATCATAACGCCCCAGAAACAACATTTTCACCTGAATCGATTGATCAAAGGTTTCACTGTATCTTGGATTATTCGCGGCCATTTGTGCGTATGCAGCTCCTAAGTGCACAGTCGCATCTTGCCAAGAAAGTAAACTGTATTTTTCTAAATCACTTAGCTGGTTAAATTGAAAATGTCGTTTATGTAAACTGAAGGCATAGTTTTCATAGGTATAGGCAACATCAGATAAAAAACCGTGCAGTTGATATTCTTCAATGGTATTGACATTCATGTCCGATACTACATCCACGGCTCCCCGTTTATAGGCCTTCGAACGGCGGGCATAAGGCAGATAAATCTTTTCTGTTTCATAACCTAAAGGCGACATCGCTGCATCAAATAGATCAAGAATAATGCCTTTGTTAGTATCGGCTAATACCCAAGGTGCTAGTACCTCGCCAAAGGCAACGGTAATCTTTTCATTGGCTTGTGCCTCACCTAACAACACTATTGATAAACAGGGCACTAGGGAAATGAGCCTATTTGAAAATTTCATTGTGCTCTCTTCTACTTATGCCGATTAGCCTAGATATTATCGCTAATAGCCAGCAGCAACAAGGCTTAGCGTGATTGGCTTACATCGTTGACTATGCTTTTAATCAACAACAGCTTGATTTTTAAGACTGTTTTCACCATAAACCTTAGGCATAATTTTTTCAGGCGGCATAAACTAAATTCGCTTTAGGCTCGACTTACTCACTGAACTTAAATAACCCGCTAGGTGAAATATGCATCATTTAAAGAAAGTCTCCGTTTTGATTACTTGTGGTCTAATAACGGCCTTTGCCATGGCCGCTAATGAAAACGTAAAGGCGCAAGACCGTCATGAATATAAGATCCAGTTGCTTAAAAATTGCCAAGTGATCAGCGAAAATACTATGTCAGCCAAGCAGGTAGAAGCCTATCAACTACTGCAACAGCAAGAAGTGACAATGCATCAAATTGAAGTGCCGATTAAAACAATTGAAAAACAAATGCAGGTTTACACAACTAATATTGAAAAGTTCAGTGCTTTGGCCTTCCTAGAGACTAAGACTGGCTTAAATATCGATAAAAAAGCTTTAGCTGAGCAAAGTGAAGCCGCCCGTCAATTAGAGGCTTTTATGGCCCAACATCGTCATCAATTTGAGTCATTAGCGCAACAAGGCAACAACGTAGCAAAAGCGGCAGAAGGCTTTGAACAGTCCATCCAAGCATTTACGGCAACCCTTGATTATGATCAAGTTCATATTATTACACCCGCCAACCAAGGGGCTGAAGGCCACTGTTATAAAGGGATTGATGCATTGTAGGTCAATTGTCTAGCCTGCAGGCTAGACTGCGCTAACCTGCAGGCTATACTTGGTTTTAATCAAAATCTTTGGTGTTGTGGCGCTCAGCTAATTGTTCGTTCTCTTCGCCCCAGACCTTATTGACTCGTCGACCCCGCTGTACTGCGGGTCGTTGCCATATTTCTTCAGCCCATCGTTGCACATGGGTGTAAGACGGGGTATCAAGAAATTCAGCCGCATCGTAAACCAAATTGCGCACTAATGAGCCATACCAAGGCCAAATCGCGATATCGGCGATAGTGTATTCATCACCTGCAATATATCTATTTTTAGCCAGCTGTCGGTCTAATACGTCGAGCTGACGTTTGACTTCCATAGTGAACCGCTCAATGGGATATTGCATTTTGCTTGGCGCGTAACTATAAAAATGACCAAAACCGCCGCCTAAATAAGGTGCTGAGCCCATTTGCCAAAATAACCAATTAAGCGCTGCTGTGCGTTTTTCTAGTGTTTTAGGTAAAAACTGCCCAAACTTTTCGGCGAGATACAGCAGGATCGAGCCAGATTCAAACACCCTAAGTGGCTCCTCGCCAGACTGGTCAAGTAAAGCGGGAATTTTGGAATTGGGGTTAATATCCACAAAGCCACTGGAAAATTGATCACCGTCGCCAATTTTAATTAAGTAAGCATCGTACTCCGCGCCGCTGATGCCCAAGGCGAGAAGCTCTTCCAGCATAATAGTGACTTTTTGGCCATTAGGCGTCGCCATTGAATAGAGTTGCAGAGGATGTGTACCTCGGGGTAAATCTTTCTCATGCGTGGCACCCGCAATGGGGCGATTGATACTGGCCCAATTGCCACCATTTTCTGTCTTCCATTCCCACACTTTAGGTGGAATGTAATCTTCGTGTTCAGCCATATATTGTTCTCCAATCGACGAGTAGTTAATACGTTATTGAGGTGCCGTTAAGCCCCCGATTTATGCTATTGAGCACTTGGTGTTGCGCTGATAATGGCATCAGAGTAGCTTTGATAAGCCCCTTGAATTTGCTTGGCCATGGCGTCTGGAAATAAATGGAATTCGCCCTGTGCCAAGGCTTCCACAATACCTTCTGACACACATTCAACGGAATCTGAGGTTTCAAACCCTGCTTTATTTGCCATATCGGTGTTAATAGGGCCAGGATGCACACTCAGTACTTGGATACCCAGAGGAGCAAAAACATCTTTTAGGCCCTGGGTTACCGAATAAGACGCAGCTTTGGACGCCGAATAGGTGGTAAAAGGCGTAAAGTTCTTAATCGATGCTACTGAGTTTAATTGTACAAATGCAGCTGATTCTTTGTTTTTAAGAATAGGAGCAAACGCTTTAGCAACACGAATAAGGCCCAATACGTTAATATTAAACTCGTGCTGTAAAGCGGCTTCGACATCGTCAGATAAAGGATCGGCAATTTCTAATACACCGGCATTATTCACCACTACCTCTACGTCAGTTGCTTGCGAAGCAGCTAATTTAACAGAGTCTGCATTCCCTACATCAAGTGTTAGCGTTACCACCTTGTCGCCAAAACGTTGAGTGAGGTCGATTGTACTTTTGGGATCACGTACTGCTAAATAGACCTTTTTTGCACCATGGCTTAAAAATGACTCAACAATGGCTTTGCCTATGCCACGATTTGAGCCAGTTATTAATGCTACTTTATCTTTGATTAAAAACGTCATTAGGTTTCCTTATTTGACTTAATGTTAAATGATTTAATTTGTACCGATCGGTAAGGTTGCCGTTATTGTACCGATCGGTATAATGCTGTCAACCGCTATTTTTGAATCGATGCTTGCATTGCTCATTTGCCGTCAATGTTAGGTTTTATCAGGCTAAGTCAACTGGAGCATCTTGATGCCAAGCAACCGAAAAATTAAATTTGATCGCATTCAGGCTTTAGATGCCGCCATGAAAGTGTTTTGGAAAAAAGGTTACGGAGGTGCCTCGTTAACTGAATTAACCGAGGCGATGGGCATTAACAAACCCAGCATGTATGCCACGTTTGGCAATAAAGAGGCCTTGTTCATACT
>Ga0163216_100900_pt1 | contig 27621 bp, 28 predicted proteins | sample SynspAceP_FD_167610 | JGI IMG/M metagenome (GOLD analysis project Ga0163216, IMG submission 167610) | Saline lake microbial communities from Ace Lake in Antarctica - Synechococcus sp. Ace-P (Illumina Assembly) | ecosystem: Environmental > Aquatic > Non-marine Saline and Alkaline > Saline ...
TCAAACCCCAGTATCTCACCACGCATAGCCGACCCCCACCTAAGACACGTCGCTAACGACGTCGTTAAGCACGTCTCTTAGCAAATCATCAGCAGATCAGGCAGGTGGTCCCAATCGAGTGGTTACGGGGATTGTGAAGTGGTCCCAGTTTTTCGGACAAGTTCGCAGCTTTCTAAGGTGTATCGGGTTTAGGTTTCATGCAGTTTTTTGCTTTTCCAAGCCGATCCAATATGCCACGTCGGGCGTGATCCGATCATGTGCCGAATGGGGCACTTGGTGTTGTATAAGGCCATCCAGCCCTTGATGCCACGGCGGGCCTTGAAGCCATCGGCAATTTCTTCGAGATAGATGGCCTCTTGTTTTAGGGATCGCCACAGGCGCTCGATGAAGATGTTGTCGAGGCACCGTCGGCGACCGTCCATCGAGATGCGCACCCCGGCGTCGATCGGTGTTTAAGTTAAACCACCCGAGAACTGGTTCCCATCATATGACTATCCGTGTTCATGATCTTGGGGAGTCCATACTTTGCGATGGCCTCGTTCAGCGCTTCGACGCAGAAGTCGGCATGCATCGTATTCGACAGCCGCCAACTCAGCACCTTGCGCGTTGCCCAATCCATGATGGCCACCGGGTAGAGGAAGCCGTTATTGACCGGCACGAAGGTGATATCGGCGCACCAAACCTGATTGGGACGGTCGATCTTCAACTTTCTCAGCAAATACGGGAAGATCCGATGATACAGTACCCAAACTTGGGGAGAAGTGCTTATTTATTTCAGGGCTTAGGCAGTAAATTACGGCGGAAGAGGCTGGCGAACGAGATTTCCTTCGCCAAATCTCTCGGGTAGTTTCCATTATTGTATTCAATCGCTGCAGCTGCACCAGTTGAGGGAACGGGTAGAACCTTAGCTGTCGGGTTGTATTCTCTGAATAATCGAGTCTCATCGAGGATGCCTTCCATACCGCCAATCAGAACAGCAGCATCGAATTTTCGACTGGTGAGCATTTCGATACGCATAAGCTCAATGCTGCCAGCCAAATCATTCTGCACAGCTTCGGTGTACCTAATATCCGCGAAATCATCGTTCTCACGGGGAAACTTTCCTAGGAAAAAAGCACTTTGGTAGACCGCAATACGGTCTCCGCCGAGCTTAGCAGTATTCACATAGAGCGACATCAAAGGTGTGATCGCTGGGTGGCCGCCGAAAGTTATGTGGCCGCTGGGCAGGATGACCTCCACAAGGGCGCGAATTGCTTCGCGTATCAAAAACACGTCTGCAGATTCATAAAATCTGCGGTCTCGATCTGGTAGCGGGACGCTTGCGGAAAGAAAGATGTTGGTCATGTCAGCAATCCTTTTAGCGCGCTTGCCAACTCGCCTACCGGAACGGTTTTGATGGGGAGGTGACCATCAAGCCATCTTAAGTGCTTGATCCAGTTGTCGTGAATTCCTCGGCTGTCATAAATCGCCCAGATAGGCGTGCCAGCAGATGTATGGTTGGATATAGCGTCAAAAATGGTATTTATTCGATCGGACGTTGGGCGACCAACGGCGGGTACCACAGCCAAGGTGCTTCCGTCTTTAAGCTCAACCGAAATCCAGCGTTGAGGCTGAACAGTTGGAGCCAGGGCCAAGTCTCGGGCGGCGTCGCAGAAGTTGTCTACCAAATGCGCATGCCGGAACGCCATCGCTTCCGCTCGCAGTTTTTCTGCAAGGTCACAGATGTTATCGACCACCGTCGGTTTGATTGTGGCACCGCGACCTGGTGACGGGCCATTGAAATCCGTATCAAGAAGTTTGACGAAGCGGCTGAACGCAAAGTTGCGATCCTCTACTTGGCCGGGCCAAAGCAGATGGAGGGTCTGTATGCCAAGCAGATTTGCTTGCGCCAATTCAGCTTTGGTCCAGCGCCCCTCTCTGAATCCCGGGGTGTCTATCAGAATAATTGTATCAACGTCCGACATGCGATGCCAAAGTTCGGCCTGAAAGTCGACAGCAGGCGGCACCGATCGAATATCAATGAATACATCGAAGCCTCGCTTGTCCAATTCTTCATAGAGACGGTTCGCCAATGGCTGAGAGCCCTTCCGACGATAGCTAATGAAGATTCCGCGTTCCTTCCGAAGAAGTCGAAAGGTCTCAAAAATTAGCGATGCCAGTCTTGGTATATTGTCGCCATTCATGCCGACTTCGACCACGTTGATGTGCTGAAGCTCGTTGGGAATTTCGGATGCGACCATCGTTTTTGACGTCACGATCGGCGCAATAACGATAGAGTCTTGTTCCAGTTGGTCTAGCGGTACCGGCACTGTTTTGTTCTGGTTACCAAAATAGATGCCAAAGGCTGGCTTCTTTCTGTCGTAGCGGCCAGCAAAGGCACTTTCATCTAGGTAGACGATTTCGTTTGGATCTATTCCCAAATCTATCGACCGCGCGGTAACAGCTGCCTTAAGCGCGACCAGACGTGCGTCCTGGCCGCCCATTAAAATAATTTGATATGAATATGGTGGCATGCCTTACCCCTCGCGCATTCTCAGGAATATGGGCACGTTTTCACAAGTCAGGACATATTTGAACTGTTTTCGCCGTCTATATACGCTTATCTTGAATTTAAGCATTGGCTTGTTAGCCTGACCTAAAATGTTCCATCCCGGATGATCACATAGCCCCTCGGCGATCCGCGTTTTTCATGGCAGGATCGGTTCTGAGGTCCATTCGGTACGGGGTGCAACCATGCTGATCCATCTTCACAGGCAGGCGACGACGACACCAAAGGTCAGGGCGGCGATCCAGGCGAGCGACGAGCCTGCATCGACCCTGGCGGAACGCTTCGGCACCACTGAGCAGACGGTGTATAAATGGCGTCATCGCGTCAGCGTTGAGGATCGCAGCCACACGCCCCATCGGTTGCAGACAACTCTTACGCCCGCGCAAGAAGCCGTCGCTGTGGCGCTGCGCAAGACGCTGCTGGTATCGCTCGATGACCTTCTGGCTGTGGTGCGTTAGTTCCTGAACCCGAATGCCTCACGCTCTGGCCTGGACCGCTGCTTGCGTCAACATGGTGTGGGGAACCTGCGTGACCTGAAGGCCAAAGGATCAAAGCCGAAGCACAGCGCTTTCAAAGCGTATGAGCGCTGGTGCCACCATTACAATACTGTCAGGCCCCACAGCGCCCTCGGCTATCGCCCGCCGGCACCGGAAAGCATGATGCCCATAGACCAGAGGCCCACCATGCACTAACTTTCAAACTGGACCACCCGATGGGTGCACTCCAAGCGCAGTGGTTTTGTTATGAATATAGAATTGAATTTGGCTAGATTGGCATTTCACCTAAACTCATGCTCAATTGATTTTTAGGCAAGTAAAATCCCACCAATTATTTGTTTGGAACAATCAGGAGTCGCTTATGTCGAAGCGAAAAAACGTGTTCATCAGCCATCATCATAATGATGATAAACACGTCGATAAATTTTCAAGCATGATGGGGGCTGGCGGCCACGATGTTAGGAATTCTTCGGTGCGTATGAAGCCAGCAAACCAACGGAGACTGGATAAAGGGCGCGTGAAAGATGAAACTATTAAGCGCCTGCTTCGCAGAAAAGTCAGTTGGGCCTCCACGGTTGTTGTTCTCATAGGTCAAAAGACGGCTACTCGCCCATGGGTTAACTGGGAGATTGAGCAAGCCAACAAGCAGGGAAAACGAATAGTTGGCGTATACCTCAAAGGAGGCTCCGAGGCAGATGTGCCAAAGGCTCTAAATGACTATGGTCATGCACTTGTAAAATGGCACCCAAAAAGCGTTATTGACGCGGTAGAGGGCCGTGAAAGTAAATTTGAAAATCCGGACGGCGGCTCGCGTCAGCCTGTGCATGTGGGAACCACATCCCAGTGCTAAATAGAGGATAAAAAAATCTCGCGTATTTATCTATATGTTGTTGCAAGGGACTTCGGATTTGCTCCCAATCCGTTCCACGGCGTATGCACACTTGCATGCTGTATGCCTCAATTGCGGTCAACTGCCAGTGTCGGGGATTGGGTATTTGGCATGGGTGGTTCACGCTTGAAAGCAGCGGGCAAATGTATCTACGGAATGAGAATAACTAAGACTATGACGTTTGAGCAATATTGGTCTGATCCGGCTTTTAGTGCTAAACAGCCCGTGCGCAACGGTAGCCGTGTGATGCTGCTTGGAGACAACATATATTCTAGAGACAATGAAGCTTCTCCATGGCTACAAATGGATTCTCATCACAGTTTTCCAGATGGATTTCCTAATCCTGCAAACGTTACAAAAGATACAAGTAAGAACAAAGTCTTGACCTCAAACCATTTTTTGTACTTTGGAAATGGAGCTCCTGAAGTTCCAAGCCATATCTTGACGAATATGGGATATACTAATGGAAGAGGGCATCGCGTTTTTTCCCATATCGAGGCGACCAGCTTACTACAGTGGTTCAACAAAGTGTCTGAAGGTCGAATTAACTCGGTAGTAGGTGATCCATTCGATTTCCGCATGAGCGGGGCAAGATATTCAGGCGATGGCAATAAAATCTATAAAGATGACGTTATTGAAGTGGATCCATAGTGAACTTTATAGAAAGCTCATTTGGTGCTGTTCACTCATGCTTTTTGGACAGTCATTTTCTAGTGCGTAAGCACGTTCAACTTCTTTAATAAATTGCGTCTGTCCACCATAGCTTGGGTGGCGAAATGCAACAGATTCAATCTCCATACTATCTAAACACTTTCTTGCATCGCCACCTATTGTAAACACTTGGTCCGGCCTCAAGATTTCAATCAAGTCATGAAGAGCCCAACTCATCACATTTCGTTCTGCGCTCGTATGGCACCGGTTGGTCATTGGATTGTCTGCTTCGTGAGGATGCAGAGGGAAGGCATTCCACAAAAACACAGGTTGGTTAATGCGCATCAGCATTCGCCAAATAACAGTAGATGTTCTTTCTTTGACCAGTGGACCACGCGTTGTATGGTGGAGTTTAACCCCTCCCAGAAGACGCGAATGCTCTTGAATATGCGCTTCATCAGTTAAGGCAAGACCTGTGCGACGCCCGCCTCTGTAACCCAAGTCGCGTGCGACCCAAATGGTTCGCACATTCAGTTCAATTGCAGCATTTAGCGAAACAGAAAGGTTTGATTTCCTCTTGAGATTCGAATCGGAATTATCATAAATATCACAGATATCATGGTAGGGATTGAATACGTTTGGCAGCCTTACTTCCGATAACTTTGCGACGAAATTATCTGCGGCAGTGGAGGCAATAAAATCGTTCATGAATTTCACCAATTGCTTTCATAAAGTTCAATCACGAGGTAACGAACTTGTTCTAGATTCCTGTCGGGCATCAACCTTCTTGAAGACAAAATTGCTAAGCGGCTCCGCATAAGCTACCAATAAAATGACTAATATTGAAGAAAGTGCTATAGAACCGCGAAAAACATTTGTCCTAAATTCGGTGAGATTTCCTTCAACTTTTTCGAGTCTCTTTGACAATTGATAGGCGGTAAGTGAATCTCCTGAAATTTTATTGATTATGTCGCTGGGGATATTATCAAGTCCGTTGGGTATATTGCCGTTCTCTTCGTGGTTTTCCGCAACAGGTGCATCAAGATCCGCGATCCAAAGTGAGAATATCTCGTCACCCTCGTGAAGGTTAATGTGCCTTGGGCCAGCATTGAAAACAGCAAAAACAAGATTCCCATTAAAACCCGGATTAACCTGAAACCCTGATACGTTTATCAAGCCACGAAATTTTGTCGACGCGCGGATCGAGATAAATCCAATTGCAGCTTTTGAAATATAGACTTTCTCGCCTGTCAAAATATAGGCGAATTGACCGGGTTCAATAACAAAGCCTTGACCTTTGCTAAGTTTCACAACGGTTGACGAGCCACTTCCATTGATGAAGTATTCTTTACCGATTGATAGGCGATAGCCGGCTGCCTCAACTCTATCAATATCCCAAGGTAAAACAGGGCACTTCCTATACCCTCTTTCGCCTTCGCCAAGCCATCTATTCCTGCCCCAAAAAGCCATTTAAATTACCTAATGAAGAACTGTCGAGTTCCCAATTCTTTCCTACGGCCATTGATAAGTTGGTCCATATTTATTGCTTTATCCATTCCAAAATCGAGCAGCGCGTCAAAAATATCCTGGTTTCCCCTTTTTGCAATTTCTAAAAAGGGTTCAAGGTGATCGATCTTTTCGGCAGCGTCTCCTATCCGACCGGCCGCATCTGTTAACCGTACAAAGAACGCACTATCCGACTTTTCCGGACTATGCTCCAGTTTTTGCTGAATCGCATTCGCTGTACTAAGGCTAACTAGCAATGCGTCTGTAACAGTATCTACCAGCGATTTTTGCTCTTCATCCCCGCGAGCAACACGACCAGCATATTTTGCAAAATGGAGAGCATAGTGTTTTAGGCGATCACTTCTATTAAGTGAGAGGATGTCAAAATGATATTTCATATCGTGCTCATATTGATCTCGTTGCCAATTGAGTATTTGATCTTCTGAGTACGTCATTATTCCTCTGCCTCGAACACTATGAATGCTTGTTTTTAATGGTAATCCCCCATTTTCCACGGAGGCTAGCCGTAGAATTCACGCGGCTGTTTCAGTTTCATTGCGGGTTTAATACGGTCGCAGCCTATGATGGATCTTTGGTTGTTGTAAGTCCAGAGCCATTCGATTGTTTGGTTCCTCCTGAATAAAGTGGTCGAACTTCAAAATTCATACAGGCAGCGCAGGTGCTCTGAGATCACAGGGGACTATTAGAGACAGTCAGGTCATTTACGCAGGCACAACCAACGCAGGCTTGCAGACACTCGCGATAGGTCTAATGACCGCTCATCTCAATTTTGCTCACGGGCTTGCACGTGCAGCGAAGGTCTGGAAACCGCCCTTTCTTCGAGATATATCAGGGTGTTGCTGGCGGCCCTTACCAGCCGTTCGCATGGCACCGCGCCGCTGCAGTGCAGCTACCAAGAAGCGGACATCCAAAAATATGTCGATATACGACTAACTAAAAGTGACCGTTCGACGCCACGCTTGGCACCGAGTCGTTATGTATGCTGAAAGGGTCCTTACATAAGTCAGCCTCAACCAATGTTCACCAACCAATCCAGAAAAACACCCAACCGGCGCAATCCTGATACGCGGGTAAGGTAGAGCGCTGAGATATCCAATGGGGCGGCGTCAAGTCGGGCGGGAAACAGCTCCACCAATCGGCCCTCCTCGATGTCATCTGCGATCATGAAATCGGAAAACCGCGCGATGCCCAGACCGCCTAATACCATCTGCCGCACGGCCTCCCCATTGCCCGCAGTCAGGGCGGGGGGCACCGTCACGGGGGTGGGCAGACCGGTAAAGCGCAGCGTGTTGATATGATCTGGTGCCGCAAAGCGCACTTGCTCCAGCCGTGCGAGGTCGGTTGGTGTTTTGGGCCAGCCGTTGCGATCGAGATATTCCGGCGTCGCCACTAACTTCCATGACGTGCGCCCCAAGGGGCGGTGCAACATGTCGCTATCGGGCAGTTGCCCCAGCCGAATGGCAACATCCGCGTGACTGCCGATTAGGTCCACCAGCGCATCCGTCATGTCAATCGACAGCTGGATGTCGGGATATCGGGTGCGGAACTCGGCCAGCCGCGGGGCGAGAACATGCAGGACAAAGGGAACCGGTGCGTTCACACGTAGTGGTCCGGCGGGGGCCTGTCCACTTGTGGCGATCTCTTGCAGGGCTTCGCTACGATCTAAAATCTCGCGCGCCTCAGCCAGAACGGCGGCGCCTTCGGGTGTGATTTCGATGGACCGCGTAGTCCGGCGCAGGAGTGTGACTTTCAGCTGCTCTTCCAGCCGCGTGACCGACCGGCTGAGCGTAGAGGCCGACACACCTCTGCGCCGCGCGGATTCAGCAAAGCCCCCATCATCAACGATCCCGACGAAGGCGGCCAAGTCCCCCATGCGGAGCAATTCGTGCAGTTTCTGCAATGATCCATTCCAAGCTTGTCTGTTCTCGCAATAGATAACTACAGGCATATACGGCGTCGACATCAAATTTATTGGAGAAAACCGATGCCACTTGCCCTATGGGCGCTGACCATCAGCGCTTTTGCCGTCGGAACGACCGAGTTCGTTATCGTCGGCTTGCTTCCCACCATCGCCGCCGATCTTGGCGTTTCCATTCCTTCCGCTGGCCTGCTGGTCAGCCTCTATGCGCTTGGCGTGACCATCGGCGCGCCAGTGCTGACCGCCATGGCAGACCGTGTGCCGCGGAAAACGCTGTTGCTGCTCTTGCTGGCGCTGTTCACGCTCGGCAATGCTTATGCTGCCTTTGCGCCGGATTACGGCAGCCTTGTCGCTGCGCGCTTTATTACCGGCTTGGCGCACGGCGTGTTCTTTGCTATCGCCTCGACCATTGCCACGGACCTTGTGGAACCTGAAAAGGAAAGCTCGGCTATTGCGCTGGTGTTCCTTGGTTTGACTGTCGCGCTTGTGACGGGTGTTCCCTTGGGGACGTTCATCGGCCAGAACTTCGGCTGGCAGTCAACTTTCCTTGGCGTTGTCGTGCTTGGCGTAATCGGTTTCATCGCTTCTGCCGTGCTGTTGCCCGCCAATCTGACCAAGACCGTATCAGCGGGGATCAAAGCCCAACTACAGGTGCTGACTTCGCCGCGCCTTCTGTTGGTCTACCTGATCACGGCTGTCGGCTATGGCGGCAACTTCATCGCCTTTACCTTCCTTGCGCCGATGCTGAACGAAGTCACGGGTCTGTCTGCGGGCGCGGTTAGTCTTGTGCTATTGCTCTACGGTGCATCTGTTGCCGTAGGAAATATCGCCGGTGGCAAACTGGCTGACCGTATCGGTGCAGTCGCGTCCCTGACGGTGATTTTCTCTGGCCTTGCGATATCACTGGTCGCACTTGGTGCCTTCCTTACACACCCGATTGCAGCCATCGCGGTTGCGGCCTTCTGGGGCGGCTTTGCCTTCGCCAACGTGCCGCCGCTGCAATCGTATGTCGTGCAAATTGCGCGCGAAGTATCCCCGGGTGCGGTCGATGTGGCATCCGGTCTGAACATCGGTGCGTTCAACCTTGGCATCGCCGGGGGTGCATGGGCCGGGGGGCTTGTTGTGGAAGGCATAGGCCTTGCCGCTGCGCCCTACATCGCCGCTGGTGTGGTGGTTGTCGGGATTGTTCTGGTGCGCCTATCCGGGCCGCCTGAACGCAACAACACCCCAAGCTGTTGCTGCTGATGTAACTTGGACGGACCCACGGGACACTCGCGTTTCTATTGTAGCTTGTCTCTGAGCGCTTCGTAAGGGGTCTGTCCGTTGTGTGCGCCGTGTGGTCTGGCGAAATTGTAGAACCGCTCCCATTCGCCAAGTTTAGCTTCTAAATCGACGTCACCTATGTAGCTGAGAAGTTGATAGAACTCTTGCTGGTCAGAACGGTGGGATCGTTCGACTTTGCCGTTGAGTTGAGGAGTGCCTCGTTTGATGTAGGCGTGTCTGATCCCGAGATATTCGACATGCCAATGGAATTTGGCTTGGAACTCGTGACCGTTGTCAGTTCGAACTTCGCGAATGCGGAACGGAAACTTCTCTACGATGTGGTCAATGAAATCGATGGCGTTTGCCTGCGTATGCTTCTCGTAGACCTTGAGGGCCCGAACTCTGGTCGCATCGTCGATCGCTGTGTATTGGAAACGACGAACCTTTTCGCCCTTTTTTCGCCTAAAGGTCAGAAACTTGACGTCCACTTGAATGTGATGCCCTGGCACCTGCTTTTGATAGCGTTTGGTGTGCAGCTTGCGCATTCGTGTGCCTCTGGGCAACCGATTAAGACCATTGCGTTTGAGGATGCGGTAGACCCCAGCATCAGAAATTTCGATGCCATGGTAACGCGCCAAATACCAAACGATCCTGATCGGTCCCAAGTGATATTTGCGGCGAAGATACAGAACTTTCTCGACGATCTCAGCTGGCGTTTGATTGGCGGGATTTTTCGGAACCGATTTGGCATTCTTCAACCCAGCTTCGCCATGCTTTTGATATGCTTCGCGCCATCGGTAGAAACTGGACCTACCGACCCCAAAATACCGGCAGGCTTTGCGGGCGTTACCGATCTTCTCAGCGTGCTGGAGCACTCTAAGTTTGCGTTGAATGTCGCGTTCTTCGTTCGTCATGAATACTTCCTCCATCCCAAATTAGGGAATTTACAGGAAGTGTCCCGAGAGTCCGTACATATCTATTTGAGCCCAAGGGCGAGACGGAGAGGAACCTCGATCTGATGCGGCTGATCGAAAAGCAGTTCCTAGAGACCCCGTTTTACGGAGTGCGTCAGTCTCTCGGGACATTGCCTGCGGCAATACCCTGACGGCCAGTGGATGACATGGCACCTGCGCAATGACGACCACCTCGTCAATGAGAAGCGGATCAGACGCCTGATGCGGCTGATGGGCCTCATGCCGATCTACCAGAAGCCTAACACCAGCAAGGCAGCGAAGGGTCACAAGATTTACCCTTATCTGTTGCGCGGCTTGCGCGTGGATCGGCCCAACCAAGTTTGGTGCGCCGACATCACCTACCTGCCGATGCGGCGTGGGTTTTTATATTTGTTCGCCATCCTTTGCCCGACAGGATTATGCGCAGCATGATCCCGAAAGGGTGGACTGGCACACGCGCAAGGTGCTGGCGTGGCGTATCTCAAACACGCTGGAAGCCGAGTTCTGTGTTGATGCCTTGAATGAAGCGATCCACACGTTCGGCCCACCCGAGATCATGAATACGGATCAGGGCAGCCAGTTCACGTCATTTGCTTGGACCGACGGCCTGCGTCGATCCGGCATCCGCATCTCAATGGACGGCAAAGGCCGGTTCCTCGACAATATCTTTGTCGAACGACTGTGGCGGTCGCTGAAATACGAATGCGTATATCTGCACGCATGGGAGACCGGATCAGAGGCCAAAGCTGGCGTCAGAAAGTGGATCGCGTTCTACAACCACAAGCGCCCTCATTCCGCCCTTGGCGGCAAACCACCCGCTATGATCTATTGGCAGAGAAACGAAACAACCAACCCCGATCAGCAGGTGCAAAGAGTAGCTTAAATCACGCCAGATCCTGTCCAAGGATTGGGGAGTAGCTCACCCAACGCGGATTGGAAAAGCCGTTGACGTCTTCCAAGGCCGCCATATCAGGCCTACGGCCTGGTTTCCTATTACCGTCCTCAGATAAGCTCGGCCATTATGGTTATAAAGAACGCCTCAGATGTGGGTAAACGTATTCAGCCTCTTATTTTTCAGAATGGCGCAGTAGGGCAAAGGCTGGGCCGTTGGTTTCCCCGCCAAGGATGACTGCTTTGACTTTGTGCTGATGTCCGTGCCGGACTTGTTGCGTTCCGAGCAACAGTCTGAATCATCTAAAGGGTGAAACGGTCGAATTTATCTTCGGCCACCTTGGCTGTATAATGCAAGGGCAGGATGTTTACTCTGGGATCATGGGCAACTGTTGGCCATCTTCGATGGTATATCCATCATGGTGAGTAAATCTTAAAGGCATCGTTCTCACGGCGAAGTCGCTCTGGAAAACAGACATGTAGCCGGATGGAAAAGGTATTGAAACGATATCAGGTTCTGCCAACCCTGATTGTGCATTAATGAGGCAGTGCGCAGGCAAAAATGGACCATGAGAAACCGAATGCGAAAAATCCTCACGCCCGGATCTGTAAGGGAAAGGGGTTCGTAAACGGCTACGTTTGCTCGGTATTCGGCGCTGATCAAGCCGCTTGAATCGCGATTACCCCGATAGGGCTCGCTGTATACGCCATAGGCATCGACCTGCAGCGCGCCTTGTCATCATTGGAGATGCAGATTGGGATTGTGGTTGCCGCAAGATCACGTCAGACGCGGAAGTACGCGGCCGGTGCGCGCCACCATCTCAAGGGTTATCGTTGCGCACATAAATCCAGGGTCTAGCATTCTACGTAAGATCTCTGACCGGTAAACGTACTAAATCGTGAAAAATCCATACTACTATCAGTTTGATGCATTCCCATGCCGCCTGATGGCGCATCTAGCCCATCATTGATATCCGGTGGAAAAAAGTTTCGCACAGCGCAACTGTCTAACGGTTTGTGACCGCTGAATGGTTTAAGGGGTTGAACGATAGACTAGTTGCCGCTCTCCTCTGGGGTGTCCGGTGTAGGATGCAGGGCCAGCTTTTGAGGAGAAGACGGCCGACAGTGTTGAATTGGCAGTAGTCCAGCAAGAGCGCTGTCCATACTTAACGGTCATGACTGGAGCTTTCGGGTGTCTGGAATGGGAGGATGGATAGACGTGTCTAGGCGATGGAAGAAGCGTCCCGCTGGCTCCAATTGGGGCGACTTCGGGGAAGACGATCAAATTGGACGGCTAAACCTTCTAACACCCGAGAAGGTATTGCAGGCAGTACAGGAGGTGCAATCCGGAAGAACTTTTTGTCTTAGTTTACCACTGGATTATCCGGGCGGGAACAGGATGAACGAGAACCGCTATCCACCGATCCTAAGGCCGTGTTTGCGCCACGGAGGCGTGAACTTTAATTATGTTTATGCCGAGCGCGACCCACTTTCCAAAGACGTTTTGTCAGACGATTTGGCGATCCTTCACCTGCAGTACTCAACCCATTGGGACGGTCTTTGTCACGTGGGCGCACTGTTTGACGTCAACGACGATGGGGAGCCGATTCCGGTCTATTATAACGGTTACAAAGCAAATGTGGATGTCGTCGGACCAGAAAGCACCGATGAGTGCGGGATCAGTGGGGCGATTACGCCGAAAAATACGTCTTATGCCCATGCGCTCGGGATCGAGAATATGGCCGCGACGCGCGTCCAGGGCCGGGGCGTAATGATCGATTTGCGCCGCCACTTTGGGGATGCGCGCACGGTCGTCGGCTTTGACGCCCTGATGGGGGTGATGGAGGCCGATGGGATTGCCGTTGAGCCGGGTGACATGCTTTGCATACACACTGGGTTGGCGGATCTGATCCTTGGCATGCAGAAAAATCCTGATCCAAATGTGATCCTGAGCAGTTGTGCTGTACTGGATGGAAAGGATGAAGCGCTCCAAGATTGGATCACAACATCGGGAATCGCAGTCATCGTTAGTGACAATTATGCGGTCGAAGACTTCCCTGCCACTCTGCCAAATCCGTGTTCGTCTATGCTGCCGTTGCACAACCTGTGCCTTTTCAAACTTGGTATTCATCTGGGTGAGCTCTGGCAGCTGACCCCGTTGGCAGAGTGGCTGTACGCCCAGGGGAGGTATCGCTTCATGCTAACTGCGCCGCCCTTGAGACTTCCAGGTGCGGTCGCCTCGCCGATGACGCCGGTGGCCACTGTATAAAAAAAGGCGGTAAGGCCGAAATAATCAGAAATCAACTTTGATACCTAGGAGGAGATAATATGGAAAAGAATGTAATCGCATTGACGCTGGGCGTCGGGCTAGGGATGGCCGCTTCGGCGCAGGCCGAAGTAACGTTGACCTTTGCCGATTGGCAGGTTCCTACAGCCTCGACGACGCAGCAGGCCGCAAAAGTGTTCATGGATAAGGCGACCGAACTTTCAAACGGGGAGATACAGTTCGAATATTTTCCAGCAGAGCAGCTGGGCAAGGGCGGCGAAATGTTGCGCCTGCTGCAAACCGGTGTAGCCGATATCGCCCATGTCTCGCCTGCGTACATCACTGACAAATTCCCGCTTCTGACCGTCTCGGAATTGCCGGGCATGCCGCTTGACTCCTGCGCTTTGGCCAATGCGGTCTATGACATGGCACAACCTGGCGGTCTGCTCTACGAGAGTGAGTTTAAACCCAATGGGGTGCGTCTCTTGCTGGCAGGCAATCTTGGTCCCTATAGTATCCTGACCACCGAGAAGCCCATAGAGACGGTAGCTGATCTGGCCGGCATGAATATTCGCACGGCTGGCGGTCCGATGGAAATGACGGCCACTGAGTTGGGCGCAAATGCGATCCGGATGTCAGGGTCCGAAACTTTGCCCTCGCTGTCGCGCGGAACTCTGGACGGTCTGCTCTGGCCCATTCCACTGGTCGAAGATTGGGGGCTTGAAGGCGCGCTGACGCAAATGACACCCAATCTCAGCACCGGTAGTTTTGTGGTAACCTATTCGATCAGCGACAGTGTCTGGGACGGTCTGACCGAAAGCCAACAGGCAGCGATGACAGAATCTGGGAAGTTTGCGACTGAGCACTACTGCAATTTTGTGAACGAGACCTGGACGTCAAGCCGCGACAAGCTCGAAAGGGTTCATGGCATAATGGTCAGCGAGTTCTCTGACGAGGAAATCGTAAAAGCGGAGGCTCGATTTGATGACGTCAACGAGAAATGGGTCGAACGTCTGAAAGGTGGTCCGGTCTCGAGTCAGGAGATCTACGACGATTTTGTCAAGCGCGTTTCGCAGTAACGCCTTCGCGGGTCGGGGCTAGCTGGCCCTGACCTGCGACACGCGGTAGTCTCGCCGTCAACCCCCAGCCTATTGGTAATACACTTTATGCAGACATGTCCTGAAACATGCCCGCCCTTCGTGCGCAGTCTGTTCCGTTTCTTTTATACGCCTGCAGATCGTCTTGTCTCGGCCATCGAAGCGCTTCTTCTGGTCCTCTGTTCCTTAGCGATTCTCACGGCCATGGGACTGACGACCGTCGATGTTGTTTTACGCTACGGTTTCAGCAGTCCCATGAGGGGAGCGTTTGATTTTATCATGCTCTACCTTATGCCTGCAGCCTATTACCTCGCCTTTTCCTACGGCATGAAAAACGGGGCTCATTTGTCTGTAGATTTCTTTGTGGGCTTTCTTCCAAACATAGTAATGCGGACGCTCCTGCCCGTCCTGCTGTTGATTGCGGCTGCCCTAATGGCTTTCATTGGCGACCTGATTGGAGAGGAGGCGCTCTCTAGTTTTCGGGCAGGGGAAACTTTGTTTGGATCAATTGCCTGGCTGACATGGCCCACTGGTGCAATCATGGCGTCCAGTTTCTTGCTCTTATCCGTTCGACTTGCGTTGGTTGCGTTTCGCGTCGCCTTTCTGGAGGAATAAACGAGATGGAAATCGTATTGCCGATTGTTGTGCTAATGGTCCTCCTTGTGATGAGCATTCCCGTCGCGATTAGTCTTGCAATGGCCGGGGTCGTAGGAATCTACATGTTGAAAGGGTTGCCGTCGCTGATCGGCATTCTGGCAACTGCGCCAAAGTCGTCTTTGGCGAGTTACGAACTGATGACGATCCCGATGTTTATCCTAATGGCTGAGTTCACTGGGATGAGTGGGATTTCAGGCAACCTCTTTAAGGCGGTCACTGTGTGGGCCGGTAGGTTGAAAGGTGGCCTTGGCATCTCGACCGTAATCACCGGCGCTCTGTTTGGCGCGGTGTCGGGTTCAAGCACCGCATCGGCAGCAACATTGGCCCGGATCAGCATTCCAGCGATGCTCGAGCAGGAGTACGAACGCAGCACGGCCGCAGGGATTGTCGCCATGTCGGGCACGATTGCGATGCTGATTCCCCCGAGCGTCGCGTTGATCTTCTACGGGTTACTGAGCGGCGCGAACATCTCGGCCCTGCTGATCGCGGGCATCGTGCCCGGGCTTCTAGTTACTTTGGCGCTGTCCGTCACCATCTGGCTGACCACCGCGCGGCGCGAAGGGTTGGAGCGACATACTTGGAAAGAGCGCATATCTTCACTTTGGGTCGCCGTGCCATTCATTGCGCTCTTTGGTTCTGTCACTGGGTTGATCTACACCGGTATCGCAACGCCGGTCGAGTCTTCGGCAATAGGTGCCATGGCCGCGTTTCTTTATACGATTGCGAACCGTAGCCTGAACTTTGCCAGTATGAAGCAGGCGCTCATCAATACTTGCACCGTGACCGCCATGATCGGTCTGATCATCGTTTGTGCGCAAATCTTTGGCTATTTTATTACCATGTCCGGGATTGCGCGGTCGCTAGCGACGACTATCGGCGGTGCCGAAGTACCTATCTGGTTGGTGCTTTCCGTGATCGTGGTCATGTACCTTGTCCTTGGGTTGTTTCTGGATCTGATCTCCATCCTCATTTTGACTGTTCCGGTCATGTTGCCGGTAATCCAGCAACTTGGTCTTGATCCGATCTGGTTCGGCATTGTTGTCATCTTACTCGCCGAGATCGGCATCGTTACGCCTCCTGTAGGGATGAACGTCTTTGTCGTCTCCTCGGTCTCGGGAATTCCGCTGCAGGAGTGTTTTGCAGGCGTGCTGAAACCCATTGCTGCCGTCTTGGTCGTGGTTGTCCTCCTGGTTGTATTTCCGGAAATCACACTTTGGCTGCCCAACACAATGAAATGAACAAGGAACCATCATAATGACCAAGAATAAGAAACTCTTGCTGTTCGGCGCAACCGGGGTAATCGGGCGGGCGGCACTCGAGCATTTCAAGACGCTCGACGGATGGTCTGTGCTGTCGGTTGGACGGACCCGCCCCTCTGACATCTCTGTTGATGATTTTCTCAGCCTTGATTTGCTTGATCGTAGTGCATGTGATGTCGCACTTGGCATGCTTTCTGATATCACACATGTGATCTATGCTGCCGTCTATGAAAAGCCAGGAGCTTTGATCGAAGGTTGGCGCGACCCGGATCAGATGGCTAAGAACGACCAGATGTTGCGCAACGTAATGGAACCCCTGCAACGCACTAACATTCCTCTGGAACATATCACGTTGTTCCAAGGGTCGAAAGCGTACGGAAGTCATATCGAAAAACAGGTGCCTATCCCGGCAAAAGAGGCCTGGCCGCGTCACGAACACAAGAATTTTTATTGGTTGCAAGAGGACTATTTGCGCGACTGCAAAGCTGGCGCGGATTGGGCCTTCACTATCCTGCGACCTCGCATTGTCTTTGGCGGGGCTTTGGGCAGCAACATGAACCCAATTTCAGCAATAGGCGTATATGCCGCTGTACAGAGACACAAGGGCGAGCCCCTTCATTACCCAGGCGGCTTGGCCCGGATCAATCAGGCCGTGGACACTGATCTGATCGCACGGGCGTGTGAATGGGCCGCCACCTCACCTAACAGCCGCAATGAGACCTTTAACATCGACAATGGTGATTTATTCGTCTGGCAGAATGTCTGGCCAGTCATTTGCGAGGCACTCGACATGCCCGAAGGTGAGAAAAAGCCTTATTTCCTGGAGAACCTACTGACAGAAGAAGCGGACACCTGGCCCAAGATTGTAGAGACTCACAAACTGCGCGCGCCAAAGGAGATTGGTAAAGTGGTTGGTCAAAGCCTTGGCTATACTGACTGGCAGATGGCCACAGGCAAGGACGTCGCACCAAACCCTGTAATCTCAAGCACCATCAAGATCAGAAAGGCGGGTTTTAACGATTGTGTCGATACGGAGCAGATGTTCCGCAAATGGTTCGGCAATTATCGGCGCGACCGGCTGTTGCCCTAAAGCTCCTGAAAGGAGAATCCGATGAGTATTCGAATAGGCAGCGGGTCGGGCTGGTGGGGTGACCGGATTTCCCCAGCCGAACAAAGCGCGCGGGATGGTAACCTTGACTTCCTTTGTTTTGAAACGATGGCCGAGGCCACCATCTCTACGGCGCAAGTCCGCGCACGGGCGGACCCCTCGTTTCCGGGATATGACACCTATCTTGAAGGCCGCATGGAGGCCGTCTTGCCACATTGCGTGAAGAACGGCACAAAAATTATTTCCAACCAGGGCTGGATCAACCCGGTCGGCGCGGCGCAGAAAGTCCGGCAAATGTTGGACGATATGGGGTGTCGTCACTGGAAAGTTGCCGCGATCACCGGCGCACAGATCACGGACGCCGTCCGCGACGCCGGCGGCACGATCCTCGAGACTGGTGCGGATCTGCTCACGCTTGGAGACAACATCATTTCCGCCGAAGCTTATCTGGGATCCCACTCGATTGTAGAAGCGCTCCGCGGGGGTGCTGACATCGTGATCACGGGGCGCGTGGCAGATCCGTCGTTATTCCTAGCGGCCATGATCTACGCTTTCGACTGGCCGATGAATGATGTAACTCGTCTGGCGCGAGGAGCGGCGATTGGGCATTTGCTAGAATGCGGCGCGCAGCTAACCGGTGGGTACTTTGCGGATCCCGGCGTGAAGGACATCCCCGAACCTTGGAACCTTGGTTTTCCGATTGCCGAGGTTGCCGACGATGGTACCGCAGTCTTCACTAAGCTCGACAACACTGGAGGTCTTCTTAATCGTGAAACGGTGTTGGAGCAGATGTTCTACGAAATCCACGATCCTGCGAGCTACATTACCCCGGATGTGATTGTTGATTTCACTACTGCTGAGATTGAAGAAATAGGGCCCGATGTAGTTCGAGTGAGCCAAGTATCAGGGAAACCCGCAACAGATAGTTACAAAGTGTCGGTCGGAACTAAGGAAGGTTTCATCGGTGAAGATATGTTCTTCTACGCCGGTCCCGGTGCCCGGGAAAAGGCGGAATTGGCCAAGATCATTTTGCGCGAGCGTTTCAAGATTATGGACTTGAAAGCTGAGGACGTCAGAATCGATATTCTTGGCGTGGACGCAATTCACGGTGCTGCCTCGCCCCCCCCCCTGAGTGAACCTTATGAGGTGGCCGTTCGGGTAGCAGCACGCTGCTTGAAAAGAGCTGAGGCGTTAAAAGTAGGACGCGAAGTCGACGGAATGGCGGTCTCCGGAATTGCCTCAACTGGCAAAAGGGTCCCGTTTCAGGAACGTGTCCGCGAGGTAATTGGCGTCTGGTCTACATTGGTAGACAAGAAGACAGTAACCTCCGAAATCCACTATTTCTAGGAGGGCAGAATGCAGGTTCTATTGCGACAACTGGCTCATTCAAGGTCTGGAGATAAAGGAAACACCTCCAACATTGCGGTGATTTCTTATCATCCAGACTTCTATCCGTATATTAGGGACCAGCTCAGCGTTGAGCGAATGAAAGCTCGCTATGACGGTTTGGTCACAGGTGCAATTAGATGCTATCCAGTTGATCGGCTAGGCGTGTTAAATTTCGTGTGCGAGGGGGCGCTCGGTGGAGGCGTGTCGCGCAACCTATGTCTCGACAACTATGGAAAAACACTGGCCTCCGCGGTTCTCGATCTGCAGATTGAGATACCCAAGCATCTTGCAGCCCACCTCCGCTGAAGGCCGCTTTCAAAGCCGCGTGGGGATAGGATCCGAGGCTACTGTTGGGCGATAACCTTCAGGTCCTTATCCACTTTATGCAGGTCGGGTGGATGGCTTTGTCTTGCTTGCAGAAGTTTCACTGAGCGCAACCAATTTGCTGTTTTTGCCATTTTCTTCACAATAGTGTTTGAAACAGCGAGGTAGTATGTTTCGCTAAGAAGGACATGAAGGAAATGGCAGTGGATAATAAAGTGGTTGCGGGAGAGCCTGACACACAGAAGGATGCCTTGATGGGTGTAGGCCGCGCGATTGCAGTTTTACGCTTGATTGGAGCCGCGCCAGAGCCAGGAATGCGTCTGCGCGATATCTCAGAAGCACTTGAACTGCACAAGACTTCCATGTCGCGGATGCTCACGACGCTTAGCTCATTGGGTGTCATCGAACGAGATCGGAACCGCTGTTTTCGGGTGTCAGACGAATTCAGGACAAGCTTTGGAACGCCGTTGGCAACCACGCGGCTGCGCCAGGCGGCCCGGCCTGCGCTGAGCATCCTGTCGGAAACTTTGGAAGATGTTGCGTTTCTGTCTGTGCCGAACGGTTTGGACTCACTTTGCGTCGCTCGCTATATCGGCACCTATCCCATTCAAGCACTGTCGCTAAACGTAGGTGGACGACGCCCTTTGGGGGTTGGTGCGGGCAGCCTGGCATTGCTCGCATGGGCTCCCGATGACGAGCGTGATCAGCTCATTGAAATGCAACGCCCCAGGTTAGCCAACTTCCGTGTGGGCGTTGAGGATATCTCTGCAGCCGTGCAAGAGGCGCAGGCTCAGGGTTTTACCGATCTGCCGGGTTTCGTCATTCAGGGAATGACGGGCATGGGCATACCGGTGCGAGACCCTTCAGGGATGGTTGTGGCCGCTTTGTCCGTAGCAGCCATCACTGACCGATTGTCCGGCACCCGCCACGAACTGGCTATTCGTGCTCTGAAAGAGGCTGCATCCGATATGGAAAGCCGGCTGATTGGACGACTGGGCAGAGATACAAGCGCGTAGGGGAAATCTAACAACAGCGCGGAAATCGCGTGAAATCCATTATTGGAGGAGGAGAATACTATGATGACGACGACAGTGAAGGGCTTATTGCTTGCGGGGATCGCCTGTTTGGCGACTGGTGCACAGGCACAGAATATTACTTTGGCATCAGGACCGTCGGGTGGAACATGGTATCCGCTGGGTGCGGCAATTGCGAAGATAATTGAAGATGAAATTCCGGGGACGAGGGTCAGTTTGGTCAACGGTGTGACCGTATCTAATATCCTGGGTACGAATGCCGGTCAGTACGATCTTGCAATGTCGCTATCCACATCGAATGTCGATGCAATAAAGGCCGTGGGTGAGAATTTCCCACAACCGCAGGAAAACATTCGTGGCATCGTCGGTTTCTACTCCGCTCCTTATCAGATGGCGGTGCCTGCAGACAGCGAAATTCAAACGGTAGCGGATTTCGCGGGTAAGGTCATTAATCCCGGCGTCGTCGGAGGAGCTACAGATGTCCTAACCCAGACGATCATGGAAATGAATGGCGTGCGGTACGAGGATGCGGCGCGGATAGAGCGACTTTCCTATTCCGACGCATCCATGCAGTTGAAAGACGGCCATCTGGATGTGTTTACGGGAATCATCTCTGTGCCATCGGGCGCAATCGCCGAGGCAGCCTTAGGCAATGGTGTCCGGATGATCCCCGTTACAGATGAAACAATCGCTAAGCTTCAAGAGCAGAATGAAGGATATATCTCCGCTATTATTCCGGGCGGCACTTATAACGGGCAAGATACAGATGTGCAGGCTGTCGGCACGAATAATGTCCTGATTGCGAATGCAGATCTTGATCCTGAGCTAGTAGAGAAGATCACGCGGGCCATCGTTGAGAATGCCGGAACCTTGCACAATGTGAATGCTGCATTGAGCAAATTCGGCCCTGACACCGCATCTCAAGGCATTGGCGCTCCGCTTCACCCCGGTGCTGAAGCGTATTTCAAAGCCAATTGATCTACATTTTGGGCCGGCCAGGCTAATCACTGCGGTGTATCTGGCCGGCTCTCTCTCTGGGGGAGACCAGTTTTGAAAGAGATTGCCATTGTTGCAAGTTGCTTGCTTGCGGTCTTTCACCTGTGGACAGGTTTAGCCGGTGTGTTCGAAAGCTTCTTACAGCGGAACATACATCTCTTGCTTGTTCTTGCGGCGGCGACTGCCTTCATCTTGAATGACCGATCAGAGGAAAACGCAAGAAATCGCAAAGTTATGGCTCTGGCTAGCACTGCGCTGGCGCTATCTTTGCTTTATAACATCTCGAACGGACAATTTTTTGCCAATCGCATGGCTATTGTCACACCACTAGATCCGATTTCTATCGGGCTTGCTCTGCTCGGTATGGCGGGGTTGTTGATTGTCGCGATCTTGATGATGGGCAAGGCCTTTGGACTCATCGTCGTCGTGTTTCTGCTCTATGTCGCGACTGGACATCTATTGCCCGGAGCCTTTGGGCATCGCGGATTTGGACTCTCTTGGGTTATCGATCATCTCTACTATACCAAGGAAGGCGTCTTCGGAATCCCGTTGGGAGTGTCTGCGACCTACATTTACTTGTTCGTTTTCTTTGGGGCGATGCTGGACCGCTGTGGTGGCGGCAAATTCTTGATCGACCTTGCGTTGGCGTTGACTGGGCGGTTGCGCGGCGGCCCGGCGAAGGCATCGATTGTTGGCTCAGCGTTGATGGGGACGATCTCGGGCTCGGCTGTCGCCAATGTGGTCACGACAGGCGCAATCACCATCCCGTTAATGAAACGAAATGGATATCGCCCACATTTCGCGGCTGCAGTTGAGGCTGCCGCCTCATCGGGTGGGCAGCTCATGCCGCCTGTGATGGGCGCAACGGCGTTTGTGATCGCTGAATTCGTGGGCCGCCCATATCAAGAGATTGCGCTATCGGCCGTGATCCCGTCCTTTCTTTTCTATCTAGGGCTATTCTTCGCGGTACATTTTGAAGCCGTGAGACGCGGTATCGTAGGCGGGGTTTCGGGACCAAAGATCGACGCGACACTGATGAAGGGATCATTGTATTTCTTACCGATCTTTGTTGTGGCGGTAGGCGTGTTTAACTATTCCCCGATGCGCGCGGGGGTTATGGGTGTTGGTTCGGTTGCTGTAGTCGCGGTTATATATGCGCTGTTCCAGGCCGAGATAATGCGGCTACCAGCACGTTTTCTGGATGGTGCAGCCGGTGCAGCACTGGCGATGGGACCAGTCGCAGTGGCTTGCGCGGCATCGGGAATGATTGTTGGAGTGCTGAGTCTCACGGGGCTTGGGCTGGCGCTGAGCAATGCTATTCTCAGCCTTGCTGGGCATTCTGTGATCGCTGCGCTGGTTATGACCATGTTGTCGTCATTGGTTTTGGGGATGGGACTGCCGACCGTGGCGGCCTATCTGGTTCAGGCAGGCGTTACAATTCCAGCGCTTATCACATTGGGTGTCGAGCCGATCGGTGCCCACCTGTTTGTATTTTACTTCGCGATACTTGGCAATGTGACCCCACCCGTCGCCCTCGCAGCCTATGCTGCGGCTGGGTTGGCGGGGTCGGATCCCGCGAAAACCGGTTGGACTGCGCTTGCGGTCTCGGCACCTGCCTTTGTGGTGCCGTATATGTTCGTTTTGAACCCGGTCTTGCTGATGCAGGGCGGATGGCTTTCCGTACTCCTCGCCTTGGCCTCGGCCGTGATCGGTGTCGTGACACTGGCTGCCGCTATCGTGGGATGCACATGGGCTCGCATCGGAATTGCCGCACGGGTCTTTCTGGCCTCTGGCGCGTTGTTGATGCTTTATCCAGGACTTTTGTCAGATGCAGTTGGCCTGATGGTGATCCTGTTCGTCCTGTGGACCAGTCGCATTAGTGGCGACGCATCAGTAATTAAAGCCCCTTCAGTAGACGAAAAAGGTACAAGATGAGATCTGCATTCATTACCGGGGTCGGTTTAACGGCCTTTGGCCGACACGAGGGCCTTGACACTCTTGATCTCATGAGTATGGCGGCGGGAGACGCACTGGCTGAAGCGGGGCTGGAGCGGAGGCAGGTTGACGGGGTGGTAACGGGCTATTCGACCTCCATGCCGCATCTGATGCTGGCTACTTTGTTTTGTGAACATTTCGGCCTCAACCCGAGCTATGCCAATGCATTGCAACTGGGCGGAGCAACGGGCGCTGCACTGGTGATGCAGGCCAAGCTGTTGGTGCAATCCGGGCAATGCGAAAAGGTGCTTGTCGTCGCCGGTGAAAATCGGCTGACCAACGAAGGTGGTCGGGATCAAGCCATCCAGACGCTGGCGCAGGTCGGTCACGCGCAGCAGGAAGTACCCTTTGGCGCAATGATCCCTGGATATTATGCGCTATTGGCGGGGCAATATCTGGCCCGTACGGGTGCAAGCGAGACAGATTTGGCGCAGATCGCTGTCTATATGCGTCGTCAGGCCCAAGCCACCGAAGGCGCACATCTGACCGCCTCCTTGACGCTAGAAGAAGCGATTGCCTCGCGACCCATTGCGACACCGTTGCGCATAGCTGATTGTTGTCCAATCTCGGATGGCGCGGCCGCTTTTGTTGTGACTGGGACACCATCTGAGCACGGCGGGGTGCGCATTGCGGGTGCTGGACAGGCCCATAAGCATCAACATATTTCTAGCGCTTTGAACTGGAAGAATTTCGGCGCTGCGGATGCAGCGGACAGGGCCTTCGCCGAATCTGGGATCGGGCGTCAGACGATCGAAATTCTTGGAATCTATGATAGCTTTACGGTGACGCTGGCAATGCTGCTGGAAGAAACTGGTTTTGCGCCGAGCGGCGGAGCAGGGCAGCAGGTTGCCTCGGGGTTCCATGACGGACCGGACCAGCCGTTGAACACGCATGGTGGCTTGCTCAGTTATGGACATCCCGGTGTCGCTGGTGGCATGGCTCATCTGGTTGAGGTGACGCGACAAATGCAGCGGCGCGCCGGCACTCGCCAGACCTCGGGTCCGGCCAGAGCAGCCTATGTGCACGCAGATGGTGGCGTGCTTTCTGCCCATGTAGGGCTTGTACTTGCAATGGATCGGGGCTGAGCATGAAAGATATTTTTGAGCAACTCGCTGCGACATACTCAAAAGGCGGTCTCATGTATCAGCTCTGTGGCGCATGTGGACATCGTCAAACATTTGCGCGACCGTTTTGCGTGGCATGCCATACACCGGATCCGGAATGGCGCGATGCTGATTCCGGAACCGTTGTAGCCTGTACGATTATGCATCGTGCGCCTACGGCGGAATGGAAAGCGCGACTGCCCTATGCCATCGCACTGATCGATCTTGCGGATGGACCACGCATCATGGCTTTGGCCGATCCGGCGCTGTGCACGGGGGACCGTGTCGCCCTGAAGCCCGGCGGTGTCCACAACCTTCCCTTTTTTGAACATATGGTGACCAAATGAGCATTTCAGCGCTATTGAACCCTTCGAGTGTGGCGATTTTTGGAGCCTCGCAGAATCCTGAAAAGATCGGGGGGCGTCCGATCCGATTCATGAAGGAAATGGGCTTTGCGGGAGCTATTTACCCGATCAATCCGCGACGCGAAGAAGTGCAGGGGTTAACATGCTATCCAAATTTGGAAGCGTTACCTGGCGTGCCTGACACTGCCATTATTGCTGTCCCCAAAGATCATGTACTTGAAACTATTAAGGCATGCGCCGACCGCGGTGTGAAGGCCTGTGTGGTCATGGCCAGTGGGTTTGGCGAAGCAGGCGACGCGGGCAAGGCCGCCGAGGAGGAGATGCTGGCAATCGCCGCCAAAACCGGAATGCGCATCGTTGGCCCAAACAGCCAAGGACTGGCGAACTTTCATAACGGGGCTGTCCTAAATTTTTCGACAATGTTCATTGAAGAGCCTCCGAAAGCTGGACCCGTCGCCTGCATCAGTCAGAGCGGTGCTATGAGTGTGGTACCCTATGGGATGCTGCGTCAACGCGGTATCGGAGTGGGGCATTGCCACGCGACAGGCAACGACGCGGATGTCACTGTTAGTGAACTTGCAGCGGAGGTGGTGCTTGATCCTAAGGTCAAGCTTTGTATCCTTTATATGGAGTCGCTGCGAGATCCAGAAAACCTTGCGCTAGCCGCACAGCGAGCACGCGACAAAGGGGTGCCAATTATCGCGTTGAAAGCCGGTCGCTCTGAGGATGGAAGAAGGGCTGCCGCGTCGCATACGGGGGCAATTGCCACGGAAGACCGCGTGATTGACGCTTTTTTGGAACGCCATGGCATCTGGCGGGCCGAAGGGACCGAAGCGATGGTTCATGCCGCCGAGCTTTATTTGCAAGGCTGGAAACCCAGCGGTAAGCGGGTCGCTGTTGTGTCCAACAGCGGGGCGACCTGTGTACTGGCAGCAGATGCGATCGAGCGCTTTGGAATGAAGCTTGCTCGGTTTTCGCCCGAGACCGAAGAGAGCATCCGCCAAGCGCTCCCGGATTTTGCGGCAAGCAGGAACCCGGTCGATATTACGGCCGCCTTGCTGACCGACAGTGGGCTTTTCGGTAAAGTGCTGCCACGTGCGGGCGAAGATGCAGAGGTCGATATCGTGTTGATCGGCATTCCAGTAAGCGGCAAAGGCTATGACTTTGAGCGCTTTGCGCAAGATACGGCTGACTTTATTCGTGACTATAGCAAACCTGTAGTTCTTGCAGCTCCCCAACGCGATGTACGAGCAGCCTTCGCCCGTCATGGTGTTCCAACATTCGAAACTGAAGACGGCGCGATCAGGGCTTTGGCGCAGTTCACTAATCATCTGGCACTGATGAAATTGGCTCAGGGCGGAAAGGTGAAACATGGGAAGCAAGGCGGAGCAAGCTCCACGCTAGATGAGCACGCCTCTCTTGATATCGTCTCTGCCAAAGGGGTGTTAGTGCCGCGTCGACAGATTTGTGCGACTGTAGATGAAGTGATCGCATTTCTGGGCACTTGTCCAAACGGCATTGTTCTGAAGGCAAACTCTTCAGAGGTGCCGCATAAGTCTGAACATGGTTTGGTGCGTGTAGGGCTAAAAACGTCTACCGACGTCTCTCGCCACTTCGCCGAGATCAAAGGAAAGATGGAAGAAATGGGCTTGCAGTTTGATGGAGTTCTTTCTGCTGAAATGCTCGCTTCTGGACTGGAGTTAGTTGTCGGGGGGCACATAGACCCAACTTTTGGACCGATCGTGATCGTGGGAGAAGGCGGAGTCGCCGTGGAAGCGATGCCGGATAATCAGCTTTTACTCACACCTTTCAGTAGTTCAGACGTGGAAGTGGCATTGGCTAAATTGCGGATCGGTCCTTTGTTCAAGGGCGTTCGCGGTGCGCGGCCTTTGAGTGCACAAGCGGTGTTTCAGGCAGCAAAAGCTGTGGCTGACCTTCTCGAAGGAGGAGAGGTGTTTTCAGTTGATATTAATCCGCTGATTTTGACGCCAGAAACTGCCACTGCTGCCGATGCGCTTATCGAGATCCAAAAAAGTTGATTGTGCAATCAAAATCTATGCAGAGGGTTTGTCGCGGTGGTAAATTTTCTGCATCATTTAGGTTCAGGACTTCGGTAACAGGTCGGTCTCAGTCGAGATATGTCACGCAAAAAGACTGATCCCGCCCAAAACGGAGAGCGGTATTTTGTGCGTTACTGCCTGATTTACACGCCGCCCTGGAATGGGGGCCTCGGGGCAATTGCTTCGGCCCGTGGTCAGCGCCTGTCTGCCAACATGATGCTGTTGCGCAGCAGTTCCGATGTGCCCATCAACCAGCTTTGCCAGACTGCTGAATAAACGCAGGTTGTCTGCCCTGTGCGGTTTGGTCGGTTTCTCGAGGAATATACGCCGGAACAGTTGGGACAGGATCTTCACAGTTCGCTATGCGGCGCGTCAAAAGATAAACCGACACGAGGTCTAGGTGTTCAGTCCCGGCATCTGGTGGATCGGATTTGAGATGAATCGATCTGGTTCTGAAGTCCAGATCTTGCAGATGTATTCGTAAGGCGTGAGACCGCTGAGGGTCTTCAGTCTGCGGGCGAAGTTGTAGGCGGCCATGAAGTCGGTGAGGTGTGTTCGTGACTGATCGTGGTTGTCGTAATGGTATCGCTTCACTGTCGCCTCCTTAATCGTGCGGTTCATCCGCTCAACCTGGCCATTGGTCCATGGGTGATTTGGCTTGGTCAGGCGGTGCTCAATCTCATTTGTCTCGCAGATCATGTCGAACGTAACCACTCGATTGGGACCACCTGCCTGATCTGCTGATGATTTGCTAAGAGACGTGCTTAACGACGTCGTTAGCGACGTGTCTTAGGTGGGGGTCGGCTATGCGTGGTGAGATACTGGGGTTTG
>Ga0163216_100906_pt1 | contig 27348 bp, 25 predicted proteins | sample SynspAceP_FD_167610 | JGI IMG/M metagenome (GOLD analysis project Ga0163216, IMG submission 167610) | Saline lake microbial communities from Ace Lake in Antarctica - Synechococcus sp. Ace-P (Illumina Assembly) | ecosystem: Environmental > Aquatic > Non-marine Saline and Alkaline > Saline ...
ACTATACGAAATTGCTTTTTATCTCCTGCCTCATTTTCTATTTCAACCGACGCGCCAAAAAAAACTTTGCCTTGCTGCTGGGGTGAATAAGAGACGATTTTAAGCTCTGGCAGTAATTTTCTTAAATAGCGCACACGACGATCAATCTCGCGCAATTTACGTTTGTTGTACTGATAATCTGCGTTTTCACTTCTATCGCCTAGGCTGGCAGCCCAGGTAACAATTTTGGTGATTTCAGGGCGTTGTTCATACCAAAGTTCGTCATGTTCATTTTTGAGCTTTGCGTAACCCTCGGGTGTAATTAGTTTTGTTTTCAAACTGGAACTCAAATAGAAAGTTGCTATGGGGATATTTTGACTAGGATAACAAACTTAGCAAGAGGCAATATCACTTGTTACTCGCTGTAGATTATTAAGCAGCGTGTGAATAATTGTAAAAGTAGAATATGGAATTAAAAAATGTTTTTTTATCGCAATTTGTTACTAGAAATTATCTTAATTTATGCAGCACAAAGTTTATCTTCTACTATGCTTACACTTAATCAAAGTGTTGTTAAGTAAATTAAGATCTCACTTTGACTAGGTCAGCGTTTTGAAATTTTGCCATTAAAACGTTGTCGGTATTTAACCTATTTTCTGAAGAATTAAGCGTATTCATTTTGGCAATAATAGTGTTTATAAATACTAAGAGGTAAGCTGAATCGTTACTAAGTTAAGGGTATTACAAATAAATGACTACATTCACCCAGTTTAGTCTGGGCTTATCGGCCCTTTTGAAGGGCAACAGCGACGAGGGAATAAGGTTCAGCAAGGAAATTAGCTGGTTAATTAAATGAAAAAGCCGAATAGATATTCGGCTTTTTTTGTACTTCTGAAAAGTCAGATTTATTGAGGCGCTGCCTCTGGCGTCACTTCAAGTAGTTCGACTTCAAAAATAAGCGTTGAATTGCTGCTTATTTTACCGGTGCTGCGCTCGCCATAGGCTAATTCAGATGGGATATAGAATTTAAATTTAGAACCCACTTTCATCAATTGCACACCTTCTGTCCAACCGCTGATCACTCTAGAGAGTGGAAACTCAGCTGGTTCATTCCGAGCATACGATGAATCAAATTCAGTGCCATCCAATAATGTACCGCGGTAGTGTACTTTAACAGTATCTGCCGCAACAGGCTGCACGCCATCACCTTGGGTTAACACTTCATACTGCAAACCTGAATCGGTTACGACAACGCCTTCGCGTTGAGCATTTTCAGCCAAGAACGCTTCACCAGCAGCAATATTTGCTATACCTGCTTGGGCGGCCATTTCGGTTTGTTTTTCTCTTATTTTGGCTTCAATGCTTTGTGTGATAGTTTGCATTTCTTCCATGCCTAACTGCGATTGTCCTTGAAGGGCTGCAATAAAACCTTTAGCCATGATGGTTTTGTCGTATTCAACACCGAGCTTTTCTTGAACAAGTACTTTGCTTTCAATAAACTGGCCAACACTGGCGCCCATGGCGTATGCTTGTTTTTGTTCATCAGTTTCAAGTGTCAAAACTTCTACTTTTAACATATCAACAGGTTCAGGGGCGGGTTGACAGGCACTTAAACCTAATGCTGAACCTATTAAGATAGCGATTAACGCTTTTTTCATTATAATTCTCCGATAAATGTAAAAACTTGAATTAAATCAAGCAAACTGGGTTAAGTAAATAGACAGCTAGTTTAAACGTAGCGATAACAAAGAGAAACCCCATAGATGAGCAATCTTTATCTATTTCGCAGCTATTTTATGTTACTTATTGTGATGCTAACGGCTTGTGGTGAATTAACTGATGAAGCTGAAAAGACATTTCATCATGATGATGGTGGCGTTGATGCAGCAAGTATTTCAGCAGACGCTTCATTAGCTATAGTATCAAATCTATCTAATGGTATTTCAGTTTGGGATTTAAAGTCCAATACCAAGCGTTACGTGTGGAATCAAGGAGAGGAAGGTAATCTGGTCGTTACTATTCATATTGCCTATGATAATAGTTACGCAGTGACGTCTGACCAAGATGCTTTTGTTTTATGGAACTTAACTAACGGTGAGCCTGAAGGATTCTGGCGCATAGATGAATCTAATATTCGAGATATTGCAGTGACCAATCAAGGCTTGGGGGTGCTCGTTGGCCGCAGTAACGGCAAAGTGATGTACTTTGAACCTCAAACCGGGCGGCGCTTGGAATTCTTAGGGCATACCGAAAAAATCAATAGTATTGATATATCACCTAATGGATTTTATGCCTTAAGCGGTGGCAATGATTATGTTGCCTACTTGTGGGATACCCGCAGTGGTCAAGTGATATATAAATTTGAGCATTCGAGTCGGGTGACTAAAGTGGTGCTAGACGATGAAGGTCGTTTTGCTTTTACCGCTGATAGTAAGCGAGATGCAAGAATTTGGGACTTAAGTACTGGGCAAGTCATTAGTTATTTACATTACTTTGAGCGGCAGAAAATTTTTAGTACTGCAGTATTTTCAAAAGATGGTAAATATCTGCTTACCGGTTCACCTGCGCGGCGCTTAAACTTGTGGGATGTGCAAACGGGCGAAGAAATAAAGTCTTGGCGAGTCACACCGCGAGCGGGTACAAGACCGCAAACCGCGGTAGTATATGCAGTTGGATTTTGGGATAACAACAAGGTAATTTCCGAAAGTAGTAGTGGTTTAGCTGAAATTTGGCCCATACAGAGTAATTAACATGCAGCACATTATTGATGATATTGAGCAACTTCAAATGAAAGTGGCTTTCCAAGAAGATACGATTGAGAGCCTTAATAAGGCTTTGATTGCCCAGCAAAAACAGCTTGAAGCGCTGCAATTCGCATTTAAACAACTTTCCAATAAAGTACTGGCCATTGAGCCAAGTAATATGGCGGCTGAGCACGAAGAAGCGCCACCCCCTCATTATTGATTGAGGCGTTTTTTCTATTCATTATTATACATCTACTTAGTTAGGCTCTCGATTCTTCACCCAAGGTAGCTGCGTCATCATGATCCTAGATTCTTTGTTTTTTGCTGTTGATGTTACGCTGCCTATTAGCTTGATCATTGTATTGGGAGTGATATTAAAGCGTTTGCGCTGGATTAACGATGAATTTGCCGAAGTGGGTTCACGCTTAGTCTTTAACGTAACCCTCCCTGCTTTATTATTTGTTAATATCGCCACTACTGATTTAACCAGCCACTTTCCGTTTTTGTTAGTTGTTGTGGCGGGGGCCATCATGCTGGGTTCATTTGTTGTGATGCATGGGGTCGCCTTAACTATTCCTAGTCAATTTTCTCGTGGTGCTTTTGTACAAGGCGCATGTCGCAGCAATATGGCGATCATTGGTTTGGCGTTATCCGCCAATGCCTTTGGCGAGCAAGTGTTACCATTAGCTTCAATGTATCTGGCGGCGCTAGTCATCCCAGTTAATATCCTGTCGATACTCACCTTGTATTATCATCAGTCTGATGTGCCTTCGACTAAAAAAATCGCTATGAGTGTGGTCAAAAACCCCCTAGCCATCGCTATTTTTATTGCCATAGTGATTGCTTTGTTCGCGATTGAATTGCCTAAGTTTGTGATTGATACAGGCAATTACGTAGCGCGTATGACTCTACCTTTGGCGTTGTTATGTGTTGGTGCATCCATAAGATGGCATGAGTTTCGTGCTTCAGGTTTATTGTATGTGGCGATTACCAGTAAGATAGTATTACTGCCCTTGCTGGCCAGTATTATTGCTTATTATTGCGGTCTACGCGGCGAAGAGCTTGGGGTGTTATATGTGATGACCGCTGCGCCAACTGCAGCAGCGGCTTACCCAATGGTTAGGGCTATCGGCGGTGACTACCACCTAACAGCCGCAATTATTGCAGGAAGTACGCTTTTTTCTATGTTTACTTCCACCATAGGGCTGTTTGCATTGCACTATTTAGGCTGGGTATAGGTATCCATAAAGCTTACTCAGGTTTAAAAATACCAATAACCCCTTTGCTACCTTTACTGGCACTGCTGACTTTTTTGTCTACCTGTGATTCGTGATAGTCACAATGCACACATTCAATCTGCTCTACGTTGTTTTCGAAATACAACATAATTGAGTCTTGTGCTTTGCACTTAGGGCATACTGCGCCAGCGACAAAGCGTTTTTTTATTTTATTAACCATGATTTAAAGAATAATTTAGCTCGCCATCTTGGTATCATAACCTGTATCGAATATAAGTGTTATTAGTAAACAGGCAAGCATGATCCAATTTTCAGATCTTTCTTTAATGCGCGGCAGTAAAATGCTGCTGCAAGATGTTAATGCCACCGTGTATCCAGGCCACAAAGCGGGTCTAATTGGTGCCAACGGTTGTGGAAAATCCAGTTTATTTGCCTTAATCAGAGGTGAGCTGCACCCAGAACAAGGGAATTTTGCGATCCCAAAAGATTGGCAAATTGTATGGGTGGCACAAGAGACCCCGGCAGTAGATCGCTGTGCCTTAGACTATGTTATTGATGGCGATCATAAGTTTAGACAACTTCAGGCGCGTTTAAACGTCGCCGAAGAGGCGCATAATGGTGAGCAAATAGCCGTCATACATGGTTTGTTAGAACAAGCCGGTGCTTATGATATTGAGTCTAGAGCCGCCACCATTTTGGCTGGTCTAGGTTTTGCTAATGATGTTATGCAAAATCCTGTCAGTGCTTTTTCGGGTGGCTGGCGTATGCGCCTTAATCTAGCTCAAGCCTTGTTGTGTTATTCCGATCTACTGTTACTCGATGAACCCACTAACCACTTGGACTTAGATGCAGTTATTTGGTTAGAAAAATGGCTGCAGCGTTATAGCGGTACCTTGTTACTGATTTCGCACGATAAGTCTTTTTTAGACAGTACCATCAATGAAATTATTAGTGTTGAGCAACAAAAACTGGTGAGTTACACCGGTAACTATGATGCTTACGAAACGCAGCGAGCGGAGCGTTTACGTTTGCAAAGTCTGCAATATCAAAAGCAACAAGATCAAATTTCCCACTTAGAATCCTTTATAAATCGTTTTGGTGCTAAAGCCAGTAAGGCTAAGCAGGCGCAAAGTCGAGTAAAACAATTAGCCAGAATGGAAACCTTGTTACCGGTGATGGCTGATTCTCACTTTAATTTTCGTTTTTTAGCCCCGCCCAAACTGCCTAATCCATTGGTGAAAATTGAGCAAGTAAAAGTAGGCTATGGTGAAAAAGTGATTCTGGAAAAGCTCCAGCTTAATCTTGTACCAGGCAGTCGCATTGGTCTACTGGGTAAAAATGGTGCGGGTAAATCCACTTTAATTAAGCTACTTGCTGGTGAAAATACCCCATTGCAGGGATTGTATGAAGCTTCTGCTGGTTTACGTATTGGTTATTTTGCTCAGCACCAACTGGAATTTTTAAGAGCCGATGATACACCTTTAGCCCACATTCAGCGTTTGGATCCAAAAGCAACAGAGCAAAGCTTACGTGATTTTCTTGGCGGCTTCGGCTTTCGAGGTGACGATGCCATGGCCAAAGTGGCACCTATGTCCGGTGGTGAGAAAGCGCGTTTAGTCTTGGCCTTAACGGTTTATCAAAAGCCCAACTTATTGTTGTTAGATGAGCCCACTAACCACTTAGATCTCGATATGCGCCATGCCTTAAACATTGCATTGCAAGGTTTTGAAGGTGCCATGGTACTGGTTTCGCACGATAGGTTTTTATTGTCGTCGGTGTGTGATGATTTTTACTTGGTTGATAGCGGCCAAGTACAAGCCTTTGATGGTGATTTAGACGATTATAAGGCGTGGATCCTAAAACCAGAACAAAGTGCCAACGCAAGCGAGAAACCAAAGGTAAAACCTGAGCGTAAAAACACCAAGCGTCTTGAGGCTGAATTTCGACAAGCCACTCAAGGCTTGCGAAAAACCATTAGTCAATGTGAAAAGGTAATGGCTGAACTGCACAGTAAGCTCGAGAAAATCGAAGCTGAGTTAAGTCATACCGACATCTATAGTGCTGAAAACAAAGAGCAACTCAAACAGATTATAGGCCAACAGGCAAAATACAAAGGGCAATTGGACGACGTAGAGATGCAATGGCTCGATACGCAGGAGCAGTTAGAGCTGCAACAGACTGAGTTTGAGCAAACGTTGAACGCAGAGTGAGCCTCCAAGTCATGCCAGTTGACGCCATGCAGTATATCGATTCGTATTTTGGGCGGGTGGTGCAAAGTGATTTTGTGGCGCCTTGGTGGGCAAAAAATCGTCACCTGCAAACCATTTTTCCGCGATTCTTGCAAAAGCGCCAAGCCCTAGTTTTTCGTAAAGAACGCTTCATCCTAAGCGATGGCGACTTTGTGCAACTAGCTTGGGTAGGCGATATATCATCGGCTAAAGCTTTGGTTATCATGTTTCATGGCTTAGAGGGCTCCATTTATTCTCATTATTGTCATGATATGGCTGCCGACTTAGCTCGCCAAGGTTTTGCGGTGGTGGTGATGCATTTTCGGGGTTGTGGAGGAGAGTCAAATCAAAGCCCCCGTGCTTATCATTCTGGAGAAACCTCGGATCCTTGGGAATTTATCAGTTGGCTGCAAGCGTCTTATCCTAGCCTAGCAAAATTCGCTATTGGCTTCTCCTTAGGCGGTAATATGTTGTTGAAGCTGCTAGGTGAAAGACCCCAGCAAAGTATCATCAAAGCGGCACTGGCCATATCTGCGCCATTACAGTTAGCTGAGTGTGCACAGAGTATTAATCAAGGATTTTCCAAGCTGTATCAAAGTTATTTACTAAAAAGTATGGTCACTAATCTGAGACACAAAATGTCCATCATGGATTATCAAAATCACCTAACTATCAAATACAAGGACTTACATCAGCTCAAGAACTTTCGCGATTTTGATCAACACGTTACCGCACCATTACATGGTTTTCTGGGGGCTGATGACTATTACTTACGTTGCAGTGCTATGCCTTATTTAAGCAAAATACAAACCCCTACCTTGGTATTGCATGCTAAAGACGATCCTTTTATGAATGAAAATGTAATACCTCGCACCGATCAACTGTCGCAGTTTGTGCGTGTTGAGTTAAGTGAACACGGAGGACATGTTGGTTTTCTACAAGGCAGTCCTTGGCGTCCAAAAATTTGGATGCAACAACGTGTCAGTGACTTTTTAACGCGCTTTGATGAAGCGCAAGAGCGAACGATAGGAGCAGTTAAATGATTATTCCCATTGGCGACGTTGAGCATGAAATCTTACTCAATATTATTGAAGCCTTTGTGCTACAAGAGGGAACCGAGTACGGCGAACAGGATGTAGGTTTAGCTGACAAAGTACAGCAAGTTCTCACCCAACTTAAGTCAGGTGAGGCCTTTTTAGTGTATTCAGAATTGCACGAAACGGTCAATATTGTGGCAAAAGACCATCTTAAGCTGGATGAAACTGTGGATTAATTGAGAACCAAGTTAAAGGTGACCGGCACGGTTAACCCTATGCTGGTTAAGCCGGCTATTTTTTGTAAGGCTTCAACCCCTTCTTGTAAACCCAGTTCACTGGCGCCTAACAATACAGGTTTAGCACTGCTGACCATATATTTACCGTCGTTGGTTTTGCTAACAATAAGATCTAAATTTAAGGCTTTACTTGCCCCCATTAAGGTCAATGTGGCCGGTAATTCAGTATGCATACTTTCGCCCTTAGCCAAGCCCATGATAGCTTTGGGCAAGGTGGCGCTAATGTTTGCTTTGGGGAATAAGTCTACTTTAAACAACATATCACGCATTCTTTGATTACGGATATCTATGCCCGTTTCAACTGAGCTTAAACTAATATCTGCGCTAAATTGCCCATCACTGCTCAATTGTCCGTCAATGCGGTTAAAACTATGCACCTCACTAATATTGAGGTTTTTGGTGGATATAAAAAACACCTTAGACTGCTCACTGTCAACCTTCCAGTCTGCCAACGCTGCGGTGGATAATAGAGTTAGGGCAACTAAACAGTTCGGTAAAATTTTTCTCACATTACTCACGATAAGTCTCCAAGTTGGTATTTAACAATTGATGGCCAATCTACTTTTTGATCGCCCATCACAATAAAATCTGGATTATTGACACTTTTACGTTGGTTATAACTTAATGGCTCAAAGTTATGGGCTAAAATTGAGCCACCCGCTTCGCCAACAATGCACTGTGATGCGCCGGTATCCCATTCACCCGTTATGCCAATCCGCAAAAACACATCCGCTTTGCCTTCAGCAATAAAGCAGGCTTTTAAAGAGCAACTGCCTAAGGGCAAAGTATGGTAAATACGGTGGTTGCTCATGCTATTCATGACTTTTTCACGGGCCTGACGCCGACTAATAGCTATCATCACCACGCCTTGCTCTGCATCGTCAAAACGTCGTACTTTAATTTGTTTATTTTCAGAGGGACTTTCTTTAAAAGCACCTTGACCTTTTGAGGCGTAATACAGGGTATCACCTGGCGGCCAGTAAATAACCCCAATAACCGGCACGTTATCTTCCACTAAGGCAATATTGACCGCAAAATCACCACTGCGTGCGATAAATTCCTGGGTGCCATCAATAGGATCAATTAACCAATAGCGCTTCCATTCTTTGCGAATGGCTAATTTTGCATTATCTGTCTCTTCTGACATGATGGGAATATCGGGCGTCTGCGTCTGCAAAATCCCTAAAATAATTTCATTTGCTTTGTAGTCAGCACTGGTGACAGGTGAATCATCCTCTTTTTGATAGCTAGAAAAATCACCACTATCATAGATTTTCATCACTTCTTCGCCCGCCACACGAGCTGCACGTTTTGCTATATCAAGCAGGCTCTGATAATTATTGTTGACCATTAACGTGTCCTTATCCATTGCAATGCTAAAAACAAGGCGGCGTAACATCTTGCTTCGGTAAAATCTTCTCTGGCAAGAAGTGCATCTGTGTTATTAATCGACCAAGGGATCACTTCCAATGGTTCTGGTTCGTCGCCGACTAATCTTTCAGGATAGAGTTGCTGGGCGACAAAGATCTCCATTTTTGCATCAAAAAAAGCGGGGGCCATGCTCACGGTTTGCAAAGACAGAAGTTGCTGCGCGCCATAACCTACTTCTTCCTTCAACTCTCGATTGGCAGCAACCATGGCTGATTCACCCGGATCTATCAGTCCTTTAGGGAAACCCAATTGGTAGGTATGATTCCCAGCAGCATATTCTCTGACCAGCAAAAATTCGTGATCATTAATGAAGGGGACGATCATGACCGCCCCTCGGCCACTGCCCGCCATGCGTTCAAACTGACGTTTCTCACCGTTGCTAAACTCGAGATCAAGTTGCTCAACCCTAAATAGGCCACTTTGTGCGATGACTTTGCGCTGATGTATTGTCGGCAAGGTTTTATTATTGTCTATTTTGCTCATGTCTTTTTCACGTTACTATTAATGCCAATCGATTTGTTATTAATTTTCGGGGTGGCCTCACAGGCTCAGCTAATCGTGCTTATCCCCATTTAAACAAGAGTCACACCATTGTCAATTATAGCTTGGAATCAAATTCAAACCGTCTTGTTAGACATGGATGGTACACTGCTTGACCTGCACTTTGACAACCATTTCTGGTTGGAGCACCTGCCTGCGAAGTTAGCACGTCTCAACAATATACCAATTGCCGAAGCGAAAGAAGACATCATCGCTGAATATACAAAAGTTCAGGGCACAATTAGTTGGTATTGCTTGGATTATTGGAGTGAAAAGCTCGGCCTAGATATCGTGCAAGCGAAACGAGAGATCGAGCATCTAATTAGTTTACGTGCCGATGCTTTGCCATTTATCGACGCTCTTAAGCAATCGGGTAGAGAGGTTATATTACTGACTAATGCCCATCCAGATAGTTTGTCCTTAAAAGTAGAGCACACTAAACTAGATACTCATATTGATCACTTGATATCGACTCACGAATTTGGCGTGACCAAAGAATCACAGTTATTGTGGCAAAAGCTACAAGCTAAACTGAATTTTAACAATGCCTCGACATTATTTGTTGATGACAGCTTAGCTATATTACATGCAGCAAAACATTTTGGCATAGCTCATCTACTCGCTGTGAGTAATCCAGATAGTAAGAAACCCTTAAATGATACAGAAGACTTTACTGCAGTGTCAGACTATCGAGTCTTACTGGCAGATATTCTTAATCAGCCCTTTACAGGGAATGCTGGCTAAGATTAGCAAATACGATTGCGCCCAGCGCGTTTCGCCTTGAACAGTTTTATATCTGCTTGATTGATTAATTCTGTCGGACTAATATTTTGCAGCGAGTCAAATTTAGGTGATATGGCTGCTACGCCAACACTGACGGTTACTTGTTCTGCGTTGGCATTTTTTGCCGCTGGAATATTGAGATTCTGAATGTTTTTAATAAGTTGCCTGGCGACCCGTTTAGCACCCACTAGATCGGTATAGGGTAATAATAAAACGAATTCTTCGCCGCCAAAGCGAGCGGCAAAATCCTCTTCTCGCCCTTTACTGCTAGCAATAGTAGCAGCGACTAATTTTAAACACTCATCCCCTTCTATATGACCAAATTGGTCGTTGTAGTCTTTAAAATGGTCGATATCTATCATTAACAAGCCAATGGAATGACCGGCTCTAATGGCAGCATGCCACATACGATTTAAAGTCGTATCTAGCTGCATGCGATTGGCTAAACCTGTTAAGCCGTCGGTGCAAGAGACATATTCAAATACTTTTTGTTGTTCCACTAAACGCATATGGTTGACTATACGAGAGTGAATAATCTCTTGTGTGGCATGTTGGGTAATATAATCAATAGCGCCTATCTCTAAACACCTCTGCTCTTCTTCGATGGACGCCGCAGAAGCCAATAAAATAAGCGGAATATGTTGAGTCAAAGGGTTTTTTTTAACCAAAAGACAAAGTTCTGGGCCAGAGATACTTGGCACATTAACCGCACTTAAAATAAGGTCAATATCAAGCTCGTAAATTAAATTTATCGCTTGTTGGCCATTTTCAGCCACTTCAACAATATATTCATGAGCAAACATTGCCTGCCAGTCATTTAGTATTTGTGGGTTAGATGTGACCAACAATAAAATGGAGCGAGGCAATGTAGGGTTTAAATTCATGGCGTCCCTGAAATGTATCCATTTACTAGACTCACATCTTAGCTTAGTAAGCGTAGTTTAATCGATTAGTTTTTCATGTTTTTGTATATAATTTAACCAGAACTGTGCGGGTATGACACTGTGGATTACATTGCTAAACCGGCATAAATGGCTCATTATGCGCGAATTGTGCTGGCAGTCAGTTAGCTGAGGAAATTTTTTGAAAACTTTTGTTTGCCAATGTGGTAATAAATTATATTTTTCTAATAGCCAATGTGTGGTTTGCGGCTTATTACTAGGTTTTTTACCTGATGATGTATTACTTAGTGCCTTTACTCGTAACGGTTTAGGTAATTTACAGGCCTCTAGTAACGGTCGTATTTATCGTCAGTGCAAAAATTATATCGACCATAATGTCTGCAATTGGATGGTTCCTTTCGACGACCCTCAAGATTTTTGTCAATCTTGTCAATTAAATGAGGTCATTCCTAATTTAGATGTGGAGGGTAATAAGCAGTTTTGGTTTCGTTTGGAACAGGCTAAACGTCGTTTACTCTATACCTTGTTTAAACTCAAAGTACCCGTGGTTAATCGTCGCCAAGAGCCGACGACAGGCTTAGGTTTTAGCTTTCTTGAAGACGAAGTTGCCGATGAGTATGGCAATGAATTAACGGTTAAAAACTATGTTTCTACTGGCCATGCGGCGGGCATAGTGACCATCGATATCAAGGAGGCAGAACATAGCACCCGCTTGAAATTGCGCGAAAGTTTAAACGAAAATTACCGTACATTGCTTGGCCACTTTCGGCATGAATCTGGCCATTACTATTGGGATCGCTTTGTCAAAAATGGTTACTTGATTAATGACTTCAGAGACTTATTTGGCGATGAACGAATGAATTATTCACAAGCCATGAAAGTTTATTATGATGAAGGTCCTAAACAGAATTGGCAAAATGTGTGGATCAGCGCTTACGCGAGCATGCATCCTTGGGAAGATTGGGCTGAAACCTGGGCTCACTATCTACACATGGTCGATACTTTAGAAACGGCCAGTGATTTTGATTTTAGTGTGTCAGGCAATAAAGTCGCTAACCCTTTGGTGGCCAGTGGTCAACATGATCATGTTTATACCGCGACCAGTTTTACCCACTTATTTAATGATTGGTGTCGACTAACAGAGGTACTTAATGGTTTAAATCGAAGCATGGGCCTAGACGATGCCTATCCTTTTGTTATTCCGATTAGTGCACTGGACAAATTGCGTTTTGTGCATCAAGTTGTATTACAAAATGATGGTCTCTACCAAGATAGTTTAAAATAAGCTTATTTTGATACTGGCTTTTCCCATTCAAAGCGCGGTAGTTTATTAAAGGCGCGCTTTAAACCCTCATTCCAATGCTTTTGCACCGATTTATACATCACACTATTGGTACTCAGTGACGTTCGATAAGGCGCTTCTATATGATTATTGGTGTATATAGCCAACTCAATAGGTGGACCGACGGAAATATTACTACGTATAGTTGAATCCAACGACACAATAGCGCAGCGCGCCGCATCTTCTAAGGTAGTATTTGAGACTATAATGCGGTCTAAGATGGGTTTGCCGTATTTATTTTCACCAATTTGGATATAAGGTGTTTCTGGTGATGCAGCAATGTAATTACCTTGTGGATATATTAAAAATATTTCACAGGGCTGGCCAGCAATTTGTCCACCTAAAATAAAAGTCGACTCAGCACTCGTTCTTGATTTTTCCATAGCTTCAGCATGCTGTTTTTGTTCTCGCTGGCTAATTTGGCCGATATATTTGGCTACTTCATGTAAATATTTTCCTTTGCATAAATTAAATTTTGCCGCGGGATCGTTCAAGTCGGTTTTAATCGAATTTATCACTGCCTGTGACGTGGCTAAACTGCCAGAGGTTAGTAATACTAAACTGCGGTCGCCAGGAAAAACAAAAGTCGTCATTTTGCTGTAAGAGGCAACATAATCAACGCCTGCGTTGGTGCGCGAGTCAGAGGCAAACACAATTCCTTTATTCACATTTATCGCTAAACAATAGGTCAATTTGAGCTCTCTCAATTCACAAAGCTGGGCAGTCTTTAACCCAGTCAAAATTTCAATTTTTAGTATAATGAATCTGTAGAGATTTAAATACAAATCATATTTTTGTAATAAAAACGTCTTTTAAACATTTAAGTTCTCAGTATACTGAATGACTAATTTATCAGCAAAGGGGCGCCTATGGCTATTCGATGGGGAAGCTATAAAGTAACAAACTTGCACGATGAGTTATTGCGAGCTAGTGGTAAACCAAGACCTTATGCACAAGATTTATGCGATTATTTGCGTGATTTAAGTGACGCTGAAATCATTGAATATAAAGCCGCGGCTGATTCTGCTATCCAAGTAATGGGTATCACTTTTCGCGTATATAACGATGAAGAAGGCTCAATAGACCGTGCTTGGCCTTTTGATATTATTCCTCGATTAATTGATAAAAAAGAATGGAATGATATTGAAATTGGTTTGAAGCAGCGCGTCAAAGCCTTAAACATGTTTATTGATGACTTGTATAACGGCCAAAATATTATCAAAGATGGGGTATTCCCCGCTGATTTACTGGATAAATCCAAAAATTTTCTAGAGGAATGTAAGGGCTTCAGTCCGCCATTGGGTGTGTGGGCGCATATCTGTGGTTCTGATCTTGTCAGAGACAATAAAGGCACTGTGTATGTACTAGAAGACAACTTGCGTGTGCCTTCAGGTGTTTCTTACATGTTAGAGAATCGCCAGGTGATGAAGCGGGTTTTTCCCGAAATGTTCGAAAAACTGAATATTATGCCTGTGGATGATTACCCTTCTGACTTGTACGATATGTTGGCAGCGATGTCGCCCCGTGATGTTCCAGAGCCGGAAATCGTGGTACTAACTCCCGGCACTTACAATTCTGCTTATTTTGAACATGCCTACTTAGCTCAGCAAATGGGTGCTGAATTGGTTGAAGGCCCAGATTTGGTCGTGGGTGAGGACGACTGCGTATACATGCGCACTATCAATGGTTTGTCTCGTGTAGATGTGGTTTATCGTCGTATTGATGACTGGTTTCTTGACCCTGAAGTATTTAACCCCGAATCCACCTTAGGCGTACCGGGTATCATGCGTGCATGGAAAGCTGGCAATGTAGCACTGGCTAATGCACCAGGCTCCGGTGTGGCAGATGACAAAGTGGTATATGCCTTTGTGCCTGATATTATTAAATATTATTTAAACGAAGAGCCTATCTTGCAAAACGTGCCTACTTATAAGTGTGTGAATGCAGATGAGCGTGCTTATGTATTAGAAAATATTGCTTCTATGGTCGTCAAGCCAGCCAATGAATCGGGTGGTTATGGTATGCTAATTGGTCCGCATTCTAACGCCAAAGAACATGATAAATTTCGTAAATTAATTCAAGAAGATCCGCGCAACTATGTTGCTCAACCGATGTTAATTTTATCTACCGCTCCGGTGATGGTTGATACTAAGGTTGAACCACGTCATTTGGATTTGCGGCCCTTTATTTTGAGTGGTAAAGACGTCAAAGTGACCACGGGCGGTTTGACTCGGGTGGCCATGATAAGAGGTTCGACGGTAGTCAATTCATCACAAGGTGGTGGTAGCAAAGATACCTGGATTGTCGATATGGAGGGGTCTTAATTATGTTATCAAGAGTCGCCAGTAACCTTTGTTGGTTTGGAAGATATTTAGAGCGTGCTGAAAATACCGCGCGCATTATTAACGTTAACTCAAATTTAATGTTGGACCTACCTAAGACTATTTCGTTGGGCTGGGAGCCCATCGTTGATATTCTCTCATATCGTGATTTATTCTACTCTAATCATAAAGAAGCCGTAGAGCGTAATGTGATTAACTTTATGGTTGCCGATCAAAAAAACCAAGGTTCAATTATTAGCGCCCTAAGTGCCGCTCGTGAAAACGCACGTACCATTCGAGAAATTATTCCACGTGAGGCATGGGAACAGATTAATGAATTGTTTACTTATGCTAAAGAAAACTGTCAGAAGGCCCAGGCCAGACGCTCACGTTATGCTTTTTTGAGTGAAATCATTCGGTCTAACCAAACTATTACCGGGATATTAGCTGGTACCATGACCCACGATGAAGGCTATGAGTTTTTGCGGATTGGGCGCAATTTGGAACGTGCTGATATGACCACTCGGATTATTGATGTCAGATCAGCTTCTCTGTTACAAGAAACTGAAACCTCACAATCTGCTTTTGAAAACTTGCAGTGGATGAGCGTGTTAAAATCGCTAACGGCTTATCAAATGTATCGTCGTGAAGTACGTTTGCGTATTCGTCGTCCCGATGTATTAAAATTTTTGTTGTTGGAAGACAGGTTTCCACGCTCTTTGTTGCATGCCTTGCAACAAGTTGAACTTGGTTTGAAACAATTACCCAATCATGAAGAAGCTATTATGCAAATTCGGGTGGTGGAAAAGCAATTGTTGGAAGCCAACCCGCAAACCTTGATTCAAGAAAAGTTACATGACTTTATTGATGATATGCAGCTCGGCTTGAATACGATTTTTGACAAAATAAACCAAACCTATTTTCCAAATAACTAATAGGTCTGTTATTACTAACCACAAGGAAATCTATGTCGCCTAAAATAGACTTAGGATCCACTCCTTTTGGCACACCGCTGGGCACCGCGCCCGGCGGTGTTGTTTCATACTCAAGTGATTATGAAACCGCTGATCAATCCCTTTATCCCAATCGCAGTGCCTATCGAAGTTATTTTGATGGTATTTACATGGGTTATAAGTGGCAATGTGTGGAGTTTGCAAGGCGTTGGTTATATATCAATAAAGGTTACATCTTTAATGATGTGTCCATGGCCTATGAGATTTTCAATTTACCCAGCGTAAGAGAAATCGCCAGCAACGAATTGCTGCCTTTGCAATCTTATAAAAACGGTGCTCAGCGTCATCCTGAGGTTGGCAGTTTGCTGATTTGGGAAGAGGGTGGAGAATTTGTCAATACGGGTCATGTGGCTATCATCACTGAGGTGAGTGATGCTTATGTGCGCATTGTTGAGCAAAATATGAATTTTGTACCTTGGCCTGAGGGACAAGACTATTCTCGTGAAATTAAAGTCAAGATTGGCCGCGAAAATGACTTCTGGATAGAGTGCTCATTCAGTGACGCCACTATACTGGGATGGATGATTCAAACAGATGATAAGGCTCATGCCGAGATATCAGAGCCAGAACAGCGAGAGTTATTTAACTTAAAACCCGCTACGGCCCATAGTTCAGCTCAAGCAGTCAAACCTTGGTTGAATATCGCTAATGATGATGAAGCAGCCTATGTTGAGATGATGAAAGGCCACTGGCTGACGTCGGTCGAAGCGGATCATCTTAGTTATTATATGATGTCGCAAAGCGCTCAAGAAGCGCTTGAATCAGCCACCGATGAACTACATGGTTTGTTTATGCACGCCACTGACTACGTACTGCAACACGATGACTTGCTGCAATCTTTTGGTTTGCCTGAGTCTATTTTGCCGCGAATTCGTCAATCGTGGGATAATCGCTTAAATCAGTTAATTACTAGTCGTTTTGACTTTTCCATGTCTGACAAGGGCTTAAAAGTTTATGAATACAACTGCGATTCCGCTTCTTGTTATATGGAAACCGGAAAAGTGCAGGGTAAGTGGGCGAAACATCTGGGCCTAAAACATGGTGAAGATGCTGGTGGCGAGCTCTTTGCAGAATTGGTTAAGGCGTGGCGCGAAAGTGAAGTTGAAGGTTTAGTCCACGTATTACAAGATACTGATCCAGAAGAAGACTACCATGCACTGTTTATGTTGTCGGCCATTGAAGCAGCAGGTCACAAATGTGAACGAGTGGTTGGACTCAGTTCACTTAGTTGGAATGAACAGGGTGATATTGTTGATGCCCGTGGTAATAAGGTGTGTTGGGTATGGAAAACCTGGGCGTGGGAAACAGCCTTAGACCAATTGCGGGTCGAGCAAGATGAGCAGCAAACCATTACCGATAAAATTAGGCCACCCGGTTCGGTACCTAACCTGAGTGATGTATTGCTGAGAAAAGAAATCATGGTATTTGAACCACTTTGGACCCTAATACCAAGTAATAAAGCCATTTTGCCAGTCCTTTGGTCGTTATTTCCAAATCACCCCTTACTGCTTAATACTAGTTTTGAACTTAGTCCTGAATTGGAAGCCAGTGGATATGTGGTCAAGCCTATTGTGGGGCGCTGTGGTGCCAATATTCAGCTTATCGATAAAGACCGTAATGTACTCGCAGACAAGGGAGGGGCTTTTGCCGATAGGACGCAAATTTATCAACAGCTTTTTGCCTTACCTAAAGTGGGTAGTTACTATGTACAAGTCTGTACATTTACCGCGGCCGGAAATTACGCTGGAAGTGGTGTCAGAGTTGATCCGTCGATGATTATTGGTAAAGACAGTGACTGTATGGCTTTGCGTATAGACGATGATTTATCCTTTTTAGATGAGTAATAAATAGTGAATACCAAGGTCAAGGCTGTAGATGCAATGTTAAATGGACAAACCGACTTACCAGAGTCTTTTATTGAGCTCCTGCGTACCTTGATGCGCAGCCCCAGTGTAACGGGTGCAGAGCACTCTTTTTTTCGTGTTTTGCAGCGTGAACTAGAAGAGCGTGGTGCCAAGGTCACTTGGTATGAAGGTTTGCTGGTGGCCCAAGGCAGTAAACCTGATTCCCGCATGTTTTCGGCGCATATCGACAGACATGGCTTAGTTTGCACCGGACCCAATGAGTTTCAATATGCTGCTTTTGTTGCAGGAGCTCGTTCTGATTTACTGGGTAACTCGGTGAGTGAGTCCTTGATGCAAAAGATCGTTGACCGCTTTGATGCTGAAAGTGTTTATGCATTTGAACCTTGGTCTGGCGCTTACCGAGGACGAGGTAAAATCATTGGTGCTTACATTTGTGAATATCGTAATAACCTGATTTTTAAAGTCGATGGGCTAGAGCATCTTGTTGCCGGCACACCGGTAGCTTTTACCGATAAGCTGAGCATTACCGACCAAGCCTTAGTGGGGCAATTAGATAATGTATTAACCACTGCTGCCCTAGTGCATCTTTTCGAAAATGGCTTTCAAGGCACGGCATTTTTTACCGCTCAGGAAGAAGCGGGCAAAAGTTGGCGTTATTTACTAGAATGGTTCAGACGATTTGGTGGTTCAACCAACAAACTGATAGTGGTGGATACCAGCCCCTATCCAGATTTACCGACGGCTAAGCAGCAGCAATTGGTTCTACGCAATAAAGACGCTAACGCTAATTTTAATGCTTCCCTCAACCAAGAGTTAGTCAGTATTTGCCAGCGTCTTGGCGTGAGTTATCAATTCAAAGATGAGTACGTGGCGGCACAAAACCGGCTACAAGAACAAAAAGGCGAGCCTTTATCGTCTTATGGCTCTACCGAAATGGGCCGCATTATCGCCGCATCTAATGGTTTGGTTGATGGCACCACCTTGCAAATTCCTTCAAGTGGTTATCACACCATGTCTGAATCAGCACCCTTAGGCTCAGTAGTTGCCTTCTTAAGTATTATGACTGAATTAGCCAATAGCTAATGTCGTCCCTTTTTTAGTAGTCAAATTATGCAAAACATAAGCTTACTTGCTCAACTTCAGTCCATTGCGGGTCAGCCATTTGTGCTTAGTGATGAAAAAAAGTCGCAAAAATTTCGACATGGATGGCGTTCAGGCGGCGGCAAAGCATTAGCGGTAGTGATTCCGCAAGACTTACTTATTTATTATCGAATTTTACAGGTATGCGTTGAACATCAAGCGATTATAATCATGCAAGCTGCGAATACTGGCTTAACCGAAGGTTCTACGCCTAATGGTGATGACTATGACCGCCCTATTATCATTATTAACACCTTGGCTATGGATAAGATCTATCTATTAGAGCAGGGCCAACAGGTATTGAGCTTTCCAGGTACGACTTTATTCAGTTTAGAAAAACAGCTGAAACCATTGGGGCGCGCACCACATTCGGTCATAGGTTCATCCTGTTTAGGGGCTTCAGTGGTGGGCGGTATCGCCAATAACTCTGGCGGTGCATTAGTAAAACGTGGCCCGGCTTACACTGAGCTGGCTTTATTTGCGCGTATTGATGAGCAAGGCAAATTGCAATTAGTTAACCATTTGGGTATTGACTTAGGTGAAGAGCCGGAGCAAATACTCAACAATCTTATGCAGGGTAATTTTGCCACCGAAAACTTAAAAAAAGGTTCGGCCCTCGCTTCTGATCAAGAATATCAAGCACGGGTCAGAGCTATTGATGAAAGTACGCCAAGTCGTTTCAATGCTGATCCTAGGCGTTTGTTTGAAGCCAGTGGATGTGCCGGAAAATTAGCGGTTTTTGCTGTACGTTTAGATACTTTTGTCACGGCAAAACAAGAGCAAGTTTTTTATATCGGTAGTAATGACCCATTGGTATTGGGGCAGCTCAGACGTGACATTTTAAAAAACTATCGCAACTTGCCAGAGGTGGGTGAGTACTTACACAAAGATGTTTTTGATATTTCCGCCAAATATGGCAAAGACACGTTTTTGAGTGTGAAATACCTTGGTACTGACCGCTTGCCCGCGTTATTTTCTTTAAAAGGGCGTATTGATGCGTGGTGCAAAGCCTTACCAATGGTTTCTGTGCATCTTAGCGACAAAGTCATGCAACTGGCAGCGCGGCTTTTTCCTCAGCACTTGCCTACACGAATGCTGCAATATCGCGATAAATACGAACATCATCTGATCCTTAAAATGAGCGACGAGGGCATAACTGAAGCCCGCGACCACTTGGCAGTATTTTTTAAGCAACATCAGGGCGACTATTTTGAATGCAACGCAGATGAAGGCGCCAGCGCACTTTTACATCGGTTTGCGGCTGCGGGAGCGGCCATGCGTTACCAACTGCTGCACCAGCAAACGGTAGGAGATTTGTTGTCACTAGACATCGCTTTACGCCGTAATGATGTTGACTGGCTTGAAGTTTTGCCGCCAGAACTTGAACACATACTCGACAAGAAACTCTATTATGGGCATTTCTTCTGTCATGTTTTCCATCAAGACTATATCTTGAAAAAGGGCGTTGATGCCAAAAAAGTAAAACAACATATGCTAGCTTTGTTAGAGGGGCGTGCTGCAAAATATCCAGCTGAACATAACGTAGGCCACCTCTATTCAGCCGAGCAAAGTTTACGTGAGTTTTACACCCAACTTGACCCTACCAATTCTTTTAATCCAGGTATTGGAAAAACTGAGCGACACCGCCGCAATTGCAGTTGCCAAGCTTAATTCAAAGCAGATGGGTTGAAGCTTTCAGTGAACGCTATTTTTAGCCTATGATTAATCGTAAATATATACATGAGATAACCATGAATCTAACAGAAATTGTCGCGTTTTTTAAAGAGCCCCTATTTAGTATCCATGACAAAGTCATTTCTCTAGGCGATTTATTACTGTTGCCAAGCGCTTTATTTGTCGGGTATTTCCTGATCAGTTGGAGCATAAAACTGATTACCATGCGCATGCGCAAAAAGGGCGTTGCCCCTGATGTGGTGCATTTGGTTAGACGCATATTATTCATTATTGCCTTGCTAGCATTGTTTATCACCATCTTAGACTTAATCAATGTGCCTATCACTGCCTTTGCTTTTTTATCGGGCGCGGTAGCCATTGGCTTCGGTTTTGGTGCACAAAACATTATTAATAACTTTATCAGTGGCTGGATTTTAATGTGGGAACGTCCCATTCGAATCGGTGACTTTTTAGAGGTGGACGGGGTAAAGGGTAATGTTGAAGCCATAAATACTCGCTCTACCCGCATCAGACGTACCGATGGCGTGCATATGATGATACCGAATAGTTTGTTGCTCGAAAATACCGTGGTTAATTGGACCTTAATTGACAATATGACTCGCACGACGGTGAGTGTCGGTGTGGCCTATGGTTCACCCTGTCGCCAAGTAGCTGAATTAATTGCCCAAGCGGTAGATGAGCAAACAGATATTCTTAAGACGCCTGCGCCGGTGGTTATATTTGATGATTTTGGCGACAACGCCTTGATGTTTGTGGTGTATTTTTGGATGAATGCCAGTGTCGAAGGCCATTTGCGCATGATCCGCAGTAATATTCGTTTTCGTTTAGATGAACTATTCAGTGAGCAAAATATCTGCATTGCCTTTCCACAACGGGATATTCATGTAGATGGGAAATTAACCTTACATAAAGCTGACTAAACAAGCCTTATTAGGGGCAGTAAAAGTGGGGTAAGCAACCTTCATCCATCCAAGTAAATTAGCAGATTATAGGCGCTACTGAATACTAGTGCTGCTGACAATCAGCTTAGTAGTTTCTTGATTGAGCTTCGTTATCATCTCGCAACAAACTTGCGCTCAGTAAAAGAGGTAACATTTTTCTCTTAAACCGTTTATATTCGGGGACTTTAAATTTTATCTTTCTGATAGCTAGGGAACAGTATTGGTTAAAAAAGCGCTATTAATTAGCTTGGTATTAGTGTTCGAAATTCTACTTAGCAGCAAAGTGCTGGTTGCGGCTGAATTACCCGTAATAGTGTTTGCAGTCAATGCTCCGGGTTCACCGCCCTATGCTTATTTTGATACTGAGACGCAAAGTTACCAAGGTTTAGTGCGTGATTTTTTTGACTTCACGGCCAATAAAGGTTTGTTGACGGCTGAATATGTTGATTCCAATCGTAAGCGCAGCGAACAATTGTTAGCGGAGGGCAAGATTGACATGTTCTTAGCTAACCCTAATTGGTTAATTTCGCCTGCAGATTTTGTTGCGAGTAATTCGATTTTGGCGCATCGCTCATTTTTATATAGCTTATATGAGTTTCCCGTTGATTTTTTGCCAGCCAACACTATCGGTAAACGCATTTGTACTCGTAGTGGCTTTGTTTATAGTGGTTTAGAAGACTTGTTTAAGCACAATGCTGCTGTCAGAGTTGATTCAAGCAGCCAAGCCGCTATGGCAAAGATGTTAGTTAAACATCGTTGTGATTATGCCGTCATGAATGATTACAACGCTGCTCTAACCTTTTCTGATGAAAGTTTTTGTAGTCTTAGCATTCACCAATCGCCCTCACCCACCAGCTCAGTGGACTTAGTGTTTATGATGCAACGTAAGATGCAGGCCATAAAAATTCTTATCGATGAGCAATTACAAGCTTATATCTCTAGTGGTAAATTTGATGCTTCTCTGGCTATTCATTCCAATGGCAGATCATTCCCAATACTGCCTAGCTGCAAATTTTAAATAAAACAAGCTGGCGCGTGAGCTTAATCTTTATGTACTTTTGCTCAAAATAGCCGGATAGATGCTTTGGCTATATTCTGCCATTTTTACTTTTTGTGCTGGGTTTAAGTTAGCAGTACTGATTAAAATTTTACACTTTTCGAATGTTTCAAGATGCTCAGTTTCTAAGCGTAAATCTTGTGCAATTTTAGCGATGACTTTAACTAAACTTAAGGCGATATTAGCATTTTTGGGGGTGAGTACAATGGCTTGTTTCAGCAGAGTATAAGAGGGTTTATAGCGTTTACTTCGATAGTGAGTTGACGCCATATCGACTAATTCTTTTGGCGAATAATGAATCGCAGTGCGCTCTTGAGTCTCTTGTTCTAAGTATTCATTAATAACCTGTGCGGAAAAAGAATCACCCTCGATTTGCGTCTTGATTTTGTCGAGTAAGGCCAATGATTCTTCCCAATAACCTAATTCGTGAAATACTTTTACTTTATCTAAATTATCTTCAATGGAGTGATGGTGACGGATTTCCATGTGCTCTCTAACGATAGTTTGAGCAGCATCTTTATTGGATCGCAAGTTTAACATACGCGCGTTAATGATACTCAATTGCTCACCTAATTGATTTTTGGCGCCAAAATTTTGTTGCAGTGCACTTAAGTCACGCTCTGTTTTGTTAAGCAGTTTAATGCTCTCGGTACTTGGCAGTGTTGCTGCTAGATCAATAGCTGCACGAATGACATTTAGAGCTAAATGAGGCGAGTCATGAATCGAATTTTTGGCATATTTAGCCATATTCTGGGTGGCCAAATATTGGCCATGGCGATCATGATTTAAACGGGCTAAATTCCAGTACTTTTTATTCCGCGAAATGTTCCGCGGGGCAAGTTTGGTCGCCTCTTTAATAATTTCGTAACCTTTTTCATAATCTTCTTTTTCGATGTAATACTCGGCTAGTACGTCATAGGTAGTAAAACGTGTATCGTCTCTTTCTAATAGCTGGTCGATTAAGATTTGCGCTTCTTCTAACTTGTCTTGTTTAAGTAAGCTGCGGGTTAAATTGACTGACACCCAACCATATTTGTATTGTTCTAATAGTGTCTTAAAAAAGCTTTCAGCCCGTTCAAATTGAAACAGCTGCAAGAGGCAATCACCAACGACTCGATTTATTTGAGGATGAAACTGCATTAGTCCGGGATCTGCCAACTGACGATCTGCATAATAAATTGCGGTGGCATACTCCTGTTTATCAACACAGTAATTTAAGCGGTAGAGCTTTTTTTTGATATTAAATAGGTAGATGAAACGTTTTTCTGTTTTATGCCGATCAAGGGGTTTGACCCAAAAATCATTGGGTTGAAGTTCAACCACGCAATTAACTAAACCAGAAGAGGTGTCGGCACTAAGAAAAATAACGATGGTGGTGCTAGTAATAAAGCCTTTAAACTTCATTTCTTCTAGTAAATTAAAGCCGTCCTTGTCGCTTTTTACATCAAACGATACCAATACCACATCAAATCTGTTTTGTTCACATAGTCGCAAAGCAAAATACGCATTTTCGGCACTTTGAACTTGCTTGATATCAAGTTCCAGTAGGGCTGATTTGATGACCTCATGGACCAACGTTTGCCCATCAATAATCAGTACTTTTAGTGCTTCAATGTTTTTTTGCGGTGGGATTTCTATCACGTGCTTTTTCCCAATCTACTCTTGTGCTTTGAATGTCAGTATATGCCGAAATGACATATCGCAAAGTGCTAAATTTTTATTAAAAGCAAGGGCTTAACTTAGCGATTAAATCAAGTGAGTGCAACGGATGGATAATTAATGTGTCGGCTCGGTCGAGCTACATAATCTGAATTTTTGATAAATAATGCCTCCCTGACTTAGATTTTTAGTAATACCTGACTATGACCACTGTATATTTATTCCCTAACTACGGTCAATAGCAAAAAAGAAGTAAACACAACTTATTCGGCTGTGAGTACCTCTATCTACAGCTAACCAAAATGGCAGGGTTAAATTGAGAAATATAGGTTTACAAGGGTAAAGCTCTAACACAGTTTAATCTCTGGCGCTCTTTGATTAAAAAGACCGAGAATGAGCGGTAAGACGGCTTAGCATAGACATCTTATATGCTAGTCAAAATATATTTTTATTATTATGATCTCTTTGCCAATAGTAGCGTATAAATGTTCCCATATCTTTGTATCGAGTAAAAGTTGTTATGTGGTTTAGTGCAAAAGTTAAAAGAAAAACGTTGGCTGAACAGCTAGTGTTAACTCATCAATCAGCCGCTATTGTGGTTGATGCAGAGCAGCAGTCTATCGCGACTAATGAAGCGTTTAAGCAATTGAGTCGGCGCTTGAAGCTGTCTGACCACAATCAAACTCTTGCTACTTTGCGTAAACTTTATAACAAGGATAGTAAAACTATACATCTAGATGCAGAATTACAGCTAAGCCAAAGTATTGTCTCGCTGACAATTAAAGAGCTAGGGTCTTGTTCCTTATATGTGTTCGAAGCTGTGCCGGTAAAAATACTCAGTGAACAAGCATGGCAACAACTGTTAGCGCTTAATAAAGATGCGTATGTGGTGTTTGATAAATATGGCAAATTGGTCATCGCGCACTTAGAGCCAATAAATGCTGGGGTCAGGTATTTAGACCAAGCAGACAAACACCTATTGCAAATTTTGCAAACCGCTCATAAATCTACAGATCAGATGCTTTGTTTATCCGAAAAAGATGATCTTTATTACCGTGTAAACTCTTGCTCGCTTGCGTCAGAGCGAGGCCCCTTAACTGCTTTTGTGTTATCCCTCCAAGTTCAAAATGCTGATTTTAAGCAGTTTGAAATGTTGTCCAATGTGGTAAGTAATACCAGTACTAGTGTCTTAATCACAGATAAAAATGGTTTGGTCGAATATGTTAACCCCGGCTTTGAAAAACTCTCAGGTTTAACCTTAGCGGAAGTAAAGGGTAAAAAACCTGGAGTTTTATTGCAGGGCGAACAAACCGATAAAGAAACGGTTAAACGGATTTCGCAAAAACTCAAAGCACGAGAGCCTTTTTATGAAGAGATACTCAACTTTGATAAAGCAGGCGTGCCCTATTGGATTGTCTTGTCAGTGAATCCAATTTTCAATAAAAAAGGCGAGCATACTGGGTTTGTTGGTGTGAGCTCTGATGTGCGAGATATTAAACGTCTAGTCCTAGAACAAATCAATCAAAGAGATGCTATTAGTAGCCATTCTGCTGTATTGGAATTTAGTCACGGTGGCCAATTTATTTCAGCTAATGACTACACCCTAGAGCAGTTAAACATTCACGATCATTCACAAATGCAAAAAGTGGTTGGCAATTTAAAAGACCACTTAGATCAAGCTGGGGAGAAGAAAATTCAGCAAGGCGAGCCGACTGCCGTATTAATAACACTTAGTTATCAGGGCATTGAAGTTATTTTGGATTGTATTATTTCGTCGATTACAGACTTAAATGGTCATGTTTCTAAGTATATTGTGTTTGGTAGTAATGTGTCTTCGCGCAATAAGTTAGTCACTGAAACACATCAAGCGATGTCCACGGTGCTTAGCAAAATTCAAACTACCGTGACGACAATCAATGCGGTGGCAGACCAAACTAATTTACTCGCTTTAAATGCTGCTATTGAAGCAGCCAGAGCCGGTGAAGCGGGCCGAGGTTTTGCAGTAGTGGCTGACGAAGTGCGCAACCTTGCGAAAACATCAAATCAGGCGGCTGTGCAAATTGGCTTACTCATTAATGAAACTCAATCTCATGTTGATCAACTCGCTTCATTCTTAAAATAGACAATAAGAGAGTATGGTTAGCGCTCAAGATTGCCGCTAGCTAATTATCACCTTTGGTTTAGAAGCAGTAGAGCAAAGGTAAATATTGCTCTACTGCTTGGACTGATATAAAAGTATTTAGGGCAACTACCTTAGGTCCAAGCAATATTACCAGTGGAGTTCAGGGTATTAAGCCCATAAGTTACAACTATTAAAGCTTCATCATAACCCTGTGCAAAAAATAGTTTGGCGCGTAAGGATTACCAAAGCTCTAGGCTCGCCGCACGGTCATTAATACCTTGCCCTGTCTAATAGATGAATAGCTGTCAGATGTATAAATGTTGATCTTGTTAAAACCACCTAGCGACTGATTGTTTTGCCAACTGCCGGCGAGTGAATGGCTGGAAAAAAGTAGTGCGCCTTTAGCAGTTATCTAATCGTGACTTTGTCGACCGATTTTCCGCATAGTTAGCCACAAAAATCCTCGACTCAAAATACTCGAACCATTCATAAATAATAAGGGCCAAGCTATAGCAAGGGGCATCGTTAGTGCGAAAGCTAAAGTACTAAGGTCTTTTAATATGATCGAAAAAACCATGGATTCCGATAGAGAACCTACGTTTTTTTGTTTGTTGATAACCATGCATTGATGAACCGTGCCTTGCACTAGGATAAGTGCCACTATCACCACAAAGCTATTAGTTCCATAAGTTGCGATTACTGGAAACGGCCGAAAATTCATCGCCACAAAACCCAATACAATGGCCAATGTTGCGCCAGAAAAGGCAAAGAGACTCAGAAATGAGCGCCTGTCCTTCCATATATACCCTAAAATCACTAACAGTAAGAGCAGGGCTCCAAGGCGGGTCCAGACTAGATAGTGATTAAAATTTTCAGCGGATAAACCAAAAATAAAATTAGCATAAAATGCAAAAAAGCTAGAAGAAAACTGATTAATAGACAAACTTTGACTGGCAGTATTATGGTATTTTTTAGCACTCACCATTTGAAAAATTTGGTGTGACAAACCATACCA
>Ga0163216_100908_pt1 | contig 27325 bp, 22 predicted proteins | sample SynspAceP_FD_167610 | JGI IMG/M metagenome (GOLD analysis project Ga0163216, IMG submission 167610) | Saline lake microbial communities from Ace Lake in Antarctica - Synechococcus sp. Ace-P (Illumina Assembly) | ecosystem: Environmental > Aquatic > Non-marine Saline and Alkaline > Saline ...
ATAGATTCAAACCAAGTTCAATTGGATCTAAGTCATGTTCGTTTAACACGTGAGCAAGATATTCCTCTTATGTATCAAGGGGCTAACAATATTGAAGGTCCGCTGTGGCATGACGGTGCATTATATTATTCAAACATGGGCTCCCATCAAGCCGATGAGCAGGGCTTTGTTGTGTCTAACCAGACCACTCTCTGGCGCTGGGTTCCCGGTTCTAAGCCTCAAGTATGGCTAGATGATCAGGTGGCAGGAACCAATGGATTGGCAGTTGATAGTAAAGGGCGTTTGGTGGCAACCCGCCAGCTTGACGGCTCACTTGTTTATATCGATTGGCACAGTAAAAAAGTCTCGCCTATTGTCAGTCGTTATGAAGATAAACGCTTTAACTCACCAAATGACCTAACTATTGCTTATGACGACACGATATATTTTACCGATCCAAACTGGAATACACCCTCTACGATCGACTCGGCTGATACTCAAGGTGGCGGAGCTCCCGGCTCGCAAGTTCCCGGTCAACGTATTTACCAGGTCAGTGCTGATGGACAGGTTAATCCAACACGGGTGACCGAATTGGTACCCGCTCTACGTGATAAACCTAATGGTATTATTTTGTCTTTGGATCAACAGCAATTGATCGTAGGCGGCTTGGCCGGTCTGTGGGTATTTGAACTAAATTCTGGGCGAGTTTCCAGACCTAAACAGCTTCTCAATACGCCCATTGACGGCATAGGCAAGGATTGCAGTGGCAATATTTATGTCACTACCACACGTGAGTCAGCGACGCGGAAAGACGATCAGTTGGTGGTGATCTTAAATAAGGACTATGCGGAAATAGGCGTATTAACCGTGCCGGGGATCCAAATCGTCACTAACATCGCTTTTGGCGGCGAAGATGGACGCACCCTCTATGTAACTGGCTTGACCGACCCTATGGATGGCAAAAAAGTCCGTCAATGTGGTGATACTGTCTGTTTGAGTGCCGGTATCTATAGCGCCAGACTGAATATTCAGGGTTTTCCTTACTAGCTTAATGATGGCCAAAGGCCATAATCAATAATACCGCCATCATCGCAAATTGAAGAAGTGCCATTTTTGGTTTTCATTATGATGGCTGTCTTAGTAAATCAGGTTTAGAAAAACCTAGTTTATATCGCCACGGATTTTGATTTATCAAGTGCAAGTTACCGTGAAAAGTGAAAACCAAACACCATTAGGGGCTAAAATATTATGCAAATTCGAAAAGCGACAGAGGAAGATTTGGCTCGCATCTCGGAGATTTATTTACAGTGTTTTCCAAATGAGCGAAATCATATGGTGTGGATTAGAGCATCATTCAGCTCATTTCCTCGCGCTGTTTATTACGTCATTGAAGATGATAATATTATTACCGGATATATCCTTTGGTGCGTGAAAAATGGCTTTAGGACTGCGAGCATCGTTGAGCTCGAACAAGTCGCTGTGGACCCTTCATATAGCGGCAAGGGGCTGGGGCGCAAACTGATTGAAGACTCCTTTAGCTTGTTCAAAATCCATGTGGCAGAGACAGGTTATGGCGTAGGTGCCGTTATTGTTACCACATCAGAGGGCAATTACGCAGAGAATCTGTATAAATCAACTTTGAAGGTATCCAGAGCGGCATTATTGAAAGGATATGGCTCTGGAGACGAGGTCATTTTGTACAATAATGCAGTCGAACCTTAAGATGTTCCGCTGCAGGAAAGTGCACAAACAAGGAGTAACAACAAGGTGGACCGCTCTCATTAAGCCTCGTCAGTAATAAGCTGCATCTTGCAGATATATAAGCTTAGCTTATTTTTTTATCGGTGATTTGCACCAATAATGCGGTGTTTTCAGGGCAGATGACTGATGACAAAGGTATTGAATTAAATACAAAGTGTCGAAAATAAGCCAGCGACTGGAAAGAATTAAGCGTTAACATGGCTAGCCTATATATCTGATTAATAAATCTTCTCTTCCATGTAAGGAAAATATGGTGGTGCGAAAAATTAAGGACAATATCATAGCGCAAAAAAGATATCATATGGCCATCTGGTCAAAAGCCTTGTCGATCGCTTTGTTTTTTATGACAATGCTGATATTTTTGCCACTTATTTATCACTTCGGCGTGGCTTTGCAAGCCGCGACCAAACAAGCATCTAATGGCCAGATAACGGTCCAAGCGTCTGACTTCTCCCAAAGAAAAACCCTGGCTTTAGCTGGTGACTGGTCTTTTTTCTGGCAACAACTACTTGAGCCACAACAAATTCCCATGTCTATGTCAAAGTCCACTTTGATAAAAGGAAGCGGCGGCTGGCAAACGGGTCAATATGACCTGGATTATGATGCTATTGGTTTTGCTACTTATCATCTGAATGTTGTTTTACAGCAAAACACGAACAATTTGGCTTTAGGGATTCCGCAAATTGAAAGTGCCTACCGTTTATATATAAATTCTACATTTATGTCATCAGGCGGCATAGTGAAAGACACCGAATTACCTGCATCACCAGGATACAACAATGCCATTGTTAGAATTCCTGACGGGCTCAAAACATTTTCTATCACCCTACAAGTATCAAATTATCACTCAAGTTGGGGAGGCTTATGGGAGCCCATCATATTGGGAGACGCCGATTCTTTGTATATCCTGCAACGGGATAAAGTGGCATTAAGCATGTTTATTTTAGGGGCGTTATTAATTACGGTTATCCATTCGCTGATCCAGTTTTTTTTACGTCCTACTGATAATATTCCATTGGTGTTTGCCTGTTTATGCCTACTTCTGTTTCTACGGGAGTTCACGATTGAACATATGAATTTTGCACTATCATCATTGGCTGGTGGCTTTGTGTTGATAACAAAGTTGAATTTCTTTAGTTTTTACGCTGGCATTCCGGCTGCATTGTATTTCTTTCAATCATCTTATCCCCGCGAATTCCATCAAAAATTCTGTTCAATGGTTTATACTGTTTGTGTTGTTTTTGCTGCTTTTATTTTGCTGTTTCCAACCCGTTATTTTGGCATCTCAGTGACCATATTTCAGGTTGTTGCCTTGATCGTTATGCTCTATATATTACAGAGAATTTGGGTAGCAATGAGCAAAAAACAAAGAGGTGCTGGGGTCATGTTATTTGGCTCACTGATCGCTTTTGCTTTTGCGGTAAACGATCTGTTAAATATGAATAGTGTTATTGCTACGGGCCGTTTTTTTAGTTTGGGCGTTGTCGGTTTTATCATGTGCCAGAGTTTTGTGACCAATACTCGATTTAATAATTTTATTAATAAAAACGCGACGCTGACTGACAAGCTTAAAGAGCGTAATGCCGATTTAGAACTGATGAGTGAGCTATTAGAAACTAAAGTTGAGCAACGCACACGGCAACTGAAATTAGCTAATAAAGAACTAAAAGCCCTAGCTAATAATGACCCTTTAACCAACACCTATAATCGACATGGTCTACAACAGTATGTTCAAGCCGCATTTGAGCGTTATCGGCGCTCGCAAGAGCCGTTTAGCATTGTATTAATTGATTATGATCATTTTAAAGATATTAATGATAATTACGGACACGACGTGGGGGATATGGTGCTGTTGACAGGAGCTGATTTAATAAAAAGCGGAATTCGAGAACAAGATAAATTGGCTCGATGGGGTGGCGAGGAATTTCTTATTTTACTGCCGGATACTACTCTTGATGGGGCATTGGCTATTGGGCAAAAGCTTAGAGAAATCATTAACGCCAAACCTATTGGGCAACCGATTGGCGTAACAGTTTCAGTGACAGGCGGAGTTGCTCAGGCTAATCATAGCGATACCTTTGTAACCCTATTTAAACGGGCAGATGACGCCTTGTACAAAGGTAAACAGGAAGGTAGAAATCGTATCTGCAGTTAAATCAATAGGCTCACAATAAAGCCCTCACAAAACTTGACCTTTTACTGAGTTATCCGGCATGACACAAATATAGCTAAGAGGGGGGAATTCTTTGTTATGGCTGTCCTGCTTACTGTTCATTGCATAGCTATATGCAATCGAATTGAATGAGCAATGGCGCAAGCAAGTTAATATTCAAGTGCACACGCCATTATCATTTTGCCAAATTCCTACTGAGCAAAGGTTCTTCCTAGCAAGCGCTTTGCATCTGCGTGTCTAAGACAGCTTACTAAAGGTCGCATCTTAAATGCATTATAAGAAGACACTAGGGTGGTTGTAGTGGCTGTGTCGGCATCGATGAGTACAGTGGTAGAGCAAGATACTTCTTTCTTATCTAGATCTTCAATGTAGTTTATCTTAATTGAATCGGCTCGCTCGACCAATAAGTTGTAGGGATAACTTTCCTCTGCATAAAGTTTCTCGGTTAGCCGGGTGTTGGTTGTGGCTGTTGCAGTAAAAGCTGAAACAGATAAGATTAGTAGTAAGTATTTCATCTCGCTCTCCAGAGCATTGTGTGTTGATAGCGTGAAAATAATAGACCTTGAAATTCCACCGTACAAACGATAAAAACTGAACTATAATTAAGAAAAACTTAATTAACTTTCTATTTGGTGCACAGTATTGTCACAACGTTTACCTCCATTAAAATCCCTTCAGTTCTTTTTAGTTGCAGCCAGAGCAGGCAGTTTTAAGCAGGCAGCTATTACTCTTCATGTTACTCAAGCAGCGGTTAGTCAACAGATCAGACACCTAGAACAACAGCTTGATATGCGCTTGTTTATCCGCAGCAGCCAAAAAACCTGTTTGACAGAGCAGGGGCGGCGACTATTGCCCTTTATCGAACAAGGATTCGAATCATTTGAAACCGGGATACGCTTGATTTCGGGTGACAACAATCCAAATATTCTGCGTATTTCAGCGATAAATTCCTTTACCTCTTTGTGGTTACTACCGCGCTTGTCTGAGTTTCAGTCATTGCATCCAGAGCTAATGGTGCAGTTAGCCCCGAGCAACGAGTTAGTAGATTTCGATCAAGGTGAAATAGATCTGGCGATTAGAATGGGAGCTGGCAATTATAAAGGGCTTGCGGAGAAGCGCTTAGTTAACGACACCTTGATTTTTATCGCCAGTCCAGACTTGATTAATGAAGCCGACGCTAAGAATAGTCAGAAAGTATTTAGCTTACCTTGGATTGAAGACATCAGCGCAGACACCCAGCCCATCATTCAGCAGGCATGTGACCAATTCAATATTGACAGGGGTAAACTGACCGCCAGTATTCGCTCGAATAATTCCATAGTTCTAATAGAAAATGCCCTTGCCAGTAGGGGCTTTACCCTGACTAATAAAAGTCTTGTGATCGATCATCTGCGCACAGGTAGGCTAATTAAACTACTTGATTTCAGCACTCTCAGCCCTTATTGCTTATTCCTTGTCGCGCCGGAACAACATTTTTCATGGCCCAAGATACGCAAATTTGAAGATTGGTTTATTCCGAAGTTAACAGAATCCTTTGCTGATTTAGACCAATGGTAGTGATTTATTGAGAGGTGATTACTCTCATCGACCATTATTATTGAGACACCCATCATAATAAAATGCACAAAGAGTGATTCCTGCAATTCGTTACCATGGATGTCCTGTTAATTCGACACCGGTTACCGGGAACTCCTACAAGGGTGAACATAAATAGTAATTTCTGCAATTCGCTCCCATGGATGTCCTGTTAATTCGCTGTTAATTCGCGATGCTTTTCCTCTGTGCACTCTGTGGTTCAAATGCTTTTTCTTTTTCTTTTTCTTTTTCTTTTTTTGCTTTTGCTCGTATCTAGCATCTAGCATGCTTTTAACATAATCGTACTTTAGCCACTTTAAGGTTTTACTGAATCAGGGGTAATGAATGTCAGTCCAGCTCGGGCGGCCTTGTTCATGAGTCACAATAAGCTGCTCTTGCAACAGAGTTTGTTGTATAGGGTCTATCCCATATAACAGGCTGTGCTGATGTTCATCGGAGAGCTCAAAGTCATATTGATGACTACCTTGTCTCACCCACCTCTGTGCCAGATTTATTTCAATAAGCGTGGCAGGATCAAGGGTGATTTGTTGGCTTAATTGGTCAATCGCTCCTGCATTTAATGCGATAGGCAATAATTGATTGTTAATACAATTAGTATAAAAAATATCAGCAAAGCTGGTGGCAATAATAACGTCAAAACCAAAACCTGCCAGCGCCCAAGGCGCATGTTCACGACTTGAGCCACAACCGAAATTCTCACCTGTTACCAATATTTTTGCTCCTTGATAGGCAGGTTTATTCAGCACAAAATCAGGGTTTTTGATGTGCCCTTCATGGTCTAAATAGCGCGAGTCATGAAATAAATGTTGGCCAAATCCTTCGCGACTAATACCACTGAGAAATTGTTTTGGTAGGATTTGATCGGTGTCGATATTGGCGTGATTAAGTGCTACACCAGTAGCTGAAAAATTAACGAAATGCATCTTATAGTTCCTCCCAAGAATTAATATCGACCAGTTTTCCGCTGATGGCCGCAGCCGCAGCCATGGCTGGACTAACTAGGTGGGTTAGGGCACCGCGACCTTGTCGACCCTCAAAATTGCGGTTACTGGTCGAGGCACAACGAGCGCCCGTGGGAAGCACATCGTCATTCATACCAATACACATCGAGCATCCCGGTAAACGCCATTCAAAACCTGCCTCGATGAAAATTTTATCGAGCTGCTCTTGTTCCGCCTGCGCCTTAACTAGCCCAGAACCCGGCACTACTATGGCGCTTATGCCGGATGCGACACGTTTGTTTTTTGCAATGTGGGCTGCGGCTCGCAAATCTTCAATACGGCTGTTGGTGCAAGAACCAATAAAAACATGACTAATACGTTGGCCTAAAATAGGCTTGCCTGCGCTTAATTGCATATATTGCAGGGCTTTGTGGGCGGCCAAACGGTCATGCAATTCTTCGGGGTCGGGGATAAGCTCATTAATACCCATTACTTGTCCGGGATTGGTTCCCCAAGTCACTTGGGGTGAGATCGTATCTGCATTTATCATTACGACTTTGTCAAATAGAGCGTCTTTATCGGAAAAGAGCTTTTGCCATGCGTCGACAGCCCTTAGCCAGTCAGCACCTTGAGGTGCAAATGGTTTATCTCTTAGATAAGCAAAGGTCACTTCATCAGGGGCTATCATGCCTGCTCTGGCTCCTGCCTCTATGCTCATATTACATAGTGTCATGCGCTGTTCCATACTCATTTTTTTTACTGCAGAGCCTGCATATTCCACTACAAAACCGGTTGCGCCGGCATGACCTATTTTGCCAATCACCGCTAAAATAATATCTTTGGCAAATACTCCCTTTGGAAGCGTGCCATTGATAAGTACTTGCATGCTTTTAGATTTTTGCTGTTTAAGGGTTTGGGTGGCAAAAACATGTTCTACTTCTGAGGTACCAATGCCAAAGGCTAAGGTGCCAAAAGCGCCGTGTGTTGCCGTGTGAGAGTCGCCACAAACGACTGTCATACCCGGTAGTATAAGGCCTAGCTCAGGCCCCATAACATGCACAATACCCTGATTTATGTGTCCGGTAGGGAACAGTTTGATATTATGTTGCTGGCAATTTTCAGCCAAGGTTTGTAGTTGTAATTGACTTAATGGACTGCAGGCATCGAGGCGCGTTGAGCGAGTCGAAACACTATGATCCATGGTCGCAATCGTTAAGTCAGGGCGGCGTACACCACGCTTTTTATGGGCTAATCCGGCAAATGCCTGGGGTGAAGTAACCTCGTGGATTAAGTGGCGATCAATGTATAAAAGTGCATTTTGAGCATTTTGAGGCAGAGAATGAGACTGCCATATCTTGTCATATAGCGTTTGTGCCATGATAAATATCTCGCTTAGGTTAGGACGTGATGTGGTTTAACGATTCGATCAGCAAGCGGCTAGACGTGACATGGGCATATTTAGCGTGCAAGTCGTGCAAGTTTGCTTGGTGTGCATCAAGGTTTCTGTCACCGCAGGCATCTTCAGGAACGAATACAGGGTAGTTGTACTGCAAGCCATCTAAGACCGTCGCCCTGACGCAACCACTGGTAGTTAAGCCGGTGATCACCAAACAATCCGCTGCTTGTTGATTGAGTCGCTGAACTAAATCTGTCGCAAAGAAGGCACTGGGCCAGTGTTTTTCAACCACCGACTCATTTTCCAGCGGGCTTAGTTGTGGTGTAATATTTACCCACTCGCTATTACGGCTCAAGATATTCAGATCAGGTATACGCTGCCTAAATACGCTGGCCGTTGTATCATCGTCGTATACCACAGTGGTAAAAAACACTGACCAGTTTTTCTGTCTGAACAGGGTAAGCAAGGTAAGATTAGTTTGAATGACGTGGTTAAAATCCCCCCCCAAAGGACTTTTAGGGGAGGTAAAACCCAGCGACATATCCACTATAATTAGCGCAGGGTGTTTACCCAGCGCTAACTGACCAATGCGTAGATCACTGTTGTGCAACATAGCTTACGCTCTGGCCATTTTGAAAGTTGGAGTAACGGGCGGCGGCAAGCCCGTTTCTGCTAGGCAGCGCGCTTTGATTTCTTCAATGCTGCCACCAAAATTAAACAAACTTATGTCGCCTCGTTCACTAATAAGCTTGCTACGCAGCGCTGAGGTTTGTGTTTCATCAACCATGAGTTCTGCAGTGATAACCACACCATAGCGTAGCGCACCTTCAGTGCTAACTAAACCGCGTTTAACATCTTCTAACACGAGATTTGCCTCACGCTTAAAGGGATCGCCCCAGCCACCGCCACCCCAAGTATTGAAGTGTAAGACGTCACCAACACAGACTTCTATGCCGTCACATTTAGCGGGCAGAACCTCTTTTGTACCATCAGCACGCATCAATAACTTAGTGGAACGCAGACCCGGATCTCCACCATTTACGCCCCAAGGATAGGTCATCCATCGGTCATCGTGAATTGCTATTTGTCCGTCAGCTAAGAATCGATATGCGACCGTCAGACCGTTACCTCCTCTATGCAGTCCGGCACCACCAGAATCGGCGATAGTTTCGTATTTTTCGATAACCAGTGGAAAATACGCCTCGATAAATTCATTGGGTACGTTGGTAAAGCCCGGCCATAAGGAGTGACCATCGGGTCCGTCGCCTACTGGGCGCCCTGGAATACCTCCAAAGCCAATTTGGAATAATTGAAACCATTCGCCTTTGTCATCGTAGCCTGAATAAAACAGGTGGGGAGAATCAGAGAAGCCTGCCGCATTCATCGAATCAGGCGCGCCTTGTCCCAATAAACCACCCATAACGTCAAAGATACGACCCAAAGCATGGGTTCGCCCTGATAAGGCGGCAGGGAAGTTAGGTTTTAATAAACTTCCTTGGGGAATACGCACATCAACCAAATCATAGAAGCCATCATTAAATAGGATCTGCGGATCAACTAGGTTGATCGTGAATGAGCCAAAAAACATTTTGAACATATCTTCGTTCAAATAAAAGTTAATCGAACTGGGAGCCTGTGGATCAGTGCCTGCAAAATCAAAGATGGCTTTATTACCCTCACGCCACATTGTACATTTAATTTTATAGGGGCCTTTACCCACGCCGTCATCGCATAAGTAGTCTTCAAATGAACGTGGCTCTTCGGGTACCAACATATTGATGATGGCTTCCATGGCGATATGATTTCTCTCCAGCATGATTTCCATGGTGGAATAAAAAATGTCATCACCGAAGCGCTGTGATATTTCAACACAGCGTTTGGCCGCGGTATTACAGGATGCCACCAAGGCATTTAAATCAAAACGGTTCCACTGTGGGGTGCGCACGTTGTGCAGAATTAACTCAAGCAGATCGTGTTGCAGGACCCCTTTTTTATACAGTTTAGTCGGCGGGATGCGGATCCCTTCTTGAAAGATACTTTCTGCTTTAATTGGAATCGAACCCGGCACCATGCCGCCATTATCCGACATATGCCCAAACATGGCTGACCACGCAATGTGTCGACCTTCTTTGAAGATTGGAATCAGTATGATCCAATCGGGCAAATGTGAAACGGCTGCATTAGTCATGTAGGGATCATTGGTTAAAATGACGTCGCCCTCTTCTAACTCACCTTTATAAGCATCCATAAAACCATGAATAAAGGAGCCGAACTGACCTACCACCATTTTGCCATCTTTATTGGCAATCATCGGGAAGCAGTCACCCTGTTCACGAATACCCGGGCTCATGGCAGTACGGAATAATACCGCATCCATTTCTTCTCGTGCATTACGCAGTGCATTTTCAATGATATCAACCGTAACCGTATCGACTTCAACACGTTGCAAGGGGCTATTATTAGTTTGTTTAATTTTCTGTTGCATGACTCACACTCCTTTTACGGGGTTGATCAGAAGGTTACCGACAAAATCCACATTGGCCATGTAGCCAGGCAATATCACGGTAGTTGAGTCCATTTCAGACACAATGGCTGGGCCCATAATCGTGATTTTTGCATGCATTTTTGCTCGGTTGTAAATAGGCGTAGGGTAGTGCTTACCTTCATAATAAATCTGGCTGGTGGCTATTTTACACTCTTCAAGTGTCGTGCCTTCAATACCGATAGGCTTTGATGGCAGTGGTTTTGAGGCTGCAGTGGCAATTGCCCTCACCATCACTATTTCATGACCTTCTTCAAGGGCAAAGGTAAATAGCTGAGTATGTTCCTCGTCAAATTGGCGCTTCAGCGTATTCAAACCCTCTGTTGCCAACTGCTCCTTGGTGAATTCCACTGACAGTTGAAATGCTTGTCCGGTATAACGCAGATCAGCCTGAAAGGTGATGGTTTGTTGAGCCGCAGGAATACCATCTTGACTTAGGGTTTCACCGGCTTTTTGTTCTAGTTCAGCTAAGGTAGTTTCTAAATCACTAAGCTCAATGTTTTTGAGTAAGGTAACAAAACTACGTGAGGCTTCGTCTCTTACTTCGGTGGTTGCATCACCATAAGCACACAATACACCGGGACCAGGTGGGATGATGGTTGGCCATGCATTGGTCAAAATACCTAGAGCGTTAGCATGTAAGGGACCTGCGCCGCCAAAGCCGACTAAAGCAAATTCTCGCGGGTCAAAGCCCTGCTCAACTGACACTAAACGTAATGCACCAAACATAGATTCATTGACAATTTTAATGATCCCCTCGGCGGCCTCTTCAATGGAAAGTCCCATAGCGTCAGCCACTTTTTTAACTGCCGCCACAGCCGCGTCTTTATTAATTGACATTTTGCCGCCCAATTGCACATCAGAGGGCAAGTAACCGAGTACCACATTGGCATCACATACGGTGGGTTCGGTACCGCCTTTCATGTAGGCCGCAGGGCCTGGTACTGCTCCGGCTGATTCTGGTCCTACTCTTAATGCCTTGGTTAAAGCGGGCACAAAGGCTATTGAACCGCCACCGGCACCAACGGTTCGAACATCAACCGATGGGGCACGTACGGTGACATCCGCCACTCTTGTTTCACGACGAACTCTAGCTTTAGCATTTTGAATAAGGGCGACATCGGTAGATGTACCGCCCATGTCGAAAGTCAATATATCTTTGTATCCGGCCTTGCTGCAAAAATGGATTGCGCCTGATACGCCGCCTGCTGGGCCAGACATCAATAAGTTAACAGGACTTTCAGATGAGGCACGCGCGGAGGCTAATCCACCATCTGACCGTAAAATAGACAAGTGTAAGTTATCGCCCATCTTCTCTTGTAAGGCTCTATTGAGATTATCCACATACCGCGCTACTTCAGGTCTTACATAACTATTAATAACCGTCGTTTCGGTGCGCTCGTATTCTTGCATCTCAGGCACAACTTCACTTGATATAGAAATAGGAATATCAGTGAAGATAGTTTCTGCGATGGCTTTTGCCTGTCTTTCATGTTCGCCATTGAGATAGGAGTTAATAAAGCAGATAGTTAAGGCTTCAACTTGGCCCTTGGCTTTGAGTTTCAGTAAGGATTGTTTGAGTGCTTCCCTATCGAGTGGCTTTATTTCATGGCCTTTCGCATCGATACGTTCGTCAGCCTCAATAGTTAATTCAAGTGGAGCAAGCAGGGGCTTTTTCACATAACTTACCCAGCCGCCTAAACCGCCGGGGCAGAATGAACGTGCTACTTGCAAGACATGTTTATAGCCTGCAGTAGTCACCAGACCTACTTTTGCACCTTTACCAGTTAAAACCGCGTTAGTTGCCACAGTAGTACCGTGCATTACGCGGTTGATCAAGCTCACATCGACGCCTGATTCTTCGCAAATACGCGCAATACCATTGAGCACGCCAATGGATGAATCGCCTGGTGTTGACGGTACTTTAGCAGTATAGGTATCACCATTCTGCTCGTTAATTAACAGTAGATCGGTAAAAGTCCCGCCTACGTCTACGCCTAATCGATAGCTCATACACACTCCCAGATTGTTTAACTGACTGCTGTCAGCTTTTTGTTATAGGTTTCGATCCAGTTTTTGGCTCTGCCGCCTTTCGCTGTTCCAGTTAATGCTATAGCCAAGTCTGCTGCCTTAAGCAAAGCTTGCATGTTAATGCCGGTATCAAAGCCCATTTGTTCAAACATCATAACCAAGTCTTCGGTGGCAACGTTGCCACTGGCACCAGGGGCAAAAGGACAACCGCCTAAGCCGGCTATTGAGGCATCAAATTGTCTGATGCCAGCACGACTAGCCGCATAAGCATTGGCTAAGCCCATGGCTCGGGTATCATGAAAATGGCAGGATAAACGCTCTGCTCCGACACTGTTGACCAGTTCTGTACACAATTGCTCTACTGCTAGAGGGTTGGCAGCACCGATAGTGTCAGCTAAGACGATATGACTGGCCCCAGCTTTAAGCAAACGTTCGGTGACAGCTTTTACCGCGGCAATGGCTATGTCACCTTCAAAAGGACAGCCCCATGCGGTCGCAACATAAGCTTGTACATTCGCCCCATCTTGATTGGCTTGGCGCAGCACATCCTCACATACGACAAGGGCTTGTTCGGTATTCATATTGATGTTTTTTTCATTCATCATGTCAGAAACCGCGACTACCAAGGACATTAAGGGTACCTGTGCGTCGAGAGCCAGTTGATAGCCTCGCATATTCGGTATAAGTGCTGAATAGAGAGTATTACCCTTGGGTAAACCTTGCATTACCTCTGCGGTATTCGCCATTGCGGGTACTGCTTTAGGAGAGACAAAAGCGCCGACTTCAATGGCACAAACATTGGCATCAACCAAAGCCTTGCAGAGCTGTAAACGCTGTTCTACGCTCAAAATTTTGGGCTGATTTTGCAAACCATCCCGAGGGCCGACATCGTTAATAACTATTTTCTGTGACATTAACCCACCACTTTATCTAGTTTGAGTTGCTCGATTTCTGCTGCAGACAGTTTGAGCAAGGACGACAATACTGCATTAGTATCTTGACCCAGGGTGGGCGCGGCACTAAAAGACTCTTCATTAGTGCGTGACAATTTAATCGGGTTTCCCGGCCCTTTAGTTACCGAACCATCTGGATGCGATAACTCCACCACCATTTTGCGGTGTAAGACTTGTTTATCACTTAGCGCTTGCGACAGTTTGTTAACTGGCGCGCATGGGATGCGAGCTTTCTCTAACGCCGCTATCCAATAGGCTGACGTGTTGTGTTGGAGGATTTCATTTAATTTATCGGTGATAAAGGCCTGATTTTTAAAACGCCCAGGTTGGCCGTCATAGTTGGGATCATCAAACTCAGGACAATTCACCACCGTTTTTAGGTTTTGCCAAAAATTGTCAGTAATGACCGCAATGACGATAAAGCCATCACTGGTTTTGAAGGTATCGTATGGCACATGCACAAAATGCGAGTTGCCAATTGGGTAAGGATTTTTACCTGACAAAAAGTACATGGTGGCCATATAGTTGAGCAATGATATTTGGCAATCTAGCATGGAGATATCCACATCTTGCCCTTTGCCACTGGTGGTCCTTTCTATAATGGCTGCTTGAATGCCCATGACGGCAAACATACCACCACCCAAGTCTCCGATAGGAATACCCGCTCTGACTTGTTGTTCCGGTCCGGTGCCGGTAATCGACATACCGCCGCCTGTTGCTTGCGCAACCTGATCAAAGGCCGGACGTTTATAACCCGGACCGTCATTGCCAAAGCCCGTTATTGAGCAGGTAATAATGGCAGGATTAATTTTACTTAAATGCGCGTAATCGATGCCGAGTCTGCCCGGTACGCCTGCACCAAAGTTATTGATTACCACATCAGATTCTTTGACTAAGTCATAAAATACCTGCAGTCCCTTTGCACTTTTTAAATCAATACAGATACTTTGTTTATTGCGATTCAAGGTTAGGTAGTAGGCTCCCATACCGCTTAGTGAATTCTCTGGATCATTCGCTAATAGCTTACGGGTGCCCTCTCCTAAGATAGGCTCCACTTTGATGGTTTCTGCCCCTAAATCCGCCAGAATCATGCCACAATAAGGCCCTGATAACATGTGGGTCAGGTCTAATATCCTAATCCCAGCCAATGGCTTATTCATTATGGTTGTACTCCTTGTTTGGCAGGCTTTAATTAAGCCTGCCGGTTGACTAAAAATTGTAAGTAAAGTCGATGCCATAGCTCTTGCGAGCTGAGGGATGAATAAACGATCCACCAAACTCGGGCGCATTGATGATTTCTTGCAGATAGTTTTCGTTGGTCAAATTGTTCATCCATAACGCTACTTTCCAGGTTTCGGCAGCAAAGCTAATTCTTGCATTCACCGTGCTGTATGCGTCACGAATAGAATTACTGAAGTCTTGTGGATGCGGACCTGGAGGCACGCCGCCACCTAAGGTGCCAAAAAAGTCCCAAATAGTAGGTGTTTGTTCACCTTGCAGGGTATGGAAGTAAGTTTTACCCACATATTGCCAATCAACGCGTGAGGTCATAACAATGTCACTAGTCACTTCGTAATCCCACATAATACCCAGTGCAGCTGACTCTTCAGGCGCCTGAGGTGCTTTGTTGCCCACTGTCATTGGGCGATTGCGGTTTTCTTTTATTTCAGAATCAAGTAGACCAAGCCCACCGTATAATTTTATATCGTCAGTCACTTTGGCTTGAAAATCGAACTCAATACCTTGGATGCTTAACTTGTCAATGGTGGTAACTGCCCGCAATAGTCCAAATGGTCCAGCAAAAAATTCAAAGAATTGGTTGTCTTCAACCTCAGTTTTAAACACCGCGGCATTCAGTTTTATTCTTTTATCTAAAAATATCGACTTGAAGCCAAGTTCAGTGTTGGTGGTGACTTCTTTGTTATAGTCATCAGTTACATTAATTTGCGCATTAACCACATCACCTGGGGTGCCCGTGCCTGAGCGGTTAAACCAGAAGTCTAAGGTGGCTTGGGTACCAATTGAATTAAAACCACCGCTTCTAAATCCTACGCCATAACTGAGATACCAATTCATAAACTCATTAGCGTCGTAGGCGAGGGTGACTTTGGGTTGCAATTGACTGAATGACTTATTGCGATCGGGGATACCGTCTGGAGTCACGTTGAAGGCGGGATTGATAGGACCTAAAACGCCATTGACGTAGGTATTCACATTTAAACCCGAGGCAGAAACGTTTGGTACGTTGTTGGATACGTCACGATCCTCATAGTCGTAACGCATCGCCACTGACAGTTCTAATTGTTCAGTCAAATCATATTCTACTTGCCCAAAAGCAGACATAACTGAGGTATTAAAGGTATCGTCAAATAACAAATCGGTGGGGTTGGGGCCATCAGCAGGAACATAAGCCTGACGTAAAAACCCTTGGCCCAGATCAGCACCATAAGCGACCACAACATCACGTTCGATTTCGGTAAAATAGAGCCCTGCTATCCAGCGGTAAGGATCGCTGCTATTGTCTGAAGTAAGACGTAATTCTCCACTGTAATCTGATTGACTACGATTTTGATACTGATAACCATCGCAGGCTGTGGGTGTGTACGGGCCGTATACGCCAGTAAATTCTATGCCCGGAGGAAATACACCAAAGGGGGCAAAGAATTCGCCAAATAAATCAGTACGATTGGCGCCGCCAAGAGCAGCAGGGGTATTGTTTAGAGTTACACGGTCAGTTTGACATTGGCTGGTTAACTCGTAACCATAAAACGAGGCGCTGGTGCCATCGGATAATAAATATTCTTCTAAATCGTTGTATGACAATACGGCAGTGACATCAAAACCGTCTAAATCCCAATCCGCTTTGAGTGCCAGATCTTTGGTTTTTTGTTTGTTTTCGCCTGGCACATTGGGGGTAAAATTAAATTCATGTTTATTCACATCAGCAAAATAGGCGGGTTGCACAAAAGCGGTTTCAAATGAGGGCAAAGCAAATACCGCATTGTAGTTAATTGCCCCGCCTTCAACTTCACTGTAGCCCGCTCTAAAATCTAGCTTTAATGTGTCGCTGGCGCGCCAAATTAGCCTCGCTTTTGCAGAGGTATCTTTTAAGAAGTCGACGCTGTTATCAGCACCGGTAAATGAGTTCGAATAATGGCCATCAGTATTGCTATGGCTCACTGTCAATCTAGCGGATACATTTTCACTGAGGGGCCCACTGATGACACCATTAATTTTATTGGTATTGTTGTTACCCACCCCACCACTTACTGAACCTTCCAGAAAGTCTGAAGGCTCGTTTGTCGTGATGAGAATGGCGCCAGAGACCGCGTTTCTGCCGTACAACGCCCCTTGTGGCCCTTTTAGGACTTCTATTTGCGCAACATCGAGTAATTCACCATTAAAGGCATTGGGATTGGTGATGAGTACACCGTCTACTACATAGGCAAAGGTTGACTCAGCGTCACGGGTGGAGACGATACCGCGAATACTGACTTGAGTGTCACCCACGTTTGCCGTGTCCACTATGCTCACATTTGGAATTAAATTAATAAAGTCAGAGGGGCGCTGAATTCCAGCTGCTTCGATATCTTTTTTGGAAAGAGCGGTTACCGCGATGGGGACTTCTTGCAAAGACTCCGGTCTTTTCCTTGAGATACTGATAATTTCCAGATCTTCCATATCAGTTTGTGCGACACCTTCGGTGCTTTGCGCAAAAACAGGTGCTGTTAGGTAAAGGGCGCTGCTGGTAAGAGCCAGCGATATACAACTCGCTAATTTTTTAGATCTGAAAATGTGCATAGTGTGTCTCCATTTATTATTTAATTATTGATGCTCTTTAATCGTCGCCAAAGGGTGGTTTGGCTGAGGCCCAGATATTCAGCTACTTGCTGTTTATTTCCGGAAAACTTTTCCATTGCTAACGCGACTTGAGTTAACTCACTGTCTTTAAGGCGCCCTTGTTGACTATCTAATGAGGAAGGCATAGATAATTCGGGAGCAATGTATTTCATCGCGTTATGCAGGTTTGCAATGTTGTTATCGGTATGCAAATGGGCGACGATGCGCTCAAGAATATTTTCAAGTTCACGCACATTTCCGGGCCAATGGTAGGCGGACAGGGTGTCAGATATATGAGTGAGAATAGTGTCAGCAGGTATATCTAGTTGATAAGCTTCAACAAACTGCTTGAGTTTAATTTCGGCGATACACATAACATCGGCTATGCGTTGGCGTAAGGGGGGGATGACAATATTGAAGACATTCAGTCTAAAAAATAAGTCTTCGCGAAATTCGCCTCGTTCAACCATGTGGCGTAGATTTTTGTTGGAAGCTGCCACAAGTTTCAAATGAACAGACTTTTCTTGATTGCCACCTAAGGGACGATACATACGCTCTTGTAAAAATCGCAATAATTTAGCTTGTTGGTCGAGGGCGAGCTCGCTGATTTCATCTAAAAATAGTAGACCGTTTTGGGCTTCTTCAATAAGGCCCTTGCGTCCACCGCGCCTAGCCCCGGTATAGGCACCATCATGATGACCAAAAAATTCTCCTTCGAAGAGTTCCGATGGGATGGCACTGCAATTAAGTGCAACAAATTTTCCTTTTGAAAAAGGACCATTATTATAAATTTCGCGGGCAACCAACTCTTTACCCGTACCTGATTCGCCATTGATTAAAATATTGCTAGGAGAAGAGGCAAAGGATTTTACTTGCAACATGACAGTATTGATGGCTTCAGAGCGAAACACTAACTTAGCTTTATTGTTGGAAGTGCGTGCTGCCTCCATGTGCAGGTTCTTGCGATACAGCTGATAAATAAACATTGAACGACCGTCAGTTTCCACTTCGTCCTGATGGAACCACCAGTCTTGGCCATTGATTACACACTCACCATCACTAGGGCGCAGCCCTTTTTGTGGGTGTATAAGCTCATCAAGGGCAATCTTAACGTCAGAACTGAGGTTGAGATCGCGCTTAGCCGCAAGATTTAGCGTAATAGACTCCCCTTTTTCATCAGTCAGTATAATGGGGGTTTTAGACTGATGAGTTAGCCAGTGAATAAGGGCTGAATCGGTTTTTCCTGAGCGAAATTTGCGCCCCTTGGTGATGGCTTTTTCCAAGGCGTCTGAGCAGGATTGGGCTGAATAATACATAAATGCTGGTATATTTTTCTGTGATGCCATGCCGCACACCAAACTCGCGCCCACTATGGCAATATCGGTTTGTTGGCTGACGATATGAAATATTTCTCTCGCTTCATCTGTGCGACTGTATAACTCTTGTTGAATTTCTACATCGAAGTTTTTTTCATATGCAGGAATTAACTGAGCTGAATCTTTAGAGTGAATTAAAACAATTTTTTTAGTGGCTTTCGAAGCGCGTTTTATTGCCTGAAATACATCGGTCTCGGTCACGTCTACCGAAACAACGGGCAGTTCGAGACAGGATTTCAGAAAATTTGCATTGGCACCGGCACTCACTATGACATCAGGTTCGTACAGGGCAATCTGCGCTTTTACCTCTGTTACACTGCCCACTAGGGCATCAACAATATGAAAGCTAGCTCGTTCTGAAAAGTTAAGAAATACGTTAGTAATGAGTTCACTAAACTCTTTGTAACCAAACACTAAGACTCGGACGGGCAGTTGGTTTTCTAATGTTGTTATCATTGGGTTAAGCTCCTTAGGGTAGGATGATGTATAGCCTCAACGCTTTTTCTGTCAGTTAAAAACTGAGAAAAAGTGGCTTTGTGTTTACACCCTTTGGCACTTAATGTTTTCACAATATTGTGTTTAAACTGTTCAATATTAACAATATCGTTACATAAGCACCAAATGTGCCAATTGATTTATTTTTTGGTAAAAAGGCGTAAAAGCCAATTAAATAGAGGCTTTCACGCTAAGTTACTAATTGCTACTTGATGATTGTGGCATGAATTTCATTTCAATATGAAATTTCATATTGAAATGAAATTCATATTGAAATTTATTGTTGAAGTGTGATTGCAAATACAGATTGATAGAGTGTTTGTTGGGTTGTCAAAATAAATACCTCATCAGTAGTTATTGATTGAACACAATTAATGGGGGCTTTCAGGGTTTACGATAACTTTGACTAAATATTAAAAAGTGATTTTTTCAAGGACTGAATGGCGTGCAATCTTTACTGGAGCAGGGGAGGGACCGAAGACTGTTTGATCTCAAAACAGGTTTTAAAGTTTAATGCCAGTCAGTGTGACTCACTGGCATTAGAGCTCGGTTTGGTTTATCAAGCCTTACATGGCGTAACAGGCATCGACCAAAGGACCTACTTTAACGTTAGTCACGATAGAGTGACTATTGAGTAGCGCTTCTATCGCTACTCGGTCTTCATCTGTAGCATTACCATAACGTTCTGCAGAAGTGACTGAACCTTCAAACATTTCTTTATCATTACCAAGGGTAATATACAGGTTTTGGCTATCGGCAAACGCTGCAAAGCTAGTGAAAAACTGCTCGTAATCGTCACCTGATAAGTTGGCTAAGGTAAAGCTAAATTCAAAGCCTAAGATGGCAAACTCTTCCAAATGTAATTTCTTTCTTAAGCGTCTGTTTCTAGTGATTGTTTCTGACATTCTGTTACCTATAAAATCTAAAAAGTGTTAAATAGAACACTGCCAAGGAGGATCAGTTTCTCCAAGGCATTGCTAATTGGGCGCATACTACCAGTTTTTATCGATTTGTACTGAAGTAAAATTAGCAGCGAAAGATGGATGGGCTATAATGGCTCAAATAAAGGGGGTAAGTTGGTTTATCTCATCCACGATGCATCGTCTAAGAAACAAAAATATCACCATGAATAAAAAAAAGAAAATCAATCAAATACACCAGAAACGTCTCAAAGCCGCTAAAGCAAAAGGTAATGTGAAAAAAAGGGGCTCTTATATTTCTAAGGCTGAACGAGCAAAGTTAGCAACATCGATAGAAACAGATTCAGAGGATTCGGCAGTTAACACTGACGAGCTTCTGAGCAAAGCAGTTGTTATTGCTAGCTGAAGATCTAGCGACTCGCTTGCGATTAAAAATGATTAAACTTGGTCAGACTTATATTTTAACAACGATTTGACCAAGACCTATGTAAACAGCCATTAGTAGAAATATCTGAATTGATAAAGTTCAAAACACCTCATATACCGCATCTGCAAAACCGAGAAAATCCACTTTCTCGGTTTAAGCCTTGTTGAATTAGCAAATAAATAGTTAAGACTGTTGCTGGTAAATAGCTTGTCTGGTTCTTTCGGCCAAAGCCTTAGTTTTTAATATACCTTCTCTGGACGGTAAGCTGGAGCCTTCATACTCAATGCCTAGATAGCCAGCATAGGATGCGGCTTGCATTATTTGGAAAAATTTTTCAAAGTCCATACTGGTTTCGTTACCTTGTGGGTCAAACTCAAGGGCTTTGACACTGACTGATTGGGCAGTGCTGATCAATTCGGCGAAGCCCTTGTAATTATCGTATTCTTTTATACAGGGCGCTCCCCAGAGCTCACCATTTTCCCGTTCGATACACCAATTATGAAAATCAGCGAGGCCTGCCACTTTTTTATCCGCCAGCTTACTGATTAAGTCTGCTAACCATGAGCCATCATTCGATATACCGCCATGGTTTTCGATGATAATTTGCACGCCCTTGTTGTTAGCATAGTCAGCCAATATGGCAATGGCCTCAATGCTTTGCGCCTTGATTTGTTCAGGGCTGCCGTCACCGTGGGCATTCACTCTGATCATGTCACAAGCTAAATAACTGGCGGCATCGACCCATTTTTTAGCTTCAGCAATGGCCTGCGCTCTTTGTTCTGGATTAGAGGCGCCCAAATTGCCAATATTGTCCACTTGGATCATAATGTTTTTGATGCCCGCCGCTTTTGCTGCCACGTTGAGACTGTCGAGATACTCAAAATCAGCAACTTTATCTTGAAAAAATTGGCTGACATATTCCACTCCATCAAAACCCATTTCTCCCGCAGCGTAGATGAAATCTACCGTGTCCATTTCGCCCGCAAATAAGTCGCGGTTAAACGACCACTGAGCGAGCGAGTATTTAGCTTCTGAGGTGATTGCTTTTGGTTCTTGCACAGGGCTACTAGTGGGTTTTGAACATGAGACTAAAAGCCCCAGTGTTAGGGCACTAAATGCAACAAGCTTTAGTATTTTCAAATGTAAGTTCCTTTTCTGTACGTTATGGTTATGACAAGTCTATAAATATCGAGCTACTTTTACTTTAGCCCGCAAAAGATGGGCCTTGAATCTGTTGATATTGGGCTTTGAACTGGATTTTTTGTGCAGCCCCCCTATCAGTGTGCTGGTTCCTTGAGCAAAATACTATGATAAAAGGTGGTTTAAAATGCCAAAAACTAGGGCTTGGCTCAGCTAAAATGAAGCAAGAGCTGGCTTTATTGATTAGCCGTTGATAGCACTAATTCACGATAGGCTTTAAGTTTTGCCATTGCAGGTTTAGCCGTTTTGCTCATGGGATTTACTACTTTCAATTTATCAAACTGGTAAAACTTCACCTCGCTCACCAGCTTGGAAAATCCGTCAAGACATTGCTTTAGGAGCTAATCTTTCAGGCAATGCTCTTTTGACCAAAAAAACTGATTCATCATATTGTGATAAGTCATATCGATCCAATCCTCTACTTTATTAGGCAGGGGCACGACTTTAGTCAGTTGATTCTTTTTATCATTGTCAGCATTCGTCAGCTCAATATTGGCAATAAAGGCTGCGCTGAACGGCGGTTGATAGGCTCTAAACGTTTGCCATTTGCTGATGTCAACCTGGAAAACGGGTTCAATGACTAAGTTAGGCCCTTATTTAAACCCCATGATCGATTTTTCCTTGGCTGAGTTTTTTAGAATTACCCCATAAAAGGCAGATGGCTGATGTAAGGTGGCAAAGGAATAGCATCTACCCAATGCCCTCCCAGTTTAAGGCGGTTATTCATAATGTTAACCGTTGCATCAGATTCACTTAGCGGTGTGTCGATAAAAGCTAATCCACTTGCTCCGGCGTCAGCCACATAATCATCAGAAGATATTGTTTGCATAGCTCATTACTTAATCGAATTCAGTCAAATATAAACCCTGTCTTGAAATAGTCAAAAGTGATACTGGGCTCGCATATTTTTACTCTCTATTGCTCATGGGGACTTATGTTTAACTATAAGATTTAATAAGTTTTTTGTGGCAGCAATGCTGTTTATGATAAAGCTGCATGCTTGCGCTGAGTATGGATGAGTGTGGAACTTTGGTTCAGCGAATCTGTTGATCAGTGAAATAAGCAATTTTAGAAATATATGTTTAGAAAAACGAGCTCCTCGTCTTTTTGGCATATTCAAATTATCCGGCTGTAAAGGGCACACAGATGACAAATGATCTTATTGATAATGAAGAAATTCAAATTTTTCGTGACATGGTGTTGCGCTTTTTAGAGCAGGAAATAATACCCCATTATGATGTTTGGGAAAAAAATCATCATATGCCACGAGAAGTGTGGAACACCTTAGGCAGTGCCGGAATTTTGTTGGTTGATATGCCAGAAAAATATGGTGCAGCAGGCGCTAGTTTTGATGTTTGCCAAATGATCCAAGAAGAAATGTGTCGTTTGGGTCTGCATGGCTTAGCGACTGGCTATAATATCCATGCCAATATTGTGGCACCCTATATCCTCAATATCGCCACTGAAGAGCAAAAAGATCGTTGGTTACCGCCTATGGTTTCAGGTGAAGTGATAACCGCACTTGCCATGACAGAACCAGGTGCAGGTAGCGATGTAGCGGGGATGCGAACTCAGGCTATAAAAGACGGTGACAGCTATATTCTTAATGGTTCAAAAACCTTCATAACCAATGGCAACATGGCCAATATGATCGTGGTGTGCGCTAAAACAGATCTAAAAGCTGGTGCAAAAGGCATCTCACTATTTTTAGTTGATACCAGTCTTCCCGGATTTTCAAGGGGCAAACCCATTGAAAAAATAGGTCAACACAGCAGTGACACCGCTGAGCTCTTTTTTGCAGACATGCGTTTGCCCGCCGATGCTTTGCTGGGCGAAGAGGGCAAAGGCTTTACTTATTTGATGCAAGAATTACCGCGGGAACGATTAGGTTGTGCAGTGCAAGCAATTGGCCATGCACAAGGCGCCTTAGATTTAACTGTTGATTATGTGACACAACGCAAAGCCTTTGGCCAATCGGTTGGGCAATTTCAAAATACGCGTTTTAAACTTGCTGAATGTCTGACTGAACTTGAACTGTGCCGAGCCATGCTTGAAAAGCATATGAGCAAGTACAAGCAGGATAAAATGACGGTAACCGATGCCGCGATGTTGAAATTGGCCGCAACTGAAATGCAACTTAAAATGGTGAATGAATGCCTACAGTTATTTGGCGGCTATGGTTACACCGATGAATACCCTATTTCACGCTTTTATCGTGATGCTCGCGTACAGACTATTTATGCAGGCAGTTCTGAGATCATGAAAGAAGTGATTGCGCGCAGCATTTTAGGTCGTTAATTTATATTTGAATCGTTAATAACAATCCTACTAATATCTTATAATTTGGGCGGCAAACAGTCCTTAGTTTTGGTTGTTTGCTAAGCCATCAAGAATGGAACAGCTGGCATTATCATCCGCATTGCAGTTATTTGACAATGTTTGTAAGGCTTGTTTCATTTGCTCTAGTTCGTTAATTTTTTCGTTTATCTCCACTAAATGTTGTTCGGCCAGTTGCTTAACTTCGCGACTGGCACGCTTTGGATTTTGCCATAAGTCCACTAGTGAATGTGTTTGGTTTAAGGAGAATCCCAATTTTTTGGCCTGCTTAATGACCCCCATTACTTTTAATTGCTGAGGGTTATAAAGACGGTAACCCCCATCTGTGCGATTAGCTTTAGCTAACAAACCTATTGTTTCATAGTGGCGGATCATTTTAGCCGATAGGCCGCTTATTGTTGCTGCTTCGCCGATCGTGGTTAGTTTAGTCATTAGGGCTTATTCCTTTGCTTTCCAACGTTGTAACAATAGAGCATTGCTGATGACAAACAAACTACTGCATGCCATGGCAGCGCCGGCTATGATAGGGCTTAAAAAACCAAATGCCGCTAATGGGATACCAACAGTGTTAAAGATAAATGCCCAAAACAAATTTTGTTTAATTTTACGGTAGGTCAATTTTGAAATTAAAAGAGCCGATGCCACTAAATTAGGCTCGCCGCGCATTAAGGTAATAGCTGCTGCACTGACCGCCACTTCGGTACCTGTTGCCATGGCAATGCCTAAATCCGCTTGCGCCAGGGCAGGGGCGTCGTTGATACCGTCTCCTACCATCGCCACTTGCAAGCCTTGTTGTTGAGCCTGTTTAATAAAAGTCGATTTATCTGCCGGCATGACTTGTGCCTGATACTGATCAAGTTGTAATTGCTGGGCAACGTCATCAGCACTTGCTTGACTGTCACCAGTCAACATGGCCACTTTAATGCCTTGTTGTTTTAGCTGCTTGACTGCGGATAATGCATTTGTTTTAAGCTTATCGGTAAAACAAAAAAGACCGAGTAACTCTGTTTTATCCCCTTTTTGTCTGGCTAACCACGAGGTTGACGCTCCTTTCGTTTGTACCGCGTCTTTGGGCAGACTGAGACCCAAGTCCGTCATCATATGACTACTACCCAAGAATAAGGTGGCATCGTCCAATTTGGCCTTTATACCTAAACCGGCCAATACATGAAAATCGCTTACATCGAGGGCGGAGATCGACATGTCCTTAGCTTTGTTAACAATCGCTAAGGCCAAAGGATGTTCGCTATGTTGTTGCAGCGACACCGCAAGCTGAATAAGTTCTTGTTCATTACCAATTAAGGCCGTTGTTTGGCTTAAGGACGGCTTTCCCTCGGTCAGTGTGCCCGTTTTATCAAATACCACCATATCAATGGCAGTGGCTTGTTCTAAGGCACTGGCATCTTTGATCAAAATACCAAAGCGAGCAGCCGTTCCAGTCCCTGCCATGATAGCCGCCGGCGTTGCTAAACCGAGGGCGCAAGGGCAAGCAATTACCAATACGGCAACCGCATTGAGAATGGCTTGTTGCCAATTACCATTAAACATACCCCAACTTACTAGGGTGAGCAGTGCTAGCACCATGACTACAGGAACAAATACCGCACTCACTTTATCGACTAGCGCTTGTACCGGTGCTTTGGCACCTTGTGCTTCCTCAACCAATGTTATTATTTTGGCTAGAGTAGATTCTGCGCCAACACTACTGGCTTTAATCTCTAATACGCCGTCTAAATTAATAGAACCACCGGTAACCGTATCACCGGTTTTTTTACTGACAGGCAGACTTTCACCACTAATCAAGGCTTCATCGAGTTGGCTTTGCCCAGATAATACTTCGCCATCTACCGCCACTCTTTCACCCGGTTTAATCTGCACCCGTTCACCAGATTGGACAGTAGAGGCGGTGACTTGTCGCCAATCATCGTCACGCCATACCGTGGCTGTGGTCGGTTTTAAATTTTCTAGGGCTCTTAACGCGTCGGTGGTGCGGCGTTTGGCTTTGTGTTCAAGGTATTTACCGATCAGCACCAAGCTTAATACTACGCTGCTGCTCTCGAAATATAAGTGCGGCGAGCCAGAGTGGCCACTATGGGCCCACCATAAATAAAGTGACAAGGCATAAGCTGAACTGGTGCCGATAGCCACTAACAAATCCATGTTGCCAGTGCCTGCTTTAAGCGCTCCCCACGCAGCTCGATAAAAACGTGCACCAAAGTAAAATTGCACGGGCGTTGCTAACAGCCATTGCCACAACGCAGGTAACATCCATTCTTTACCCAACAACATGCCAAACATAGGTAGGGCAAGGGGTAATGACAAAACACTGGCGGCAAAGGCATCAAACCAGTCAGCATGGTAAAACGGGGTCTTATGGTGATTGCCGTTTGTTTCAGCATGAGTGGGTTTATTGGGACTCAGCAGTTTGTAACCTGCATCATCTAGCGTCGTCGCCACTTCAGATTCTTGAAGTTCGGCAATAAGGCTAAGTGAGACTTGCTCAGTTGCGAGATTGACGCTTGCCTTTAACACCTGAGGTAGTTTGAGTAGGGCGTTTTCGACACGCCCTGCACAAGACGAACACGTCATGCCAGATACAGAGTAGATTCTGTTTGTCGTTTGAACATGATATCCGGCAGACTCAACCGCTGACACTAATGCTTCAAGCTTCGCTGAACCTCGAATACTTGCGGTTTCAACCGCTAAGTTAACGTTGACGCTTTCAACGCCTTTGACTTGCTTAAGTTGTTTTTCAACTCGTCCGACACAAGACCCGCAGGTCATACCCTCAATTTTTAACTGAATGACGTCATTCATAACAACCTCGTTGATACCTACATACAATGTAGAAGAGGGTAAAGCTTACCATGATGGCAAGGTCAATAGGGCTTGAATAAATTAGTCTTGCAGAGTCAGGTAAATTATTTTTGAGATGACAAGGTTTGAAAAAGTACTTGTCTTAAATATAGCTAGAAGCTGCTAATATTACCCATCAGTTTTAATCAGTGTTATGCAAAAAATGAAAAATAAAGTATCACCAGAAGTTGAAGCTCAAGCGCTAAAAATAGCCAAAGGTAGGCAAAAAGAGGGGCAAACTAAAGAGCAGACCAAGTTGATTGCTCAAGGTATTCAAAAAGGTGTTGCTGAATACAAGAAGCAGCACGGTATAAAAATACGTAAAATAGACAAACAACGGAAGCAAACAATCAGGCAACGGGAGAATGAAAGTACTGAATCCGTGCAAGAGGTAGTCAACGACAGTCGTTTAAAATATCTACCATGGGTTTTGTTGTCGCTAAGCTGGGTGGGGTTTATCGCTTATGTTGTGTGGCAAGCTAGTTAACTGCTGATTGTCTGA
>Ga0163216_100910_pt1 | contig 27252 bp, 27 predicted proteins | sample SynspAceP_FD_167610 | JGI IMG/M metagenome (GOLD analysis project Ga0163216, IMG submission 167610) | Saline lake microbial communities from Ace Lake in Antarctica - Synechococcus sp. Ace-P (Illumina Assembly) | ecosystem: Environmental > Aquatic > Non-marine Saline and Alkaline > Saline ...
CATCAAAACTTCAACCTGCCGTAACTTCACGACAATCTCTTCGGGCTTCGGTCTCTTAATGGCCATCTCTGGTCCTCCGCTTTCCTAACTATAGGGGCGGACCACTTCAAAGGGGGAGGCTCAGGGTAGTTAAAAAGCTCATGATAGTTGCTGCAATATAAGTGCATCTCTTCATGATACAAAAAATGGTAATTCAGATTATCTGATTTCTTGTGCATCGCGACGATGCCAAGCTGGTGTGTGCCATTGAGAACACCCGTTTCAATCGCGTTGATTGGTTCAACATGCAATTCCACCTCAACTTTGGGTGCCAGTTTCTCAAATTTTCTAATGGCTAGTGGAACACTGGCATGGGCATTGGTCATATTTTTGTCAAAAAAAGCGATTGAAAGACGACCGGTGATTGAATGATTTGTTTCATCCACCTCTGACTGAAAATCATGCATTGCGGAAAACAGCTGAAGAGCCGCCTGATAAATACGCACACCTTCATTTGTGAGAGAAAATCCGGATGGCCCGCGATGGCAAAGCTTGCTTCCAAGACGAAGTTCCAGATCGGTCAGATGTCGGCTGATTGTTGAACGCCCTATGTTCAGCTCAAGCTCTGCTGCCGACACACCTCCACAATCAGCGACCGCGCGAAACACGCGCAACAGCCGGAGGTCAGTATCACTGAGACGCCGCAGAAGCGCTGTTTTTGCCATGAAAAAGGTTTCATAAAACTGAAATTACCAATTCATTGTTTCTTATTTCTGAAACATTGTCCAGTTGCTAGCGTAGTCCGCAGGCCAAGTTCCAAAGGCTGCCATCACTGCAGAGTAGGGATCATTGCCAAAATGATCCGTTCTTGAAGAGATGGGAAGAATATTCACAGTCAAACCAGCGGACTGGCATTCTGTCCTTCCTCCGCTTTGATTGTGGCTCCGGTTACATTGTCAAACACAGGAACTTCATATGAAATATTTCAACAAAATTTCAAAAGCTCTGATGATCACGGCGGCATTGTCCGTCGCTGCAGTATCTGGTGTGTCAGCCAAGAATTTCAAGATCGCTGTCGGCGACAGCGGCGGCAGCACACAGGAAGTCGGCGGGCTGGCCTTCAAGGCAGCGCTGGAAGAGCTTTCGGGCGGCAAACACACCGCAACCCTGTTCCTGAACGGCCAACTTGGGTCCGAACAGGACACAGTTAATGACGCTGCAATCGGCGTACTCGATATGTCGATCCTCGCGATCAACAACATCACACCCTTTTCCCCTAGCGTGGGCGTTCTTTCGCTGCCCTACGCAATGCTGAGCCTTGAAGACGCTGAAACGCTGACCCAGGGACCGATTGGCGACGAACTGGTTGCCAACACAATCGAAGACGCTGGCGTGCGCATCATTGGTTGGACCTATGCAGGGTTCCGGCGTCTGACCAATTCGAAAAAGCCGGTGCGCACAGTTGCCGATCTGCAGGGTCTGGTGATTCGCGTTCCTAAAAACGCAATCATGATTGACACCTATAAGTCCTGGGGCATCAGCCCTACGCCGATGGCGTGGTCAGAAACTTTTGCCGGTCTTCAAACCAAAGTGGTTGATGGCCAAGACACGCCCTACATCACGATCAACGCGATGAAGTTCTACGAGATCCAGAAATACGCGACCAACCTGCGCTATCTCTTCTTGATCGAGCCGCTGATCGTCTCCGAACAGCTGTTTCAGGAACTGTCATCAGAAGATCAGGCTATCGTTGTTGAAGCCGCTAAGGCAGCCACGGCAGCTTCCGCAAAATACCTGCGCGACAAAGAATCCGAAATCCAGCAGTCGCTGATCGACGATCACGGCATGGAAATTGTCGATGCTGACAATGACGAAAAGGAATTCATTGATCTGGCTACTGCGGCGGTTTGGCCGAAGTTCTACGACAGCGTGGGTGGCATTGAAAAAGTGAACGCCATGCTTGCAGCAATCGGTCGCGATCCGGTTTCCGAATAAGCCTTCCGCTTAAACAAACCCTGAAGAGCGCCGCCGGCGCTCTTCATCCACACCAAGCGAGGGTGAGATGAATAAATTCTGGTACGTTATCGATCATATCGAAAGTTACATTTGCCGAACATTGCTGGTAATTTTTGTATGCCTGCTGTTTTTGCAGGTTATTGTAAGAACCCTGTTTTCGTTCTCATTCTCCTGGGTTGAAGAACTATCCATTTATATGTTCGTTTGGTTTGTGTTCTTCGGAGCCAGCTATGCCGCCAAGATGGGCGCCCACAATCGGGTGACATTCCAGTTCAAGTTTTTGCCGAATGGCACGATCAAATATATCGAAGCTTTTGCTGATATATTCTGGCTGTTTTTCAATGTCTATTTTGTCTATCTCTCGATTGATTTCATCTTCAACAAGATGAACCGTTTTCAGTCCTCGCAAACATTGGGCTTTCATCTGAGCTGGGTTTACATCGTGTTGCCCATCGCCTTCACGTTGATGACCATACGTATTCTGCAGGTCAACTATCGGAAGATCATTCTCAAAGAAGAGATGCGTGATCCCGATTCAATCGATCTCGACGCTATCAAGTCCGAGACCGAAGCCGCTAGAAGCTGAAGATCAGGTAGGAATACATAATGGCAAGCGAAATCATTTTAATACTGTTCGGATCGTTCCTGCTGCTGCTTTTCATCGGCGCTCCGATCACTGTTGCACTCGGCGTTTCAACGCTGATCTCATTCATCTATCTTGATGAAAATCCGATCAAATTCGTCCAAATTGCGTATACGTCTGTCGGCTCCTTTCCGTTGATGGCCCTTCCGGCCTTTATCCTTGCGGGTGCACTCATGGAGGCGGCGGGTCTTTCCCGAAGACTTATCAATGTCGCAGAGAGTTTCGCCGGTCCATTCACCGGCGGCATGTCAGCTGCCACAGTGGTGGCGTGTCTCTTCTTCGGTGCTATCTCCGGATCGGGGCCCGCAACAACTGCTGCAGTCGGCATGTTGATGATCCCGGCCATGATCCAGCGCGGCTACGGAAAAGGCTTTTCATCTGCCGTGACAGCTTCTGCTGGCGGTTTGGGCATTGTTATCCCGCCATCAATTCCGTTGATTATTTTCGGTATTGCAGCGCTTGGCATGCCGCCGCCCCCTGCCGCTGTTGAGTTGCATGGAACGTTCCAGACTGTTTCCATTCCGAAATTGTTCATTGCAGGGTTTCTGCCAGCATTCCTGATTGCAGGCAGTCTGCTCATCATGAATTATTTCATTGCAAAGAAGAACAATTACGTCGGAACCACCGAAGGGTGGTCAGCCCGCCAGATCTGGTGCGAATTGTATCGTGGTTTCTGGGCGCTGATGGCACCGGTTGTCATTCTCGGCGGCATCTATTCCGGGTTCTTCACGCCAACCGAAGCGGCCATTGTGGCTATTTTCTACACATTGATTGTCGGTACATTCATTTATCGGGAAATGTCATGGGAAAAGCTCTTTACTGCGCTTGAAACAACCACATGGCTGACCGGCCGCGTGCTGTTGATCATGTTTACCGCAACCGTGTTTGGACGCCTTTTGGTGGAAAACCAGATACCGGCAGTGATCGCTGACGGGATGTTATCGTTTACAGACAACATTTATCTGATCTGGTTCCTGATCATCTTCTTCCTGCTGTTTGTGGGCATGTTCATGGAAACATTGGCGACCATTTTGATCCTGGTGCCGGTGATGCTTCCTGTTGCCTATAGTGTGGGTATTGATCCGATCCATTTTGGTGTGGTCATGATCTGTACATTGGGTATTGGCTTTCAAACGCCGCCTCTGGGTGAAAATCTATTCATTGCCTCGGGGATATCGAAGATATCCATTGAGGAAATATCACTCAAGGCATTGCCCTTTGCAGCCATCAACACCGCAGCGATATTTGTGATTGCGTTCTTCCCAGAAATATCGTTGTGGCTGCCACGGTTCTTTGGCTACTGATCCTGAGTACAGAAAGAAAATAACATGCAACCAACTGTCACACACATATTGTTCACGACAGATCTGTCGAAGAACTCAACCTTTGCACTTCGCCATGCTGCCAGCATGGCGAAGGCAACCGGCGCCAAGCTTCATGTGCTCCATGTGAGTGAACCCATGAGCGAGGATGCAAAAGTTACCTTGCAGATGTTCATGCAGGATAAGACATCACGTCAGAACGCCATGAAAACCAGGACGGAACATATCAAATCCATCCTGACTGAGCGGCAGAAGACTTTTTGGGCTGAATTGCCACCGGAAGACCGTGGCATTCGGGATCAAGTCCAGTCGATTGAAGTGACCGAGGGATATCCAGCCGAAGTCATTCTACGGCGGGCAAAGGAACTGGAATGTGATCTGATCGTTCTGGGAGCCCACAATCACGGGCTCTCCCAGACTTTCCTTGGATCGGTTGCCAAACGCGTTCTGCGCAGGGCAACTATTCCCACGCTGGTCGTTCCCTACCGGGAAGACTGAGCAATAGACGTTGCCGCTCGTTCAGGTTTCAGGAAACCGGAACGGGCGCATCTTCGCGGATATAGCCTTCTTGCTTCAGGTCTGACCATAAGGATGAAGGGATGTCCGTATTCCACCACTCCATAAGCTGAGAAAACTCGCCGGGTGTCCGCACGCCCGGGATGACGCTTATGACGGATGCGTGTGCGAGCGGGAATTTCAGGGCGGCGGCAGGGAGAGGCACATTATGTGCTGCGCAAACTCTTTTAAGCCCATCGACGCGCTCTAAAATGTCGGCTGGTGCAGCCTTGTAGTTCCAGGTTGTTCCGCCTACCAGGATGCCCGAATTGAAGGGACCACCAATCACTATTTTGACAGACTGCGCTTCGCATTTGGGCAACAACGCGTCCAGTGCCTCCTGCTCCAGCAAGGTGTAACGGCCAGCCAGCAAAAAGACGTCCCAGTCTCCATGATCGAGTGCGCGCATGGACACATCCATTTCATTGACACCAATGCCGATGGCTTTCACATCGCCTGCGCTTCGCAATTCGTCCAGTGCTTTGTATCCGCCTGTCATCGCATCTTTGAAATGGCGCGTTTCCTCAGTCGGGTCCCGATGTGTATCGGAGCCGATATCATGCAGAAACAGCATATCTATCTTGTCGCGCCCCAGTCGTTGCTGACTGTCTTCAAAGGATCGCATGACACCGTCATAGCCATAATCATAAACGGGATGAAATGGCAGCGAGTTCGACCAGGCAAACTGGTTTGGATCTGCGGGCCTGCCCGGCTTCAGCAAACGCCCGACCTTGGTTGAAATGACAATGTCCTCTGTCCCGCGCACCATGTCGCCGGTTCTGCGTTCCGACAGGCCAAAGCCGTAAAGTGGTGCAGTGTCAAAATACCGAATTCCGCTTTTCAGTGCAGCCGCAAGTGCGTCCAGAGCTGCGGCATCATCGACACCGTCCATCAAGCCACCAATCGGAGCTCCGCCGAATCCCAGTTCCGGCAATTCAATTGTCATAAAGTCTTTCTTCCTGAGCCAAGGGGCAGTCCCTCTGCTCTTTTATTCGGTAGCCTCCTGATCAGCATTCACGCCAGAATCAACCTGATCAATAACATCCGTCCATATCACATTTCAAAATGCCACAGTCTGTCGGCTTCTGCGGAGCACTTGTTGCCTATCTGGCAACGCATCCCTGCTGTAAAGACAATTCCCATTCCGCTTCGCACTGTCTATTTTTTAGGCAGTTCGCCAAGCTGAAAGGATAAGAAATGTCAGAGCCTGTTGGAGAGATCGAGAAGAAACTGCACGCAATGGGCCTCGAATTGCCAAAACCGCCCAAACCAATCGGGAACTATCTCCCGGGTGTTCAGGTCGGCAATATTCTGTATGTCTCCGGGACACTGGGCACCATCCGTGATGCAGATGACAATGATATCATGCCGATAAAAGGCAAGCTGGGCAGCGATCTGACAATTGAAGAGGGCTATCAATCAGCTCGCTATATGGCACTCAATCATTTAGCGCTCATGAAAATGGTTATCGGCAGTCTGGATCGCATTGAACGCATCATCAAGATGGTTGGCTATGTCAATTCTGCTCCCGGTTTCACTGAAGCGCATCTGGTATTGAATGGCGCTTCTGATCTGTATGTCGCCTTGTTTGGTGAAGAACGCGGCAAACATGCGCGGGCGGCCTTGTTCCAAAATGAATTGGGACTGGATGCGCCAGTTGAGGCAGAGTTGAACGTCTTGCTCAAAGACGGCTAGGAACAGTTCTATTCTGCGTCCCCGTCCCACCATCGCGACCGAGCCGCAGATATGGCTGACTGATCCAAATCCTGCCACGTTCCAAATTGCTCCTGAGCAAATTTGGAAAACGAGACCGCCGCTGGTGACAGGCTTCTGCTTCTGCGTGCGGCAAGGGATAAATTGCGATTATCAAATGCCGGACAGTCCAGATTAACCGGCACCAGTGTTCCCTGCAGCACTTCGCTATAAACAGCCTGAACCGGCATGAAGACCACCGCCCCATTCAACTGCGCATAGTTGCGCAGAAAATGCAGCTGATTGCTGATCATCCTTGGTGCGACCCTAGCCTTTGCCTTTTTTGCCGTGCGTGTGACCAATTGGTTGATGCCAAAACTGGAATCCGGCAACAAATGATCGAAAGCCAGGAGCTCTGCAAGTGTAACCCGCTCGCCCTGCGCCAGCGCGTGATCGGGTGGGACAAAGGCATGCAAGGGTTGTTGATAATTCGACAAAACTTCAACTGCGTGGTGGTGGATATAGTCATAGACAAATCCAATATCGCACTCATATCGATCCAGCGCATTGATCACCTCATCACGGCTCAACACGGTCACTTCGAAATGGACTTCCGGAAACCGGGTTGAGAACTCCGTCAGGGTTTTTGGCAGGAAATTCTCAGTCACACCTTCCACCGACCCGATTTTAATCGTACCGCGGTGAAGCGAGCGCAGTTGGTCTATGTCTGATTTGACCAGTTGTACTTGCGCATCGATTTTCATGCCATGTGTTTTGAGACGTTCGCCAGCCTCGGTCAGACTGACGCCGTCAGACCGGCGCTCCAGCAAGGTGCAGCCAAGTTCGTGCTCCAGGGCTGAAATCTGCCGGCTTATCGCAGAGGCGGCCACATGCAACCGTTCCGAAGCGCGTCGTATGGACTGGCATTTTGCTACTTCCAGAAAATATCGCAACGCGTTCATGTTCATTGATAAAAGTTCGCCTTTCAAGCACACACAGGACTTCAATCACTAGGTCGTTGTTGCCGAAAAGGCAACGCGACCATCGCAAGTTGATACTTCCAACCCCGAATAGTCTGGTGCGATACTTCTTTCACAGCAGGAAGTTCTGCGGACAATGCTTGAATGAAGGAGATGAAAAACCTTTAAGTTCCAGGCATTAAGCCCAGTCGGGGCCGCTTCCACACCGGGATCTGCACATCTGTTCTCGCATCCATTGTTGAACCCTCTGAGTCAAATCCAACACGGAGACACTACCAAATGAAGTTTACAATTACAGCAGCATCGATAGCGCTGGTCGCTACCATGACAGGAAGTGCATTGGCCGAAACGATCCAGCTCAAACTTGGTCACACCGGCGCACCATCACATCACTACCAGACTATTTCTCTGCAATTCGCTGATCTGGTGAAAGAGCGCACCGCCGGCAACATTGAAATTCAGGTATTCCCGGCAGACCAGCTTGGCAAGCAATTGGAAGCTGTGGAAGGCACCATGATCGGAACCCAGGATATTTTCCTGGTGTCGGACACAGTGCTTTCAAACTGGGTTCCCGATATGGGCATTTTGAACCTGCCATTCCTGTTCTCATCGCTGGATGATGTGCATGAAGTGCTGGAAGGACCCGTTGGCGATAAGCTTGAAGCCAAGATGGATGGCACTGGTGCCGAGGTTATCGGTTGGTGGATGGGCGGCTTACGCCATGTCACCAACAATGAGCAACCCATCACCAAGCCTGAAGATCTGGCAGGCGTGAAAATTCGGGTTCCTGAAGGCGAAGTCTTTGTCGAGACGTTTAAGGCAATGGGTGCCAACCCTGTCGTAATCTCATTTGGCGAGCTTTATTCCGCGCTTCAGCTTGGGACAGCCGATGCACAGGAGAATCCTCCGGCGCACATTCTGACCAAGAAATTCTATGAAGTGCAGGCCTACACGTCCAGAACCGGCCATATTTATCTTGGCTCTCCCCTGATCATGAACAAGGCGAAGCTTGAGGCCATTCCAGAAGAGTACCGCAAGATTTTGCTGGATACGGCACAGGAAATGGCTGGCGTTCATCTGAAAATGGTCAATGATCTTGAAAATGAACAATGGGCAGAACTTGCCAAGCTCGGTAACAAGATCAATGACGTTGACACAGCTCCTTTCAAAGCTGCCCTGACACCTGTGATCGAACAGTTCAAAGGCAAACTGGACGCTGACATTATTGAAGAAATCCAGACCACCCTGGCTAACTAGGCTGGCACAACTCAGCGGCTGCATTTCAATGTGCAGCCGCTCCTGGAAAAGACGATAAGCCATGAAGCCATTAGACCTCCTGGAAAAGATAACAAAATATCTGGCGGCGCTGTTTCTCGGCGCTGTTTTTGTGTTGGTCATTGCACAGGTTGCGAGCCGTTATCTTCTGGAATTCTCTTTTGCCGCCGCCAGTGAATTATCCATTTATGCCATGGTGTGGTCGGTCTTTCTGGGTGCTGCCGTGGCCTTTCGCAGCAACCAGCACATTGCGATGGATTTTGTGAAGAACCTTGCTCCAGACGGTCTGGCGAGGGTCTTCAACATCGTCATTTTCCTCGGCCTGACCCTGTTTCTTGGGGTCATTATTGTGAATGGCTATGATCTGTCCATGCGCGCAATGCGGCAGGTGTCACCGGCAGCAGGACTGCCTGTTGGTTATGTCTCCCTGGCCATGCCGGTCTGCTCGGTTCTGGCGCTTGTATTCCTGATTGAAAACTTTGTCGGTCAATTCAGGAAGGCACCACACCATGACTGAAATCCTGTTTCTGACGCTTTTTGGATTGCTGTTGATTGGAACGCCTGTTGCCTTTGCGCTGGGCCTTGCTTCGATTGCCGCGCTGTATTTTGGCAGCAGCATTCCTCTGATCATCATGCCGCAGAAACTGTTTAATGGCCTTAACAGTTTTCCGTTTCTGGCAATTCCCCTGTTTCTACTGGCCGGAAATATCATGGCGGCGGCTCATATTTCCGAGCGCCTTGTGAAACTCGCCGGATTGCTGCTTGGCAGATTTCCAGGCGGACTTGCCCAAATGTCCACCGGCGCGTCGGCCTTTTTTGGCGCAATCTCGGGATCGGCGCCTGCTACGGCCTCGGCCATCGGCTCAATTCTGATCCCATCCATGGTCAAAAGAGGTTACCCGGCGCCCTATGCTGGGGCCGTAATTGCTTCCTCCGGTGCACTGGGATTGATCATTCCGCCAAGCCTGACGATGGTGGTGTATGGCACCATTGCTGATGTCTCGATTGGAGACCTCTTCATTGCCGGAATTATTCCGGGCCTTGTCATTGCTCTGGCGCTGGGCCTGGTCAATTACATGATGGCTCGAAAAAACAAGCTTGAACGTGAGCCTCAGCCAGATAAATCCGAGACCACAAAAATTGTCGGTGAAAGCGGTCTGGCACTCATCATGCCCATCATCATTCTGGGCGGGATTTATGGGGGTATCTTCACCCCCACTGAATCAGCAGCGGTTGCATGTCTTTACGGGCTGATTGTCGGGTTGTTTATTTATCGGTCCATTTCGCTGAAGGACCTGGGGCCGATCTTTATGCAGACTGCGGTCAGTTCCGCTGTTGTGATGTATCTGATGGGGACGGCCAATGCCTTCTCATTTATCATTACGGCCGAACAAATTCCACAGGCCGTCGCTGCGCAAATTCTGAACATCAGCAGCGAGCCAATGCTCATCATGGCTCTGGTGCTCGTTCTGTTGCTGATTGCCGGAACGTTTCTGGACAATGTAGCCGCGCTGGTGCTTCTGGTTCCAACCCTTGGAACACTTATTGCCGCGATTGGCATTGATCCGATCTATTTCGGGGTATTCACCGTGATCGCATTAGCGGTCGGCAACTTTACACCGCCAGTGGGTTTAAACCTATTCATTGCAGCCGGGCTGTCAGGTTCGAGTATCGAGGCCATATCAAAGAGCGCACTGCCCTATATTGCGGCTTACATTACAGTGCTCATTCTGATTATCCTGTTTCCGGCGGCCGTGATGCTTTTTGTATAACGGGACTGAACCACGGAGACGGATCGTGTCGAAAAACAGTTTGAACGGGCTCTCGGCCACACAGCTTGCCAGCCTACTGCAAGCGGGTGAAATGACCGCAGTGGAGCTTGCAGAGCGCTATCTGGATGACATCGCGCAATACCATGACCAATCGGTTTTCATCACGGTTACAAAGGCCCGTGCGCTGGCCGAAGCCAAAGCAAGCGATGCGCGGCGTCTGAACGGTACCCTGCTCAGCCCGTGGGATGGCATCCCCATTGCCTGGAAGGATTTGTTTGATACCAAGGGCGATACGACCACTGCGGGATCAACGGTCTATGCCAACGAGAAACCGGCGGAGAGCGATGCAGCCACAGTTGCCGCCTGCCGGGGTCTGGGATTGGTCTGTCTGGGCAAAACCAACCTTTCGGAATTTGCCTATTCCGGCCTTGGCCTCAATCCGCATTATGGCACGCCTGTAAATCCCCATTCAGATGAGACGCCACGCGCGCCCGGCGGGTCCTCCTCCGGCTCTGCCATTGCCGTCGCCTCTGGCTTGGCACCTGTTGCCATTGGCACAGACACAGCCGGATCGGTGCGGGTTCCAGCAAGCTTTTGCGGGTTGGCGGGCTTCAAATCAAGCCAGAACCGATATGACAAACAAGGCGTTTTTCCATTGTCATCCAGTCTGGATTCACTAGGGCCGCTTGCCCATTGCGTTGATGATCTCATCGTTCTGGATGCGTTGATGCGTGGTCATGCTACGGCTCCGACTGCCGATGTAAACCTGACTGATCTGGAATTTCTGATCCCTGAAACAATTGTATTTGATGATATCGAAGCTGATATCCGCACCTCTTTTGACGAAACCGTTGATCGCCTCAAAAAGGCGGGTATTCGCATAAGCTACGCCCCTTTTCCCATATTCGAGGAGATCATGAATCTCTTCGCCGCCCATGGTACGCCAACCGTTGCAGAAGCCGCGACGTTTCATGCAGCCTTGCTGAGCAGCGAACGGGCGGACGAAATGGACCAACGGGTCCGCACACGCATGATGACAGCCAGCGGTTTTTCGGCGCAGGATTACATTCGCTTGCAATGGGAACGAGAACGGCTTCAGGAAGTTGCGGGCAATATACTCGGCGATAAATGCCTGTTGTTCCCGACAGTCGCGATGACAGCACCTGCGCTTGCGCCGCTAGAAGCTGACGATAAATTTTTTGCAGAAACGAACCTTAAAGCACTGCGAAATACCATACTTGGGAACTATCTGGGCATGCCCGGTGTCAGCCTTCCCATTGGTGTCGATAGCAAGGGACTGCCAATTGGAGCCTTAATCTCAGCTCCGTCCGGTCAGGATGACCGTATCCTGTCCGTCGCAAAAGCCATTGAACCATTCATGCAGATTGCAGCAAAGGGCTGAAGCGGGCCGTAGCATCGTCACACCGATAGGCATCGACCATGGGGTAAGGATTGCGCGCCAGTGTATCCACCGCATCAATGATACAATCAGCTTTCTCATTGGTAAGAAGAACACTGAAATTCAGGCGGGTCCAACCCGGTTTTTCAAATTCCGCGCCGGACAGAATGGCAGCCCGAATGGATTCAGAGTGTTGTTGATCAATGCCCAGAAGACGATGGGCATAGGGTCCCGCGCAAGCGCAGCCACCACGTGCCTGAATGCCGTAACAGTCTGACAAGAGCCTTGTGAAAAGTTGCTGGTGGATGAACCCGCCTTGCTTTGAATTGCGTATCTGCATTGAAAAGATCGGCAGACAGTGATCCACATCGGGATTGCCGAGGATCTCAATTTTCGGATTTTCCTGCCAGACACTCAGCGCACGATCCCGCAGTTGTTTGTGGCGCTTATCCATTGTGGTCTGGCCGATGGATTCCTTTACAAGAAAACATAGAGCGGCGCGGATATCGCCGACGACATTTGGCGTACCCGCTTCTTCACGCACAGCAATACAGTCAGAATAGTCATGTGCCCATGGAGACACGAATTTGACCGTGCCGCCGCCGGAAATGACAGGTTTCTGGCGTGTAACCGCTGCATTGCGCACGATCATCACACCGGATGCGCCGGGACCACCAATGAATTTATGAGGCGAGACAATGATAGCGTCTTTCTCGTAAGGCGTGCCCGCGCGCATGTTCAGTGACAAATAGGGGCCTCCACCGGCACAATCCCAGACGGAAAGTGCCCCATGATTTTTCAGCAGTTTGGTCACTGTATCTGCGTCCGTCACGATACCTGTGACATTGGACGCGAGCGAAAACGCACCGATTTTCAGCCGGTCAGGACCTGCATCCCGCAGCGCCTTTTCCAGTGATGCCAGACAGGGACCGCCGCTGGCGTCTTCCTCAATTTCGATGATCTGCGCACCGCTTTCACGCCAAGGCAGAATATTTGAATGATGTTCATAAGGGCCAATCAAAACAAGCGGATTTTCGCCCCTCTGGACGGCGTCGGCAACGCCCAGTAACCCAACGATGCGGTTTATACCAGCGGTGGCCCCGGCGCCGGCAAACACGGTTGAGAATTCGTCTGTGGCACCACACAGCCGTGCAATTTCTGCCCGCGCAGCAGCGCGCAAACGAGTCATGAAGGCACCGCAAAAGGACGCTTCTGTGTGCGAATTGGCGTAATAGGGCAGAACCTTCGTCATGATGAATTCTTCGATCAGATGCAGCGCCCGCCCTGATGCAACATAGTCAGCATACAAGATTTCCTTGGACCCGAATGGCCCTTCCAATGTCATCCCGTCCCCGATCAAGCTGTCTCTCAACGCCTGGATGATGTCATCTGAATTCAGTGAGGCCGCAAAGGTCTGGAGAGGGTTAGGATCTGCTTGCATGATTTGCTCCATAGGGTGTTGCCACCAGTTTAATTCGAAATTCATGCTGAAATACCACCTATTTCCTCTTGATTCTTTTCAATATGTGGTCAAATGATCGCTCATGGCTTCAAATATAGATAATATTGATCGTTCGATCCTACGGGTTCTGCAACATGATGCTTCGCTGTCACAGCGTGATTTGGCGGAGAAGGTGGGACTGTCCCAGAACGCATGCTGGCGACGACTAAAAGCCTTGCGTGATAGCGGTTTGCTAAAGGGTGAGACCGTGCGGCTTGATTCTGAACAGCTGGGTTTGGGTCTGACGGTTTTCGTTCTGGTGCGCACGCGTCATCATTCGGCTGACTGGTTGAAGCAGTTTCGCGAAGTGGTTCTGGCAGTGCCCAACGTGATGGGCTTTTACCGGGTTGCCGGTGATTATGACTACATCATCAAAATCGTCGCTGAGGACATGAACGCCTTTGATCGCATTTATCAACGTCTGATCGGTCAGGTCGAACTGGATGCTGTGACGTCGTATCTTGCCATGGAATCCATTGCAGATGGACGCGACCTGCCGGTTTGATAGGCACCCCTGAAAACTCCAGTGCCTTTCGGTCAACTTTGTTCGATGTTATGTTTTACCCGAAATACATAACCTGAGAGCAAGTCAATGAGAGAACGCCAACTGGAAGTCTTTCGCGCGGTTATGAATTATGGCGGGATCAACCGCGCCTCTGAAATGCTCAATATTTCGCAACCTGCCGTCAGCCGGATGATTTCCGGGCTGGAGGCTGACACCGGGCTGACCCTGTTTGAACGCAGCGGACGTACAGTCAAACCAACGCCCGAAGCCCGTCAGTTCAAACGCGAAGTCGACACGTATTTCATTGGTCTTGATCGCATTGCCGGTGCGGCTGAAGAAATACGAGAGTTGAGGCGCGGTCACGTGAGGATGACCGTCATGCCGGCATTATCACTATCACTGGCCCCGTCCATCATGCGCCAGGCTGTGAAATTGCACCCAACCGTAAAGACAACTCTGGACGTTCACACGTCACCACGCATTGGTGAGTTAATCGGGTCGGGACAATTCGACCTTGGCCTCTGTCATTTGTCTGTCGACCGGCCGGAAGTCGAGGTTCTTGGCACTTGGCATGTCGACTGCGTGTGTGTCATGGCATCCGATCACCCTTTGGCAAAGCGCAAGGTTTTGCGCCCCGAAGACATGGATGGGGAAGCGCTGGTGTCGCTATCGTATCAGACCGATACGGCACAATGGCTGGGTCAGGTCTTTCAGGCTGCACGTGTCCGTCCCAAAATTCTGGTAGAGGCCCAACCATCTTATGTCGCCTGCCTGATGGCTGCCGAGGGCCTTGGCATCGCGATCATTGACTCCCTGACGGCAGAGTTTTTTCAGTCTGATCGCATATCGGTGGTTCCATTTGGGCCAAGCATTCCATTTGAGTTCAAGCTCATCCGGCCCTCTGGTATCAAATCGTCAGCACTGGCCTCACATTTCGCAGATATTGCCCTTGATGTTATGAGCAAGCATCCATTAATAAAATAGATACATAACCTTTATGCATCTATTGGCATATTTTTAGCATTTGACGGAATGTGTCTTTTTTTGAACCTTGGTAGTAGAATTCCAGGTGAAATACCAAAAACACATATGCCACAACGAAAGAGGAACATATCATGCGCGGATTGAAATTCTTAAGTTCAGTCATTCTAGCATCAGCTCTGGCTTCAACCAGTGCATTGGCAGCTGATATCAATATGCGGCTGCATACATTGGTGAAGTCGCCACACCCATATAATGACATGGCCGACTTCATGGTTGAAGAAGTTGCGAAACGGTCCGACGGCGCCATTGCAATCAAGGTTTTTGATGCCGGCCAGTTGGGCAAGGATGATTCCGTTATCGGTGAAATGGGTCTGGGCACAATTGATCTCATGATCAGTTCCACCAACAATGCGGCCAAGAAGGTTCCTGAGTTCCAGATATTCTCAGTGCCGTATCTGTTTTCCGGTTTCGATGATCTGATGGCAAAAGTCGGACCCGGTTCGAAATCCGAAGCGTTTTATCAGGGCATTTATGCAGATCGCAGCCTTAACATGCGCCTGTTGGCCCTTGGTGGTTCTGGAACCCGGAACCTGTCCAATGCAAAAGGACCTGTAAACGCCCTTGCTGATATCTCCGGCTTTAAAATGCGGACACCACCTTCGCCGATGATTTCCAAAACCTGGGAACAGCTTGGTACCCTGCCTGTCTCAGTGGCCTGGGGCGAGTTGTACGCAGCCGTTCAGACCGGAGTTGCGGATGCGCTGGAAAGCTCCATTCCCGGCTATTCCGGTGCAAAATTGTATGAGGTTGCGCCTTATCTTGCGCTGACGGCCCATTCAATTCAGGTCAACCACGTTTCCATGAGCGAACGGGCCTGGGGCAAGCTGTCGGAAGATCAGCAGAATATGATCATCGAGGTTGCACAGGAAGCTTCCGCTCTGGGTATCGAGAAAGCCAAGGAATATGAAGGTGCGCTCGTGGAAGAGTTGCAGGCAACACATAATGTCACGGTTACCCGTCCGGATATCTCCGAATTTCAGGACGCTCTGGCAGAACTGAAGATCGAGTTGGTTGCCGAAATGGGCCTCGAAGCCCCAATGGCTGCGCTCACTGCACAATAGTTACTACGCCAATCGGGCAATCGCCCGGTTGGCGCCACCTTCATTCTTACCAATGCATTGAAACAGCTGTCATTTTACCATGCTCAAAATTCTTGGCGACACTCTGGACAGAATATTTCAAATGGTGCTGGCATGCTTGTTTGCAGGCCTGATTTCCGTTGTTTTCATTCAGGTGGCTGCACGTAATATTCTTATGGTGCCGATGACCTGGACGCTGGATCTGGCGCAGCTGTTGTTTTCATGGTGCATATTTCTGGGCGCCGCCTTTGCCTATCGACGTGGTGGGCACTATCTGGTCAATCTGTGGCCGAAAAACAGCCCGCTCAATATCATTCCAATAATCGCGACTTATCTGGCCGCAGCAGTCGTTGTATTTGTGCTCGTCTGGCATGGCATAATCATGAGCCAGATCGGTTTGAATCGGGTGTCCCTGGCGCTCAACATCTCTGAATTCTGGTTTTATCTGCCAATTCCGATTTGTGGAGCTTTCATTGGCCTCTTCACGATTGAATCCCTACTTGACCGGAATTCCAAATGAACCCGCTTGTTCTCCTGCTTTGCGGTTTTTTTGTCCTCATTGCGTTGCGGGTCAATATCGGCTTTTCGCTGATCCTGTCATCGGTGTTTGTCATCCTGTGGGAAGATCTGCCGCTGACATCGGTGATCAACCAGATGTATTCCAACATCGACAGTTTCACGCTGCTCGCGGTGCCCTTCTTCATGTTTTTGGGGCGCATTTTGAACGCTGGTTCCATTACCGACCGGCTGCTCAAAGTCGCTGATGCATCGGTTGGCCATGTGCGTGGTGGGCTGGGACATGTGAATGTGTTTGTGTCGATGGTGTTTGCCTCATTGTCCGGCTCGGCTGCCGCAGACACGGCCTCTGTCGGCTCCATATTGATCCCGGCCATGAAGAAAGCGGGCTACAGTCCTGCATTTTCAGTGGCACTGACCGCGGCCTCTTCCACGCTGGGGGTCATCATCCCGCCCTCCATCATTTTGATTGTCTATGGCGCGTTTGGAAATGTCTCGATTGGGGCCCTGTTCCTGGGTGGAATTGTGCCGGGCATTACGATTGGGCTCTTCATGATGGGTTACACCTACGTCATGGCGCTGCGCGAAGGGTACCCGGCGAACCCGTTTCCGGGGCTGCTCGGCCTGGCAAAAGCACTGTGGCGCGGCGCGGCAGCAATGCTGATCCCGGTCTTTGTACTGGGTGGTGTGATTGCGGGCATATTTACCCCAACGGAAGCTGCCATCAGCGCGGTGATCTGGGCGCTTATTCTGACCTTTATTATTTATCGCGATGTACCTTTGCGCGAGCTGCCTGGCCTTCTATCCCATGCCACAATGGATTTTGCGGTTCCACTGTTCACCGTGGCTGGCGCAGGCATATTTGGCTGGCTCATCGCCTTTCTGGGCGCCGCCGACATTGTCGTGAATTTCATCACATCCCAGACCTCTGACCCGGTTGGAATCATGCTGTTGTTGATTGGCTTTCTGTTGCTGATCGGGACTGTATTGAACCCCATTTCAGCTGTGCTGATTTTCCTGCCAATCATACAGGCGCTCGGAGATACTGCCGGTATGAACCCGGTTCACATGGGGGTCCTGACAACAATTGTCCTTTCGGTCGGTCTGATAACGCCGCCCTATGGGATTTGCCTTCTCATTGCAGCGCAGATTGGCGATGTGCCTCTGGGAAAAGCCATGATAGCGGTCACGCCAATTGTTGGACTCACTATTCTGGTCGCCATTGGATCAATCTTCTTTCCAGACATCGTTCTGGCACTGCCAAAACTGTCTTTCCCCACTATTTTTGCCAACTAGATCAGAGCATGGAGCCTGAACATGACCCATTTTAAACCCAAAGGAAGTTTCGTTGCATTGGTTACTCCAATGAACGCAGACGGCTCAATTGATATTGGCGGCTTCCAGTCCTTACTGCAATTTCATGCCGAAAACGGTAGCGAGGCGGTGCTGATCATGGGTTCCACAGGCGAAGTATCAATGCTCTCGCCTGAGGAGAAGAAGCTGATCATCACCGAGACTGCCAAGATGGACAGCGGACGCATCCAGAAATTTTATGGCTGCTCGGGAAACAATACCCAGACGACCATCGACATGGTGCGCTTTGCCAAAGGTGAAGGTGGCGATGGAGCGATCATTGCCGCTCCTTCCTATATCTGTGCTTCCAATGATGACATCACCGATTATGCAGAAGAAGTCTGTGATTCCGTCGATTTTCCGATTGGGTTTTACAACAACCCGCCTCGGGTGAAAACGGATTTGCATTGGGACAATCTGCTGAAATTGGCCAAGCATCCCAATATGGTGGTGCTGAAAGAAAGCACCACACGCGTTGGACAGGTTGCGCAGATGTGTGCGGCAAAACCTGATCTGTCGATCATGTGCTGCTGTTCACCGAATTTGGGGCTGGTTGTACCAACCATGTCTCTGGGTGGGCATGGTACGGCCAATATGACCGGTAACATTATCCCACGTGAGTTTGCGACTATTTCCAAGCCTTGGGAGTCTGCTGAAGACGCTGCAAATTTCCAGCAGGCCTATCTGCATAATCTCGACATGCTGCATTACGCCTATTCGGCTGTAAATCCAGTTGCAATCAAGAGCCTGATGCAGGCCGTTGGTCTGCCTTCCGGCCCGCTCCGCAAGCCTTTGACTTCCCTTGAAGGGGCACAGTTGCAAAAAGGTCTGGATATTGTCAGCAAGCTGAACCTTGACCGGATTTATGGCTACAAAATCAACGGCGCGGTGAAAGCTGCGTAATGTCAAAAAGCAAACGCGTAACGCTGATCACCGGTGCATCCAGCGGCATTGGAGCGGCCACGGCCCGGCGGATAGCAGGCCCGGGCGAATGCCTGCTTCTGCATGCAAGAGGCGGGGTTGATGGAAACAAAATACCGCTGTTTGAAGCCGTTGCCGAGGAGGCACGTGCTGCAGGTGCTGAGGTACAAATTTCAATCGGTGATCTGGGTGAGCCGGGAACAGCTGCCGCGCTGGTGAATGAGGCGGTCGAAAAATTCGGCCAGTTGGACCGGATTGTTTCCAATGCCGGATTTGCCCTCAACAAGGTGGTTGGTGAAATCACGCGGGATGATCTTGAGTATTCTCATACAATTATCACCGGCGCTTTCTTTGAATTGATTGATGCTGCCCTGCCCCATCTGACAGCTTCAAAGTGTGGCCGCGTGGTTGCTGTTTCGTCTTTCGTGGTTGACCAGGTACCCATCAAGCGCATGTTTCCCGCAACCGCTGCGGCAAAGGGTGCGATGGAAGCATTGGCAAAAACCTTTGCAGTGCAGGTGGCTGCAGAAGGCGTCACCGTAAATTGTGTTGCCCCCGGTTTTACCGAGAAAGAAAGCGCCGGGCATTCCGCGCTGTCTCAGAGTTCCTGGCAGGCGGCAGCGGAGCTCACGCCCAATCAACGCCTGGCAAAACCTGCCGATATTGCAGCAGCCATCGCATTCTTTCTCAGCGATGAGGCTGCCCATGTAACCGGACAGGTTCTGCGCGTCGATGGCGGATTATCCCTGACTTAATGGAGAGATAGAATGCCGATTATTCGAGTAACGATGGCCGCGGGTCGCACGTCCCAGCAAAAGAAAGCGGCAGCGCTGGAAATCACAGATACGATTGTGAAGCATTGCGGCGCCCATGCAGAGCATGTTTATGTGGTGTTTGATGATATTCCGCCGGATGACTGGACGGTTGGCGGCGAAACCATAACGGAACGCAAGGCAAAACGCGGCGAAACGTGATGAGCCCTCATCACGCCGAACACAATGGCGTGGAAGAATGACAAACCCGACAAGTCTTTGCCACTGGGGTGCTTTTGAAGCGGAAGTTTCCAAGGGCCGACTGATTGCAGCCAAGCCCGTGCAAGGCAGCGGCGCCGACCCGGATATGATCGGGGCGCTGCCGCAACTGGTCTATTCTGACAAGCGCATTGATCAACCCCATGTCCGCGAAGGATGGTTGCGGAACCGAGCCCTGTCCGACGGCGCCATGCGCGGTCATGACCGCATGGTGCCTGTGTCATGGGAAGTGGCGCTAAGGCTCGTCTCAGAGGAACTTGACAGGGTTCGGACCGACCATGGACACCGGGCGCTTTTTGCAGGCTCTTACGGCTGGTCCAGCGCCGGACGATTTCACCACGCACGCAGTCAAATCCGTCGGTTCTTCGGGGCCTTTGGCGGCTTCACCGATCAGACGGGGAATTACAGCTGGGGCGCAGCACAGATCATTTTGCAGCATGTGCTTGGAAGCCAGGATGCCGTCTCGAGTGCGGCCACAAGCTGGGACAGTATCTGCGGCAACACGGACGCTTTCATAGCGTTTGGGGGTTTGAACCCGAAGAACTGGCGCGTCACATCCGGCGGGGCCGGGTTTCATCACATGCCTGCACACATTCAACGGGCAGCCAAACAAGGCACGAAATTCGTTGTCATAAGCCCGGTCGCCGACGATATTCCGCCTGGGTTGGAGGCGGACTGGATTGCGCCACGACCGGGTTCAGATACAGCCATCATGCTTGGGCTCTGCCACGAAATGCTGCGCCGTGGCCGGGCAGATCGTACGTTTCTGGACAGGTTCTGTAGTGGCAGCGACACCCTGATCGCTCACTTGAATGGTGATTTTGACCAGCAGCCCAAAACGCTCGACTGGGCCGCCAATATCGCCGATGTGCCAGTTCAGTCTCTAACAGACCTTGCAGATATCATTGAAACTGGCCGGGTGATGCTCACGGCAAGCTGGTCGCTGCAGCGCGCGCATCATGGCGAGCAGACCTATTGGGCGCTGATTGCCCTTGCAGCCATGCTGGGACAAATCGGATTGCCCGGCGGCGGGTTCACCTTTGGCTATGGATCGCTAAATGCGGTTGGACAGGGTGCCCGCAAGGGCCTTGTGCCTGCCCTGCCGACGCTGGGCAACAAGGCTGGCATGTCCATCCCGGTTGCCCGATTTGTTGACATGCTGGAACAGCCCGGCAAGAGCATTCCGTTCAATGGTCAACACATCACCTATCCTGATACGAAACTGATCTATTGGGCTGGCGGCAATCCGTTTCATCATGCACAGGACCTGTTTCGACTGGAGCGGCTGTGGGCCCGGCCGGAAACGATTGTTGTGCATGAGCAGTTCTGGACCGCCACCGCGAGCCGCGCCGATATTGTGTTGCCAGCGACGACCTCCCTGGAGCGGTCAGACATTGGTGGCACCTCACGGGATCCTAACGTGTTCTACATGCCAAAGCTGATTGATCCTGTGGGTCAGGCGCGGAATGATTTTGATGTCTTTTCCGATCTGGCGGAATGGTCGGGCTTTGGGGACACTTTCACTGAAGGGCTTGATGAAACTGCGTGGCTGCGGCATCTTTGGAGCGGGACGGAAACCAGAGCGACAGCCCAAGGGCTGTCAGCACCAAGTTTTGAAGAACTCATTGAGAAGGGTGTTTGGCAGGTGCCCCTGCCTCACAAGCCGGAAATCTATCTCTCTGGCTTTCGGCAAAACCCGATTGAAAACCCGCTACCGACAGACAGCGGGAAAATTGAGCTCGCAAGCGAACGGATCGGCTCATTCCAATATGATGATGTGGCCGAACATCCAGCATGGTTTGCGCCGTCAGAATGGATTGGCAATGCGCCGCCCGATGCGCTGGCACTTCTTACCCGGCAGCCAGCAAAACTCCTTCACAGCCAGTTGGGCCAAACCAACCTTGCTGGGGATCAGCCACCAAAAATCTGCATGCATCCATCTGAGGCTGATCAACGTGGTTTCAAGGAAAAGGAACTGGTTCGGGTGTCTTCTCCGCGCGGTGCCTGTCTTGCCCAGGTTGCGCGTATGGAACAATGTCGACGCGGCATTGCCGTCATGGAAACAGGCCCATGGTATGTGGGCAATAAGGCTGGCCTAGATCACGGCGGCAATCCCAATGCGGTGACGCTGGATATCGGAACCTCGCCCTTGTCACAAGCAACGGCCGCTCAAACATGTCTCGTGACGCTTGAGCGCTACTTGGAAGATAGGGAGCAGACCGGGTGAAAGTTTTTGTTCTGGGAGCCGGTGTTGTTGGTGTAACAAGTGCCTGGTATTTGCACAAAGCCGGACATGAAGTTGTCGTGCTGGACCAGAATTCCGGACCCGCTCTGGGGGCCAGTTTTGGCAATGCGGGCGGTGTCTGTCCCAGTTTTGCAGGACCATGGGCCGCGCCAGGCATGCCGCTGAAAGCGCTGAAATGGATGTTCCAGCGCTCTGCCCCTTTGAAAGTCAGGCCCAAATTTGACCCGGCGCAGTGGCGTTGGCTGCTGCAATTTGTGTCCAACTGCCAGACTGAAAAATTCAACCATAACAAACAGACCATGCAGCGGATTGCCCATTATAGTCTAGCGTGCCTGCAATCGCTGAGGGCTGAAACAGGCATTCAATATGCCAATCAGTCAGCCGGTGTGCTTCAACTTTTTCAATCCGATGAGGAATTTGACTATGGAGCGCACTGCGCACAATTGCTGGATGAGGAGGGTATCCCCAACCGTCTTGTGGGCGCTGCCGAGGCCAGCAAAATTGAACCGGCACTGAAAAACTCCCGCGTTCCCCTCAAGGGTGGTTTGCATCTGCCAAAGGATGAAACCGGTGACTGTCATATGTTCTGCAGGGAACTCACAGCATTGCTGCAGGCCCAAGGTGTCATCTTCCACTACAACACTGAGATTCAAAGGCTTGTGGCCGAGGACGGCCAAATCGATTGCGTGGACACCAGCGCAGGTTCTTTTGATGCGGATGCCTATGTGGTTGCTCTGGGCGCAAAAGTCGCTGGCCTGTTGTGGCCCTTGGGGCTTTCTCTGCCGGTTTATCCGGTCAAAGGATATTCGATCACAGGAACCATACAGGATAGCGACAATGCGCCCCTGTCATCGGTGATGGATGAACATTCGAAAATCATGTTCACCCGCCTTGGCGACCGGTTGCGTGTGGCTGGCGTTGCCGAGATTGCCGGGTTTGACGACACGCTGCGGCCATCTGCTTTTGAAAATGTTCTGCACCGTACCGAAGCGCTATTTCCTGGCGCAATAAAGCCAGCAGAGTGCAAGCGTTGGGCGGGTTTTCGACCCATGACACCGGACGGGCCGCCCCGACTTGGCAAAACTCGCTACAGCAACCTTTTCCTGAATGCAGGGCACGGTTCCAATGGCTGGACCCAGGCCTGTGGTACCTCAAAGGTGGTTGCTGATATCATTTCCGGACTAGAACCCGAGATCGATACAAGCGGCCTGTGTCAGGCGTAATGCAACACTGCATCAAGGTGCCTGGAACGAATATTCCGGCACCGGGCCGGGAGAACAGCGCTGCACCCCTGTTGGGCTCTAAACTAAAAGCGGCCTGAAAATTGGCTTCACCCGCGTCGCAGCTTCAAGTCAGATTACAGGTTCAATTCGGCAAACGAATTACTTACCTAATTCGGTTTCTAAGACGGCTCAGCGTGACCGGCGTCAACCCTAGAAACGATGCTATATAGGCATGGCCAAACAGGTTTTCGAGATTTGGGTAGCGACCGCGAAACCAGTCTAGCCGATCTGCGCCGCCTAGCGCTGCAAGACACCATTCGCGCTCGGCTTTGAACCCAATTTCGTTTCGCAGGATCGCGTTAGCCCATTCGCGAACTTCCTCATTGGCGACCATAAGAGCCAGCAACTCTTTTGACGGCATTGACGCTATCAGCGCATCAGACACAATTTCGATATTTACCAGGGATGTCTGGGCGCGTTGGCGCGCAATATTCGGCGTTATGATTGAGGCTCCAAGGTGAAATGCCACACAGACATTGCGCCCCTCCGCATCGCTGATATGGCTGACCGCGCTCCCACTTAGTATCATGTATTCAAAGGCATCTTCATACCCCTGACGCACCAGAAATCCGCCTTTCGAGATATGTCGAGGCATCCACCGCTCGGCGAGCATTGTCGCCTTGCCATTATCTACGGGAGTCTCAGTTAGCCCGGTTTTCGTCAGTAGCGAAGCAACGTTCATTTTTGCCTCTGTTATCAAATGATAATGCCGTGCGTTTCAGAGCGCACTAAAGCCTTGCTCAGCATAGGAGAACGACACATGAACACAAGGAATGATATGAACCGTTTTCGCCAAAGGACTTATGTTTTCTTTGCAGTTGCAGCTGCGTTCTACGCCATCATGGTTCTGGTCACGCTGAAAGAACTTGAGAGTTTGTCTGGGGTAGCACCCTTCGACATGCGTCCAACCGGGTATAGCTACGAAGATGCCCAATTGCTGCTGCAGAGGCTTGGTGAAGCAGGTCGCCACTACTACCTCACAAACCAGATCCCGCTGGATATCGTGTTCCCTGCGGCCTTCGCGCTATTCCTGACAAATGCCTTCCTCTGGTGCCGGTCGATTTTAACCGCCGGTCGATGGATCGGGCTTGGCATTGGTCTTAGCTGGCTTGCCGCCGGGGCTGATTATCTTGAAAACACGGGGATCACCGCAATGCTTGTTCTATGGCCAAAGGTTCCAGTAAGCCTTGTCAGCGCCACGAGTGCGGCGTCCATCATGAAAGCCGGCGCCACGACTTGCACCATCATCATCATGTTGATCGTTGTGGCACGGACTGTGTTTTACGCAAGGGTCACGAAGCTACATTGAGGGGAATTGCCGGTTGTCAGGCGTTTGGCATTCATTGGCAGCGTGGGCGTTCAGATATCAATCATGTTATGAAGACGCGCTATTAGAACAAAGAATCGAAAACACCGGTAGATCCAACATTCGGAAACTCCGGTTTTGAACAACCAAAGGTGACTTGCATGAATATCCCGACAGAAGGCTGTGGCAGCGTTCCAAGACCTCAATATCTGATTGATGCCATGAGTGCATTACAGGCCGGAACAATAAACGCAGATGAGTTTGAAGCGGATCAAAACCGGGCGCTGACTGAAACCATTGCAGAAATGGAAGCGACCGGGTCAGCCATTATTACAGATGGTGAGCAATCAAAGCCCAGCTTTGCAACCTATCCTTTGGCAGGCCTTTCCAATCTGGCTCCAAATGGCGTGATCATTCCGTTTGAAGATGGCCATACGCGGCAATTGCCATGCCTGACGGCAGGCCCCTTTCGCTATGGAACCTACACGGGTGCCTATGTTGCAAAGGCAAAGACGCTGACACAGCGCCGCCTTAAGCAAGCTGTGATTTCTCCTTCGGCCATGGCTCTTCTTTATCCAGAGGCTGGCATTGAGGGCTATGCGCGTGAAACCTTTGTTGAAGATCTGGTCGGCGAATGCGTCAAGGATATCCGGTCCGCTTTCGATGCCGGAGCCGAGATTGTGCAGATTGACTTCACCGAAGGGCGTCTTGCGTGCAAACTTGACCCAAGCAAAGGCCTGTTGCGTCAGTTTGTTGATCTCAACAATATGGTTCTGGCTCAATTTTCAGACGATGAGCGCGCCAGAATTGGTGTTCACACCTGCCCGGGCGGCGACCATAACTCCACACACTCTGCCGATGTCGATTACTCGGAACTGTTGCCGGACCTTTTCAAGATGAATGCCGGGCGGTTCTATCTGCAAATGGCCAGTGAGGCAGACAAGCCAAGGGTTCTCGACATCATTCAACGTGAACGTCAGTCACACCAGATTGCCTTTGTCGGTGTGATCGATCCTTGCAACACGACAGCAGAAACGGCTGAGCAAGTACGCGATGCAACTCTGGAAATTGTTGAACACCTCAAAGGTGAGCGGTTCGGCACCACTGATGATTGTGGATTTTCGCCCTTTGGTGATGATATTGCCATGGCGCGCGCCACAGCTTTTACCAAAATCAAAGCGCGTGTCGCCGGAACAAAACTGGCAGAGCAAAAGCTTTAATTCCTGCGTCCTGACAGGCCGTTAGCACAGATCAGGTGCGTGTGTGAACAGACCTCATTGCGCAGCTTCAAGCATTTTTGAGTTGGTATAGTCCTGCAATCCAATCACTTTGGTCTCCGCCCGCTTTTTGCGTGCGTAGACCAGTTTGAAGGCTGCAGGTGTGAAATAGAAACTGACAATTGTCGACAAGGCTACCCCGCCTGCAATTGCCATTGCAAAGGGTGGCCAGAAGCCGCCTCCGGCCAGGATCAGAGGCAGAAATCCACCCACTGTCGTGATCGTAGTGGACACAATATGCCGGGACGAGTTCATGATCACCTGAGCCATTGCGTCAGGTTCACCCGCAGCGGATGCTTCGTCAGACTGCAGCGCGGTCATAATGATGATAGCGGCATTTATAGACACGCCGATTGATCCGATCACCCCGATAATGGCATTTATGCCAAATGGAAATTGGAAGATCGCCAATGCTAGCAGTGACAAGCCTGCGGATAACACACTCACCAACAGTGCAACACCTGCGAGCCGGACCGAGTTGAATGTCATTACGATTGTGGCAATGGTCAGTGTAACGATCATCCCGATGGATGCGAGCAGGTTTCCAAGCGTGTTAGATCGTGCATCGCTGTCCCCGCCAAGTTCCAGCCGATAGCCGGGCGGCAATTCAAATCCGCTTGCGTCCAGATCAGCCTGCACTTCCTTCAACGCCTCCTCAGGAAGTACAGCGCGTAAGGTAAATCCCTGGACAGTGTTCACACGATCACCATTGCGGCGCGTAATCGAGGCGTCGCTTGGCAGCATTGAAATATCGGCAATTGCCGAAAGTGGCACAGCTGCAAACAGGCCGGAGGCTGATGCTGATGCACCCTGCGGAGAAATGATTGGCAGATCTCTGATTGTGTTGAGATTGCCGCGCATCTCATCACCGAGCCGCACGCGGACAGGTAATTGCTCGGTTTCTTCGATGAGCGATCCACCGGTTACCCCTTCAAGACTGGCTTGAAGCTGACCTGCAATAGCGGATAGATCCAGCCCCAATGCCCGTGCCTTGGCTTCATCAACGTCAACAACCACCTTTGGCGCTCCTCCGGAAGATGTTGTTCGTGCCAACACAATCGTATCAAGAGCTGTCATGGTTGCCATCAAGCCGCCACCCAGTTCGCGGAGTGTATCGACGTCCGGGCCAACAAGGCGCAGTTCAACGGGTGCAGCGACTGGTGGACCCTGGACCAGACCGCGTACCAGAACCTGTGCCATTGGAGCGGCATCACCCAGCGTACGTTCCAACTTTCCAACCAACAGCTCGGTGGCCATGGGTGAGGCTGTGGTCACAAACGCCTGAGCGTAGCCTGCGGCGTTATCACGTCCGCCTATGATGTTGTAGTAAAATGCGGGGCCGGAGCGACCGATTGACCAAAATATCTGTTCGACGCCATCTTCGTTTCTCAACAACTGATCCACTCGGTCAACCAGACGGCGGGTTTCGTCAATTGAGCCTCCCCCTTTGAAGTGGTCCGCCCCTATAGTTAGGAAAGCGGAGGACCAGAGATGGCCATTAAGAGACCGAAGCCCGAAGAGATTGTCGTGAAGTTACGGCAGGTTGAAGTTTTGATGG
>Ga0163216_100916_pt1 | contig 27156 bp, 30 predicted proteins | sample SynspAceP_FD_167610 | JGI IMG/M metagenome (GOLD analysis project Ga0163216, IMG submission 167610) | Saline lake microbial communities from Ace Lake in Antarctica - Synechococcus sp. Ace-P (Illumina Assembly) | ecosystem: Environmental > Aquatic > Non-marine Saline and Alkaline > Saline ...
ACCATTAATCCAGATTTTAATAGATCTACTATCATAACCTTGAATTCATTATCATACTGTTTTGCCATAATTCAAATATACTTATTACGGACTCTATAAATTAGTGCCATCAAAGGTAGACACTCCATGGGCCACTGCGTTATAACTGGCTATAATTTTTTTTCTTGCTGTTTGGGATATACGACCTTTAATCGCTCCCTGGGCAATGTCCAAGGCAAGGCTTGCCGTTAGTTGATCTTCCCCGAAAAAAAATATTTTTTTTGAAGTAGCCATGAGATAATTTTTTTCAATATAAATTTATTGATTAAGTTTGATAATCGCCAATACCATTAATATATATACTTAATAACCATGGGTTATCAAATAGAGCTTCGACATTTCCATTATTTCTTAGCGGTTGCTGAAGAATTGCATTACAGAAAGGCTGCGGAAAAGCTATGCATTTCTCAACCTGGTTTAAGTAGACAGATTAAGCAAATGGAGGAGATTTTGGACGTAAAACTTTTTGTTCGGAGTAAAAAGAAAGTATCCCTCACCGCTTCAGGAGAATATCTGAAAAGTGAAATTGAGTTCATCCTAAATCATTTGGAAGTCACTAAAAAGCAGTTACGGCATATTCGCGATGGTAATTTTGGGGAGGTTAGGATAGGCTTTTTGGGCTCGGCCATGCAAGAGGTAATTCCTAATTTATTGGTAAAGCTTAAGGAAAAATTCCCTGGAATAAAGACCAATTTGGAAGAATTGTCCAACAGTGCGCAAGTCAATGCTATATTGAAGGATAAATTGGATATGGGTTTTGTGCGTTTGTCCAGAGTACCGGAGGGGCTTAATATTCAGCCAGTATTTAATGATACATTTTCTGTGGTGTTGCCCGAATTATATCCTCTACTGACAAGGGAATTTAGGGATGTAGGGCAATTGGCGGAAGAGAATTTTATCCTATTCGCCCAAGATTATAGTCCGTTGTACTTTGATACGGTAATGAGTATATGTGAAGACGCTGGTTTTACACCTAAAGTATCCCATAAATCGGTTCATGCCCACACTATCTTTAAGTTGGTGGAGAATAATTTAGGTATCGCCATAGTCCCAACTTCTTTGCAATACGGATTTCAAATGAAGGTTAAATTTATTGAATTAAAGAATATTCCTCAAAAGGCGGTGCTTTCTGTTTGCTGGAAGGAGGACAATAGGAACCCTGCTTTGAGACATTGTACTAATTTGTTGTTAAACGAGTCATAGTGGAGCCTTTAATAACTTTAGTTTGTAATAAAATAATTTAAAAGAATATGATTTTTGATGTAATAAAGTCGCGCCGATCAGTTTTTCCGGCACAATATAATGGCAAACCTATTGAAAGGGAAGCCATAGAGAAGGTCTTGGAGGCCGCCAATTTTGCGCCTACCCATAAAAAAACAGAACCATGGCGTTTTAGGGTGCTACAAGGGGAGACTAAAGAGAAATTGGGGTTGTTCCTTTCTTTAAAATACATGGAAACAGATCCCAAACCAAAGCAATTTAAGGTAGAAAAGCTGATATCAAACCCTAAAAAAGCTGGGGCTGTAATAGCCATATGCATGCAACGGGATCCGCAAGAAAGTTTGCCGGAATGGGAAGAAGTGGCTGCGACCGCAATGGCCGTACAGAATATGTGGCTCTGTTGTACAGAGATGGGAATTGGCTGTTATTGGAGTTCTCCAGGTCTTATTAAACATATGGACGATTTTTTTGAGTTGAATAAGGGGGAGGTATGTCTGGGATTTTTCTATATGGGCTATTATGATGAAGAAATATCCGAGGTTACCAGAGGGCCATGGCAGGAGAAAGTAACATGGTTATAAGGATTTTTTTTAGGAGAAAAACGGAAACAATGTTGATCTGTATTCCCATGCCTTGTAAATAAATAGTCCTAAATAAATTATAGTAACCATAAACTTTAGGAAAGTACCTGTTAGAAAACCGAGAAAGGATCCAAAAGCGGCCTTAAGTGCCGTTTTTTGATCTGCTTTGTTAATGAGCTCTCCCACTAATGCCCCTAAAAAGGGCCAAACAATGATGCCTAAAAAACCTAGAACAGGAAATATTAAGGCTACCAAAAGTCCAATGGTGGTACCTATCATACCCCACTTACTTCCGCCGAATTTTTTGGTTCCCCAAACAGGAATAATATAATCCAAAGCAAATACCATTATGGCAATGGCCAAGGTTATTCCCAAAAAGACCCAATCATCCGGGATTGCCGTTGTGAGATAGAGTAGGAGTAGGCCTACCCAGCTTATTGGGGTTCCTGGGAGTACAGGAAGAAAACTACCCAATACGCCAATAAACATTAAAATGAGTCCAATAATCAACAAGGCAATATCCATACTATTCTTTTGAATTCCGTTGGGAACACGTTTTCTGTTTGACGAAGATAGGGAGGAATTGTTACACGGATTGGGAAAGGCCGGCTCTAGTCACATGGACTGAGTCCGATTTAGGGACGCTCCAAACCTAAGATGTCCACAGGAAATTATGTGCTTTCCCAGGACTTGGGACTCCAATCCCTTCCGTCTCCTCGGCTGCTAGCCGAGGATTCACCTTCCCTTATCCAAGGGAAGGAGCTTACAATTATTAAACTCATAGTTTTACTTTAACACAATGTAATGCTAAAAAAATGCTCCTTCCCCTAATCAGGCCTGTCCCGCGTTTTCCGCGTGAGGACAAGGTGGCTTCGACAAAGGAGTAGCCGGAAGGGGTGTGAAACGCCGGCCATTCTGTGTAATAAGAGATTGCGTCGTAACCATAGCTCCCACTGGTCATTTAGGATGACGCTTCATAAAAGAAAGAAAACTAATCTTACTTTTAATCCAATATTGAATAATCCAAAATTCCCCTCTTTAGAGGGGTTAGGGGTGTGTTTTCACTGCTTGCTAGGATTGTATTTGGGAATCTATACCCTAACTATATCCTATAGGGACGATTGGCTTTTCCTTGGACTTGGACTTGGGACTCCAATCCCTTCCGTCTCCTCGGCTGCTAGCCGAGAATCCACCTTCCCTTATCCAAGGGAAGGAGCCTATTATTATTATTATTATTATTAAACTCATGATTTTATTGTCACCTATTGCTAGTGTGAGCGTCACGCTCGTGCCTACTTAGAATTCAGATCAGAAAAATTTCGTTATGCACTTGGCGCTCGCACTAGCTTAAAGGGTACGAGAGCTTCAAAGCATTTTTTAACTAAATTTTTAGTTCAAACTAAATTTTTAGTTATATTTGTTATAGTGTTCAACTAAGAAGTTAGTTAAATAGTGCTTGAGGACACAAAAAAAAACAATAAAACCAGGAGATGAAACAGTTGACCAAAGCAGAGGAAGAGGTAATGCAGGTATTATGGCAGTTGCAGAAATGCAATGTAGCCGCAATCATAGATGAATTGCCAGAGCCCAAACCAGCGTACAATACGGTTTCGACCATAGTTCGCATCTTGGAAAGCAAAGGATTTGTCGACCACGAGCAGGAGGGCAGGGGCTATCTCTATTTTCCGTTGATTAAGAAATCGGATTACGGCAATCAGTCCATCAACAAATTGGTGGACGGCTATTTTCAGGGCTCTTTTAAAAGTATGGTCTCTTTCTTTATGAAAAAGAATGATATGAGCCTTTCGGAATTGGAATCCATTCTCAAGGACATTAAAAAAGAGAAGGAATGATACAGTATATTTTAGAATGCATGGCATTCCAGCTATTGTTTTTGATTATTTACGATCTGTTCCTAAAACGGGAGACGTTTTTTCAATGGAACAGGGTGTACCTGATCGGGACATTTGTACTTTCCCTTTTGCTGCCTTGGATAAAGATTGAGGCTTTTAAGACTAAGGTGTCTTCCGAATATTTTATATATCCCGAGTATTTGTGGGGAACGGATATGTCTGAAGGGGTTGTTGTTGCTCCTGAAAATTCTACTTCTTTTGGTTTTTCTGCAACCGAAATAATATTTTACGGCGGTATGTTAATTGCAGCCTTGCTGTTTGGCTATAAACTGTTCCAAATAAACCGACTAAAACGTCAAGGTGAAATCCGTTATTTTAAGGACTTTACTAGGGTAGTGGTAAGAAACAGCAATTTGGCCTTTTCTTTTTTTAGGTCTATTTTCTTGGGGGACCAAGTGTTGGAAAAGGAACATCAGAGCATCATTCAGCACGAGTTGGTACATATCCAACAAAGACATAGTTGGGATTTGTTGTTCTTTGAGCTGATACGTATTGTGGGCTGGTTTAATCCCCTGGTCCATGTTTATCAAAATAGGGTTTCCGAATTGCACGAGTTCATCGCCGATGCAAAAGTGGCCAAGACCCAAAAAGCGGAGCAGTATCAATTGTTGTTGTCGCAGGTTTTTCAGACCCAACATATTTCTTTCATCAATCAATTTTTTAAATCATCATTAATCAAAAAACGAATCGTCATGTTACAAAAATCAAAATCAAAAAACGTTTGGCAGTTAAAGTATCTTCTAATAATTCCCTTGATATTAGGGATGCTGGTGTATACCTCATGTGAGGGAGAAAGTATTATTGTAGACAAAGGGGATGTAAAATTCCAATCAACTAACGATGTCCCCTTTGCAGTCATAGATAAGGTACCAATATTTCCTGGATGTGAAGACTCGGATAATAAAAGGGACTGTTTTAACACCATGATGCAAAAACATATTGGAAAGAATTTTAGGTATCCTGATGAAGCACAGGAAAAGGGCATTCAAGGACGGGTAAATGTAATGTTCACTATAGGGGAGGATGGAAGTATTGGCAATGTTCGGATGCGAGGGCCGGATAGGTTACTAGAAGTGGAAGTCGCACGTATTATTTCTTTATTGCCCCAAATGACCCCCGGAGAACAAAAAGGAAAGAAAGCTCGGGTTCCATTTTCTATTCCTATTACATTTAAGCTTGAGGGAAGTGAAGAGAAGGAAGCTCAACCTTTAACATATAAATATGACGGTAGCGGATATGTTCCATTTGCAGTTGTTGAAGAAGTTCCTATTTTTCCTGGCTGTGAAGAGGCCACGGATCCAAGGGCATGTTTCAATGAAAAGATTCAACGACATATTGGAAAGAATTTTAGATACCCTGAAGAAGCCCAGAATAAGGGGATTCAAGGTAGGGTTCATGTGATGTTTGTTATTGGAGAAGATGGTAGTATTGGAAACCTGAAGGTTCGAGGTCCCGATAAGTCTTTAGAAGGTGAAGCCGCCCGTATTATTTCTTTACTGCCCCAAATGAAGGGTGGTAAACATAAAGAAAAAGGGATAAAAGTTCCCTTTTCTATTCCTATCACCTTTAAATTGCAATAAATTAGTGATAAATATATTCAGGATTATTTTTTTACTAATATTCACCAAGGCAGGAGCCCAGTCATCGTCCTTGACGGTAGCTGACAGTCTTTATGCTATTGGCAATTATACTTTGGCTATAAATGAATATGCCAAGGTGGCAAGCCCGAATGCCCAATTACAGATTGCCCGAGCCTACAATGCTATAGGGAATTACGAAAAGGCACTGGCACAGTATGAAAACATAGTCCAAAAAACGAATTCCAAGAATTGGCAACATATGAACTTGGAAGGCTGTATCTAAAACTTAAGAAACACGCTCTTGCCAAGGAGGTCTTTTCTCAATTAGTAGATGGAAAGAATCCTAACCCTGAATACTTCTACTATCTAGGGGAGTCCTTAAAAGAATTAAATCTTTTTCCCGAGAGTATTGCTGCCTACAAGCATTCGGTAAAGGTTGATAGCACCCATTTGCGCAGTTTGTTTCAATTAGGGAAATATTATGTATTGCAAAGGGAACGGGACTCAGTTCTGAAATATGTGGATAAAGGATTGCATTTTTACGAAAATGATGTGAGCTTAATCAATCTCAAGGCCCTAGCTAACTACAATGATAATTTGCTATGGCTTGCTTTACCTTTATTTGAACGGCTGGTTGACTTGGGAGAGGATAAGGAATATATTTTTGAAAAAATGGGGTATTCATATTTTGCCATCGGAAAGTACGAGAAGGCAAAAGTGGCCTATGAGAATCTATTAGCGTTTGACGAGGAGAACCCTATTGCACTTTATGGCATGGGGAGTGCATATGCGAAATTGCAGCAACTGGATAGTGCCAAGATCTACATTAAAAAATCTATTGAGGTTCAGAAAGTGGTGTTGGACAAGGAGTATAATGCCCTGGCCAGACTGGCGGTTGAACAAGACGATTTAAAATTGGCGATCGAATATTATAAAAAGGCTTTTAAGGAAGATCCAACGGGATATTTATATAAATATGAAGTTTGCCTATTAACCGATCAATACTACAAAAATCCTCAAATGTCCCTAAAATGCTATCAGGAATATCAGGAGCAATTTGGTGGTAAAAGAGATTATTTTTCAGAATTCACCTCCAAAAGGATAATGCAATTAAAGGAGGAAATTCATATGGAAACTCCTTAAATTGATCAAAATATTGTAATTTTCGCCCAGAATCTGGCATACATGAGGAAAGTTGCGGTTTTGGCTTGTTTTTATCTTTTTACCTCTTGCAACTGGTTTACTTCCAATGAAGAAAAAACCCAAGAATTGGTAAATGAGGAAATGCGCAATATAAATTTCAATGAGGTTGATCGCTATCCCTTATTTGACGATTGTGATGAAATGATGGATAAATCAGGGCAATTGGATTGCTTTCAAAACACCCTTTTATCTCAGTATACGGAGACCTTGGAGGATTTTGAGTTTCAATTTGTGTCCGACATTAACACTACTATTTACGTGGATTTTATGGTGGACTTTAATGGGGAAATATCCGTGTTGGAAGTGCAACGAAATGAGGATATTGAAAATCAGATTCCAGAATTTCGCAGTATCATCACCCAAAGTCTAAAGGGGCTGCCCCCATTGTCGCCCGCATTAAAACGCGGGGTGCCCGTATCCTCAAAATTTAGGATTCCCATTATTGTGAATTCTAAATAAACAACGGTATAAACCTAAAATAACTCCTGAATTGGTAAACGAAAAGATAATATTGGGGATTGATCCAGGAACTACCATTATGGGCTTCGGCTTAATTAAAGTGGTGAATAAAAAGATGGAATTTCTTCAGATGAACGAGCTCTTGCTTCAGAAATATAACGATCCCTATACCAAGCTAAAACTCATTTTTGAACGCACTATAGAACTGATTGACACCTACCACCCTGATGAAATTGCTATTGAGGCACCTTTTTTTGGAAAAAACGTACAATCTATGCTCAAGTTGGGGAGGGCCCAAGGGGTTGCAATGGCCGCAGGCTTATCGCGCCAAATTCCTATTACAGAGTACTTGCCTAAAAAGATTAAAATGGCTATTACGGGCAACGGTAACGCCAGTAAGGAACAGGTTGCCAAAATGCTGCAAAGTGTATTGGGCTTAAAATCGCTCCCCAAAAACCTGGATAGTACCGATGGCCTTGCCGCTGCCGTATGTCATTTTTATAATGAGGGCCGAATAGAAGTGGGGAAAGGTTATAGTGGCTGGGATGCTTTTGTGAAACAGAACGGTGACAAAATCAATAAACAATAATCAATTACCAATAATTTATTTATGGGTACCGATAGTAATCCTTTAGCAGAGAAGTCCTATGCTTTTGCATTGAAAGTAGTATTGTTATATAAGGAAATCATTAGAAATGAAAAGGAGTTTGTATTATCCAAGCAATTGTTAAGGGCAGGAACATCAATTGGGGCAAATGTATCCGAAGCGAATGGTGCAATTTCAAAAGCGGATTTTTCCGCTAAAATTTCTGTTGCGTATAAGGAGAGTCTAGAAACAAAATATTGGTTACACCTTTTAAAAGATTCAGATTATATTTCTTCAATTGAAGCAAATAAGTTAATAGCAGAGGCAGATGAACTATCTAAAATTATGTTTTCCATTCTAAAGACTACAAGGATAAACAACGCAAAATGATTCATAATTCACATTGTTTATTGCTAATTGTTAATTGTTCACTGTAAAATGAGCGGCATCTATATCCATATCCCTTTTTGCAAGCAGGCATGTCACTATTGTGATTTTCATTTTTCGACCAATATGGGGAAGAAGGAGGCTATGATATTGGCATTGATAAAAGAGTTGGAGCTTCGGAAGGAAGAGTTTAAGGATGAGGTGGTACAAACCATTTACTTTGGAGGCGGAACTCCTTCGGTTTTGGATACGGTCGAAATCGACCAGATAATAGCAGCTGTTAATTGTAATTATTCCGTAGTAGCTAATCCAGAGATAACCTTGGAGGCTAACCCCGATGATCTGTCCAAGGAGAAAATAGAGGAATTAGCCAAGTCCCCTATCAATAGGCTGAGTATAGGTATCCAATCCTTTTTTGAGGAAGACCTGAGAATGATGAACAGGGCGCACAATGCCCAAGAGGCTGCAGCATGTATTGCTCTGGCAAAACTTTATTTTGATAACATTTCCATCGATCTTATTTATGGCATTCCTGGACTGACCAATGAAAGGTGGATTTCCAATATAGACAAGGCATTGGATTTTGGAGTTCCCCATATTTCCAGTTATGCCCTTACCGTGGAGCCTAAAACGGCCTTAAAATCATTTATAGACAAAGGGCTTATCCCACCCGTAGATGATGAATTGGCAGAAGCTCACTTCCATATCTTGGTCCAGGAATTGGAAGCGGCCGGATTTGTAAATTATGAGATTTCTAATTTTGGAAAACCGGGATTTTTCTCTAAGAATAACACCGCCTATTGGCAAGGAAAAAAATATTTGGGCATTGGTCCATCCGCACATTCCTATGATGGTATTCGTAGAGGATGGAATATAAACAACAATGCCAAATACATAAAAGCACTTGCCGAAAATCAACTTCCCATGGAAACAGAGGTTTTGTCCAGAACGGATCGTTATAACGAATATATTATGACCGGCTTGCGCACCATCTGGGGAGTGTCTTTAGAGCGGATAAAAACCGAGTTTGGCGCAAAATACCATACGTATATAATGGAACAATCCAGTAAAAAATTGGAAGACGGATTACTTTTTGTAGAAAAGGAGCATTTACTGGTCTCGAAAAAGGGGAAATTTTTGAGTGATGGGATTGCTGCCGATCTATTTTTGGTTAACTTGTCCTGAACTTGTTTCAGGATCAAAGTTCTTTTTATGACAAAAGGTTATTTCTATATCCTTAGTAATTCAACAAGAAATTTATTGTATGCCGGGGCGACTAGATATGTTATTAAACGATTGAGACTTCACGAACTAGGTATGGGTTCAGTTTTTACAAAGAAATATCATGTTAAATATTTGATATATTTTGAAGAATTTGAGGAGATTGGAGATGCCTTTAAAAGAGAAAAGCAAATAAAAAATTGGCATAAAGACTGGAAATGGAATTTGATAAAGGAAATGAATCCGGAATTGTTAGATTTAAGGCATCGATTTGAATAACTAGTGCGGCAATAAGAGTTACTGAAACAAGTTCAGCATACATGAAAACCATTATAAAATACAACACCAAAAATTATACTATAGACCTTTCCAAGCCCTTGGACATCTCTATTTCCATTACCGGTAAAAGTTCCAATGTAAATGCATGGTATGTGGATCCGCCTAAAATTGAGCCCCATAGTGAGGGCGAATTTATTGGCAAGGTCTCCGAAGGGGCCTCGACCAATTTTAACGATATTTATTTTAATCCACATGCTCACGGTACCCATACCGAATGTGTTGGGCATATTACCGATGAGTTTTACTCGGTAAACAAGAGTCTTTCCAAGTACTTTTTTATGAGTGAGGTAATCACAGTGGCGCCAGAAAAAATAAATGGAGATTTTGTTATCTCCAAAAAACAATTACAGTACGCCCTAGGAAATAAAAAAAGGGAAGCAGTAATCATTAGGACTATACCCAATCTCAAGGATAAACTTACCCGACAATATGCCCATACCAACCCCCCATACTTGATGGAGGAGGCTGTTCAGTTATTAGTAGACATGGGCGTAGAGCACCTACTGGTGGATCTTCCTTCCGTGGACAGAGAAAATGATGACGGAGCACTTTTGGCCCATAAAACCTTCTGGAATTACGATGGAAAACGGCGATTTCAAGCTACAATAACGGAGTTTGTTTTTGTAGCGAATTCCATTATGGACGGCAAGTATTTTTTAAATTTACAGATAGCGGCGTTTGAAAATGATGCCAGTCCCAGCAGGCCTGTTCTGTATTTAATAGAGGACTGATGCAGAATGGTATGGGATTACTTTTAAAAGTTGAAGAAATAGGAATGTTCCTACTAGGGGTTTATCTATTTGGTCTGTTGGATTATAGCTGGTGGTGGTTTATTGGTCTAATTTTGGTGCCCGATATTGGTATGCTGGGTTACCTCCTTGGAAATAGACTAGGGGCTATTGGTTATAATTTATTTCATCATAAAGGTTTGGCCATCGCAATTTATTTTCTTGGGATTTATCTTTCATTACCTTTGTGTCAGTTATTAGGGATTATCCTATTTTCCCATGCTTGCATGGACAGGATATTTGGATATGGACTTAAATATAATAAGGGGTTTAAATACACCCATTTAGGAGAAATCGGGAACAAAGATGAGTGATATATTGGAACTTTTTTTGGGTCTTGTTTTGGGGGCCATTACTATGTACTGGGTATTTTCTGTTTTTCGAAAAAAGAGGAGCAAGGAACTCACGGAACATCAGTCCACTATTCTATTGGATAAGATAAAGAGCGTATGTAAATTAATAACGGTGGAGGGCGATTTTGCGGAAATATATCGCTACGAAAATACTAAAGAACGTTTTCTAAGTTTGGTAAGTAGTAAGAAGAAAGCTTTGATTATTATAAACGCCAAAGCGCATATTGGTTTTGATTTAAAGAAATTACAAATGCATGCCGATAACGATAAGAAGAAAATTATTCTTACTAATTTTCCGCAGCCTGAAATTTTATCAATTTCTCCAGAACTTCAGTTTTACGACATACAAAACGGACTTTTCAATTCGTTTACGCCAACAGATCTTACTTCATTGAATATGGAGGCAAAGAAACATATAATGGATAAAATTCCCCAAAGCGGATTATTGGATACGGCCAATAAAGAGGCCTTGGAAGCGGTACTTTTAATAGAAAAAATTGTGGAAACCATTGGTTGGAAACTGGACTATACGGCCTTAGAAATGAACAATCGTAAAAAGCCGTTTTTGGATTCGTAATTTCCCTTTGTTCACAGGGTCTAAATAGGAAAATTGTTTTTTATTGTAGCAGCCAAAATGCATTTTTATAAAAGGCTGCTAAGGATAGATTTATAGGACAAACTATCTGTGAAAATTTAATTTATACTGTAATATTTTTAACAATGACCGTATATAGCTATGGTCAAAACAAAGAAAACATGAAGAATTTTGATTCCAATTATGTGCACACCGTTTATTTTTGGTTAAAGAACCCCGACAGTGTAGCGGATAGAAAGGCTTTTGAGACATCGATCTTGAAGTTTATGCGGGATTCCGAATATGCCAAGACCAATTTTGTGGGTGTACCCCCAAAAGCAACTCGCGATGTAGTGGATGGTTCATTTACCTATTCCTTGGTGGTCTCTTTTGAATCCGCAGATGCACAGTTAAAGTATCAAACAGAGGAAGCACACAACTTGTTTGTTGCGGAATCCAGTAATTTATGGACCAAGGTCATCGTGTACGATTCCTTGGGAATCTAGGGTGGTTTTATGATTACTTATAGAGAAGCCAAGTCCAAAGATTATATTAAAATTGCAGAATTGCATGTAATAAGTTGGCAACAGCATTACAGGGGTGATTTTAGCGATCAATTTTTGGATGAAGAAGCTGCTTCGGAGAGAGAAGAAGTTTGGAAAGATAGACTAATCAACCCCTCTCCCAATCAATTCGTCTTAGTTGCCGAACAGGACGGAGAAATCTGCGGATTTGCATGCGCTTTTATGGACGATAATGTCCAATTCGGTGCCCTTTTAGATAATTTGCATGTTTCAGAATCAGCTAAAGGCCGAGGAATAGGCAAACACTTAATCAGTTTGGTGGCTCAAGAGGTTTTAAGGAATAATCCCACTACCAAAATGTATTTATGGGTGCTGAAGAACAATAGAATTGCTATAGGGTTCTATGAGCGTTTAGGGGGAGTTAACATAGAAACTGTGATAGGCAATGATATAGGGGACAAAGAAGTGCTCAAATGCCGGATGGTTTGGGACTCGCTTCAACTGTTGGCAAAGGATGATAGTCATACAATTAAGTAGTTATGAACATCGAGGAATTTAGGGAGTATTGTATTTTAAAAAATGGCGTTACCGAAGAATTTCCTTTTGATGCTTCCACCTTGGTATTCAAAGTGATGGGGAAAATGTTTGCGCTTGTTCCCTTGGAAAGGATTCCATCCCAAGCCAATTTAAAATGCGATCCAGAAAGGGCCATTGAGCTTCGTGAAACCTATGACGGTAAAATTATTCCTGGATACCATATGAGCAAAGTACATTGGAATACCCTTTATTTGGAGGGGCTAGATCCAAGTTTTGTAAAGGAATTGATAGACCATTCCTATGCCTTGGTTGTGGCTGGACTTACCAAAAAGCAGCAAGCTGAACTTAAGACATTAAATTAATAATAATCGAATTATATACATTTCAAATTCCTAAATGGAGCACTTAAAAGTATTTTATAAAAAAAGAGTTGAAGTTCACCAAGAGTTGTTAGGCAAGGTGAAACAGCAACTAGCACTATCAAGTACCGTTCGATTGATACTTTTTGTTATTGCGACTACCTTGGTCTACCTTGTTTTTGGTGACACAAAATTGGTCCTCGCCGTAATTATCGTGACCATCGGGATATTTTTATATCTGGTTTCCAAGCATACGGACTTACAGTACAAAAGGGATAAATTATTGGCGCTGATTAAAATAAACGAAACTGAGATTCATGTGCTGGATAGGAATTTTCATCATCTTCCCGATGGTTCGGAATACAGGAATCCTACACATTATTTTGCCCAGGATATCGACCTATTTGGCAAAGGTTCATTCTATCAATACAGTAATCGTACAGCATTGAACCAAGGCAGTGATATGTTGGTGGAAATGCTCTTGTCCAATGATATCGATAATATAGAATCCAAGCAAAAATCGGTGGAGGAGCTTGCAAAAATGCCCGATTGGAGACAGCAATTTTCAGCTATCGCTATTTTGGTAAAAACGGATACCACCACTAAAACTATAGTTTCGTGGCTGAAGGGGTATAAGGCGTATGTTCCCAAGGCAATGCGCTTTCTGCCTAATGTATTTTCCCTGGTTTCCGTGATTTTAATTGGAGGTTACCTGCTAGGAATTTTGCCAGGTTTCCCCATTCTAATTATTCTTTTGGCTGGTTTATTGGTCAGTGGTTTTTACCTAAAAAAAACTTCAAAATTGGCCTCCGATGCCAATAGGGTGCAAAGCACCTTTCATCAATATCAAAAGTTGATATTAAAAATAGAGGAGGAGGAATTTACCACAGAACTTTTAAGGAAGAAAAGTAATGGTGTTGTTTCCAAAGAACAGCTGGCATCAAAAATTTTAAAGGAGTTTTCGGAGATACTAAGTGCTTTGGATCAACGGAACAATATGTTTTTCGCCTTACTTGGAAATGGATTTTTACTTTGGGATTTGCGTCAAGCATACAGGATAGAGCAATGGATAGGTAAACATGGATTAAAAGTTGAAAACTGGTTCCATACCATTGCTATTTTTGATGCCTATAATAGTTTGGGAAATTTTGCCCATAACCACCCGTCCTATTCGTATCCAAAGCTGGTGGAAAACGGGATTGTCCTGAAATCGGTGAAGGCATCACATCCTTTGTTGGATCCTAAAAAGGCAGTTCCCAATGATATAAACATTCTTAAGGAACAGTTCTTTATTGTTACAGGGGCCAATATGGCGGGGAAAAGTACATTCTTAAGGACAGTTTCCCTTCAGATTGTCATGGCCAATATTGGCCTTCCCGTATGTGCATCTGCAGCCGAGTATTCGCCGATAAAATTAATTACCAGCATGCGCACTACCGATTCCCTTACAGATGATGAATCGTATTTCTTCTCGGAACTAAAGCGGTTAAAGTTTATTGTGGATGAAATTCAAAACGACAAATATTTTATTGTTTTGGACGAGATCCTAAAAGGGACCAATAGCTTGGACAAGGCAATTGGATCCAGGAAGTTTGTTGAAAGATTAGTGACTTCAAAGTCGACCGGAATTATAGCCACCCATGACCTTAGTTTGTGCGAGGCTTCAGAAGAGTTGCCACAGATTAAAAATTATTATTTTGATGCTGAAATCATAAACAACGAACTTCATTTTGATTATACCTTCAAAACAGGTATCTGTAAAAATATGAATGCTTCTTTCTTGTTGAAGAAGATGGAAATAGTGGAATAGTCTGCTTGGGAGCAAGGATATTTACAAAACACGTAAGGTTAATATTTGCTAAGGCCTTGGGAATAAAGAACAACAATGGATTCGCTAACACAGATCGTATTGGGTGCCGCGGTGGGAGAAGCCGTATTAGGAAAGAAAGTCGGTAATAAGGCTATGTTCTATGGAGCCATTGCGGGAACCATTCCAGATCTCGACGTTTTGGCCAATTATGTTACGGATAGTGTAACGGCCATAGAATGGCACAGAGGTGTTAGTCACTCTATTTTCTTTTCGGTAATATTTGCCCCTATCTTCGGATGGCTGATCTTTAAATTGGAGCGTAATGGACCTGCCAGTTGGAAAGATTGGTCTTGGTTAATGTTTTGGGGACTCTTTACGCATCCCATTTTGGATGCTTTTACTACTTGGGGTACTCAACTGTTTTGGCCTTTTGACCTTAGATTGGCTTTTCAGAACATCTTTGTTATTGATCCCTTATACACCCTCCCCTTTTTGGCGTTTCTTATAATGGCCCTTAGACAAAAGCGCGACTCGCCAATTCGTGGACGTTATAATACTATGGGGTTGATAGTTAGCAGTGCCTATTTGGGACTGACCTTGGTGCTTAAGGGAATTGCCTTTAAAAAGATAACGGATAGTCTGGATGCCCAAGGGATAGCCTATAACGACATGGATGTGAGACCGTCTCCATTTAATACTATTCTATGGTCTGCCAATGTGGATGCAGGTGATGCTTACCTAATTGGGAACTACTCTTTTTTTGATAATAAGCCCATTGAATTCAGTAGATATCCTAAAAACCATGAATTATTGGGCAGCTTGGCTGGGAACGATAAGGTAATGCGACTCAAGAAAATTACGGAAGGATGGTTTACCATAAATGAGAAGAATGGAGAGCTATTTTTTAATGACCTACGATTTGGATTGATGAGTTTGGAGCCCAATGAGCAACAATTTGCCTTCAATTATAAGTTGGTTTCCAAGGACGGTGATCTATTGGTAGAAGAAACTCCTAAAATGAAGCGCGATGCCAAAAAATTACTCCTAGCTCTTTGGGGAAGGATGTGGGGGAATTAAAATGTTGATTTAAATAAGGGAATGGCTAAGAAGTTGTATAAAATAAAGCACATCATTTTTTGGTCTGGTATTGGCGGGGTAATATTCTTTGTAGTAGCTGTGGTAATTGGTGGCCATCTTTTGGAGGTGTACAGTCATAATCGGCAATTGATAAGTGAATCCTATGCCAAGGGTACGGAGTATGGGGCTGTTCTTAGATGGGGTGCAATAATCCCCAGTGGAATTCTTATGTCTGTCTTTGCGTTTCTTTCGCCAATGGTCTTGCCAAAGAGTCTATTGATCAAGTTGGGATTCTGGGGCCTAGGATTATTTTATGGTATGGCTACAATAGTGGTTGGTATTTTTCCCTGTGATGCCGGCTGCAACCCCGAACTTATAGATCCTTCCACTTCCCAGATCATCCATAATTTTTCAGGAGGAATTACTTATTTAACAGTGCCCTTCTGTATTCTTGCAGTGGGGTTGGGATCCAAGAACTTTTTGCGGATACTTTCCGTAATTTTTGGCTTGATGTCCATTGTTTTTACTTGGTTGCTACTTGGAAACTTGAATAGTTCCTACCTTGGACTTTTCCAGAGATTGCTGGAAGGGTCCATATTGGTTTGGATATGTTATGTATCTATATTCATCAAAAAATTATGATTCCTTATAAACTCTTCACCTGTACCTCGTGAAAGGCATTGGCTTGTAACTTAAGCAATTCCTCGGCCTTCTGTTTTTTATAATTGTAGATTTCTTCCTCCTCAACTATTTCACCATAAATTTTATTATTTAACAGCGTATCTGTTTCCAATACTTTTTCCCGTTGACTTACTTTTTGGGTAACCCAGGTCCTAACGGCACTTTCTTCATCTTCCAGTTTATAATCATACGCGCCTTTTGGTGATAATAACTTTGCGATTATGGGTGAAGTTTCTATAGCCAAGAATAACAGAAAGATAAAAAAGGAAGGCATCCAGGGTAGTTTGTCCAAGGCATTTATACGTGCCATTAATCCATCGAAACCATCAATAATAGGTTGTGTGGTTGTAATCTGATCGGCATATTCCAGATCCAAGGCCGCTATCTGTGTTTCCAGAGCTGTGATTTTAACAGCGTTGGTTTGTTTTAGTGATTGAAGTTCCGTCTGGGCGGCGTCGTGTTTATCCCGTTTTTCCTTATACACAGGTCCTTTTCCCAATAATTTGGTGCCAGCCGTGCCTTCAGCTTCTGAAATATAGGTATCGTACAGAGCGTTGGTTTCGGCCTCTTTAGTAGCTATTTCATTTCTTAGGCCCAAAATAGCGGCATTCAATTTTTCTGTTTTTGGGGTGTATTGGGTAGCGATTTGCTCTTTATTAACAAGTGTCATCGTATTTTTTTCTTCAAGAAGCACTTGATTGATTTCCTTTTCGAAAATTTTCATTTCCAAGGGTTTGGATATAACAATAGCGATGATCACCGCCAAAATTATTCTAGGGGTAGCCTGTAGAAATTCACTTTTAAAGCTATTGGTCTTCTTTATGGTGGAGACAATAAAGCGGTCGAGATTAAAAATGAGCAGACCCCAAATAAGGCCAAAGAAAACAGAGGAGTAGACATTGTCGAAGACAGTGAATAGGGCGTAGGCACTGGCGATAAAGGCCATAACAGCGGTAAAGAATACCGTTGCGCCAATTCCGGCATATTTGTTTTGCTCTCCCTTGGAGCAGGTTTTTAGAATATCGGCATCTGCTCCAGAGCAGAGAATAAAAAATTGCTGTAACATAGTGTTCTGATTTTGATTGATGTTCCTATAGGTTGTTAGAACGTAGAAACAAATGATTTGTTACAGAAAATTATCATAAATATTGGGTATTTTTTAGACGCTTTTGACTATTGGTAAAGATATGCTGTCCCAGGCTCAGATAAATTCTAGATGGCTGGCCATGCGTATCAAGGTGGCCGTATTTTTAGCTTCAAATTTTGCCAACAAGTTTTTTCGATGAGTGTCCACAGTAGTGATACTTATAAAAAGTTTGGTTGCAATCTGGTTATTGGTAAGGCCATCGGAAATAAGGGATAATACTTCTTTCTCCCTTCTTGTAATTATTGGTATTTTTGAGCCCTCATTTTTTTTGACAATCAATGCGGCTTCCTCACTTAAATATTTTTCACCGTCCATTACTGTTTCAATGGCATCCAATAATTCTTCTTTGGTTGCATTTTTCAACACATATCCGGAAGCTCCATTATCCATTATTTTGTTGATGTAGCTCTGTTGATTATATGAACTTAAACCTATAATTTCAATTTTGGGAAATTTCAATTTTATTTCCTTACAGAGGTCTATGCCGCTTATATCCGGTAGGTTTATGTCCAATAAGATGATATTTGGTTTATGGTTTTGCAGGAATGCCATGCAGGATGTTGCGTTCATGGCATGTCCCATCCACTCCAATCCCTTTTCATTTTGCAACAGTGACCTTATGCCCTCGATTATCATATAATGATCATCGACAATAAATATTTTTGTTGTCATTTAAATATTAAATTCAATGTGTATCGATGTTCCTTTTGTATATTCAGAGTCTACGTTTAAATTTCCTTTTAGAAATTCGACCCTATGCTGAATATTGGTCCAGCCCATTCCTTTCGATTTTTTTAAAATTAGAGTATCGAATCCGTCGCCATCATCCTCTACAGTTATGGCAAGTTGATGCTCCGTTTTAGTTATTTGCACAATGACAGTTTCTGCCCTTGCATGTTTTAATGTGTTGTTGATGAGTTCCTGAACAATTCTATAGATTGTAATGGCTACCGTTTGGTTTATCAGTGCACCCTCAAGTCCCATGGACAGATAGTTGATCTGTAATGCCCCACTCTTGTTTATATGGTTGCAAAAATCTTTGAGTGCAGTATCCATCCCGAATTTCAGGAGGGATTCTGGCATCATATTATGGGCCACCCTGCGCATTTCTTTAATAGAACTGTCCAGCATATCCATACTCCGTTCAAATACCTGTTGATTTTCATTCGTCATGACCATATTTTCTTTAATAGTCTCAAAGGAGTATTTAATTCCAGAAAGCATTCCTCCCAAGCCGTCATGTAGGTCTTTGGCAATTCTAGTTCTTTCTTGTTCTTCTCCCTTAAGGACAGCTTCAGTAGCTGCAAGCTGCTTTTCGGTCTCCAGTTCATTAATACGTGTCAATTGAAGTTTTTGTTTATGGCTATAGCTTCGATACGAGATAAGACTTAAAAGCATGAAGGTGGCTATTACACCGAAAAGCAAATAATTCAATATGTTTTTTTGTTTAATGGTAAGCTCTTGAATTTTTTTATTGTATTCCAAATTGGAGATTGTGCTTTCTTTTTTTTCGGAATCGAACTTGGCTTCCAAAAGTTGGATATTCGTTTTGGTTTTATCCCCTACAACAGAATCATTCAAAATTTCAAACTTCTTTCTATATTCCAATGCTTCCGGAAATTGGTTTGTTATCTCGGCCAATTCAGAGGCTTTTAGGTACAGATCCTTAAGTTCGTATTTTGACTCTAATTTTTGTGCCAAGGATATTCCTGTTAGTATGTGGGATTTGGCATTTAGGTATTGTCCTTGGTTCTTGTACAGATCTGCCAATCCCATATAAGCATACATCTCATATTCCTGGGCATCTTTTTCCTTTGATAGGGCAATTACATCAGTGTAGTATTTTAGGGCTTGACTTTGGTCGTTTTTTGCATTGAACACATCTGCTGTACCCAGCCATCCGTCCAAAAGGACGATATAATCGTCGGTTCTTTTACCTATTTCGGTTATATGCGAATAGTGTTTCAATGCATTGTTGTATTCCTTTAAATAGAGCTCGGCTGTTGCTATATTAAATGTGGATGAAGAGATAGCATAATCATTTTTAAGTTCATGGGCGAGTGTCAATGATTTTTCAGCATATGCCTTTCCCTTTTTGTAATCCTTAAGATTGATAAAAATAGATGCTAAATTATTATTTAGAATCCTCTGTAATCTCTGGTCTCCCAATTCTTCGGCAATTTTTAAGGCCCGTAGATAGTGGTCCGTTGCCAATTGAAAATCTGATAGATAATGCCATTCACTGCCTATATTGATCAAAGCCACGGCAATGTCTTTCTTGCTTCCAATAGTTTCATAAATGGCAAGTGCTTCTTTACATAAGGTCAGTGCTTCCCTATATTTACCTTGGGAGTTTAGAATTTGGATGGCGTGACTGGCATATGCCGCCCTTCCTTTATCAAAATCTAGCGCTAATGAACGCTGTTTTGCAGCATTGAAATACCAAAGGGCAGAGTCGGGTAGATTATTAGCCAATTCCTCGCCATATTGGTAATACAGGTTTATAAGTACAGTATCATTGGGAGCTGTTTTTATTTGACGCCCTATACTGTCCAGTTTAGTGGTCTGGGCAAAGGCAAATTGCAATGGGGCCAAGTATAGTACCGACCAAACAATTAATTTGCACCAATAGTATAATGCAGACATAGCTTACAATTTGCTCCATTAAAGGTAAGCATAGTGCCGATACCTTATATCCCTTTTTTCCATGATTTTTAGTAGGATAAAAATCCTGTTTTTAGGGGATTGTACAAATGGTGTTTAATATGGAATTTTACAATGTATAAATTGTATTTGCGTCAATATTGAGTTGGAATGCAGATGCAAATAATTGGGGGGTTTCTTTCAAAGAAGTAACGGTTATTTATTGAAGTTTAACTATAAATTTTATTGGAATGAAAAAAAAACATGTTATGCTAGTGGCCATACTAGGCCTGTTAGGAATATCAGCCTATAAAATAGGGGAGGACATTATTGCCAAATTGGGAATGGACCATGCGAATGCCCAAAATTATATAATGGCAAATTTTACTGGGAGTTTTGGAACGGAATATGACGTGAAGAATAATTTCATGAGTCTTCCCAGATTGAAGATGTTATCATCTATAGTGGAAGGAGACAAGGTAGGTGCGGCCAAAGAACTCTGTGAGTATATAAGGAAGTATTGTAATAGCGAGGAGTTCATTGTTAAGTACCAAAAGAAAAGAGCCGACAGTAAGCCTAGTTCAGAGCCTCCTAGAATGGATGAGGCTGTACTGCAGGGAATGAGGGATGGGATTAAGGATTTGGAGGCAGCCATAACCGACCTCAAAAAGGCGCCTAAGGAAAATGCCCAGGCAATTGGCATGTACCAACCTATGGTGGATGAACAAAAAGCTTCCTTGGCCATGTATGAAGATCCAACACCCAATAAAACGAAATGGGAAAAAAATTATCCAGCAGACCCTGCGGTTCTGGTAAAAAGAAAATTAGAGGAATACCTTAGCCTAGTTGCCAAAGTGGATTTTAACGCAAAGCTAACTGCTCCCGATAATTATAAAATTAAAAAGTTCGTCAATCCGGATTATGAGAGTAAAACGCCCCAATGGAAAGCCTATTATAGGGCGGGTAAGGAAGTGAATAGTGAAGTTACTGCTTTTGTAAAAGCTTGGCTCCAAGGCGAGATTATTTCTTCAGTAAAAACTAAAATGCCTGTGTCATTGGAAGATTCCAATAAGGGTAATTCTACCGTTAGTAAGGCCTCCCCATCCGTTGCGGTGGAAAATGGCAATGATGACCAAAATCAAAATACAAGCACACCGGAGGGCGAACCAAAAAAATCACTTTTGGCCAAGATGAAGTCAAAGGCAAAATCGATTATTAATGAATAATGTTTTTAATGCAGCGGTATCCTTTTTTGGTAATTCGGTCTGGTCCAATACCTACAAGGTTTTAGAAATCATGTAGGTATTCATCTCCCATGTCCTGCAAGAGTTTTTTGAAACTTATGGGTATTTGGGTATGATCGTAGCCTTCCTTTTCGCTTTGGGTTTAAGTCCTACAAGGTTTTAGAAACCTTGCAGGACTACCGAATGATGTGTAGGTAAAGGAAGCTCCTTCCCCATGTAGGGGAAGGTGCCATCCCGACCTTTTTGTCGGGATGGCGGAAGGGGTAGTGTACATCCTTAGGCTATTGTAATGTGGCTATTTGGGTACCCCTAGTATTACTCACTTTCTACCCGCCCCATCTTCTTTCCCGACTCGTTGTCGGAAAAGAATCCACCCCTCTCTGTCCAGGGTGGGGAGCCACTTTTGGCAGATAAATCGATCAGAATATATGTCCCAATGTTGGAGAATTAATCTACCCTAATTAAGTATTGCAAAAACAGGGCGTCATTGTTAATAGATTTAGCGTTAGCCTTTGCAGTAACATCCTTTTTTGGCACAAATCCTGCAAGGTTTTTTAACCTTGTAGGTATGGTGTTAGGTCATGATTGATTATCTGATTTTTTCGATTAGTTTTGTTTCTAATCCTACAAGGTTGCCAAACCTTTTAGATATAAAGGTTTGGGTGGGGTTAAAGTCCTTCAAGGTTTTGGAAACCTTGAAGGACTACTTAAGTTTTGTTTGGAATGTGGTCGATCAACAGCCACCCAATTTTACGACAGGGTAATCGCTTACATCAATGCTAGGGTCTTTACTCTTTCTAACCAATTCGATTGCTTCATCTGTCTTATATTGATGGGGTCCAATATAAAAGGTCGCTCCTTTTTCGGCCAATTCCTTTATATATTCCACTGGATCTGAATTTTTCTGAGGCGGTGGTTGAGGTACAGTGTACAAATGTCCATAATATACAGAAGGCTCTTTTATAGCCTTTAATTTTTGATTGGCGCTACTTTTTAAAGTTGGTGATTGGATATTATCTTCTTCCACTTTTAGTGTAGAATTTGGTTTTCCAAATTCCCCTTTAGGGTCATTATATAATGGGACCGGATGCACATAATTATTTTCCTTATATGCCAATTTTTTATATGCATTGTATAATTGCATTACTTCAACATAGGTTTTTTTTATTTTATCAATACTACCCTTGGGCTCGTTGTGGTAACTGGAGACTTCAACCCTATAGCTATTTGCTTTTTTTAAATACCGATCAATAGCATTTTTCAGTTCTTTGGAATAATTTTCAGTATTGACGTGGGTTGCAATAGTTGGAGGAGGGGGAGGAAAATCGGAGCTTACAAAGGGTGGTATTTCCGATTTCAGCGCCATTTTTTTGGAGTTATGATTATTGTACTTCAACGCTTCTATCAGTTCAACTTTTTTTTCGGTTTTAGGTGGTGTTGGGTTTAGAGGAATAGGACTTGGCTCCCCTTTTTTTATGTTTGGAACCGGATCTGGAGTAGGTGGGGGTGGAGGACATTCTGGAAAGGGCTGTGCCTCCTTTATTTGCGTATCCGTCATGCGACCATAAATCTGTTCCAAGGTTTTTAAATCTTTTAGAGGAACAACCCTTTTTTCTTGGGGCTGTGCATTGTATTTTTTGGCGAGTGTGTTGAATTCCTGAATTTCGGTCTTGGTGGCACCCTCTTGGTGTTTAGGTATTGTATTTTCAACGACGTTGATTGTGGCCACGCCATAGTCCATTAGAATAGCATCCACTTTTTTTATGATATTGTCCGGTGTTTCTTTCTCCACCCTAATTATGGCCCTAACACTCTGAATTCTTTGTTCTTTCGTAAGGCCCTGGTTGTATTTAAGTAAGTGGGGTTTTAATTCTTCAAGTGTAACCAAATCAACATTGACCAACAGCTGTCCATTTCTATTTATGGCGATCACAATTTCATCCATTGTAATATTTTGGAATTTTGAATAATAAATTGCTTCCGGTTCAGTATCCTTTTCTATTACTTCCTTTTGGTGGTCCTGCCCAATTGGAACGGTCTCTATTTTTTGAATTTCAAGGATTTCTTTAGTACTAAAACTGTAAAGTAAGAGTGCCATTAAAGGCAATATCATTAAACTTTTTAACCATATGGCTTTTTGTGATGTTTGTGTTTTCATGATGATGATTCGTTTTTTGATTGATGAATAATGAATGGCATTTGCCAATGGTGGCGCTACGGCATTTGATGAGAATGCCAATACTAAGTTTTGATAGTTGGGAACACTTGCTCCATTTTTTAATACGGCCTGATCAGCTAAAAATTCGTGGTTGAGTTTTACTAAATGCTTTACCCAGTAAACCAAGGGATGAAACCAGAACAGAACATGAAACAGTTCCAAGAATAAGATATCCAAACTGTGTTTTTGTTTGGCATGGGTTTCCTCGTGCCAAAAAACTTCCTGCGGAATTTTCTGGGTTTCATAATCTTTTCGGTTGAAAAATATATAGCTAAAAAAGGTATGTGGAGCAATGAGTTCTCGAAGCAACACATGATGAATTCGTCCCGATTTTCGTCTCGGGTTGTTCTTGATGCTTTTGATCAATGACTTTAAGTTGGCTAAAAACTTAAGACCGAAAAGGATTGCTCCCAAACTATATAAACTCCATAACAAAATAGGGAGAATGTTGGTCTCAGCTTGTGGAATTGCCTCTAGATATATACCGCTTTGTTCAGGGTGTTGGTTAAATAGTATAGGTTCCACAGTAACCGTAACGTATTGGGTGAATGTAATTAGCGGGATGCCTAGCGAGATTATAAATGCAGATAAGAGGTAATATCTTTTAAAATGGTGTATGTGTATCTTTTCCAGTACCATCTTGTAAAACACAAGGAGTATGGCTAGGCAGGCACTAAATTTTAGAAGATAGATCCACATGGCTATTTGTTTTTAATTTCGGTATCTATCAAGTTTCTTAGTTCTTCTAACTCTTCCTTGCTCAAATCTGTTTCTTTTGCGAAAAAGGAGGCAAATTGGGAGGTGCTATCATTAAAAAAGGTTTTAATGAGTCCGTTTAAATGTTTGGAGAAATAGTCCTTTTTCTTTACCAAAGGAAAATATTCCCTAGCGTTCCCCAATAGGGTATACCCTACGAAACCTTTGTCCGTCATCCGTTTTAATAAGGTTGCCACGGTAGTAGTGGCCGGTTTGGGTTCTGGATAGACCTCCAATAGATCCTTCATAAAAGCTTTGTTTAGCTTCCAGAGGTGGTTCATTAATTCTTCTTCGGTTTTTGAGAGTTTCATGTTCAATTAATCGATTGTGTTCTACAAACATAGAATAAAAATTATAATTCTACAAGTGTAGAGGTGTTAATTTTTTGGGACCAAGTGAAGTGTTAAAGTGGTGAGGGTTAGATTGTTTATTGCCAATTGTTTATTGTTAATTGATTTTGCGTTAGCTATTGCAGCGGCATCCTTTTTTGGATAGAATCCTGCAAGGTTTCTAAAACCTTGTAGGTATCACGGTTAGTTTGGGGCTCAAGTCCTACAAGGTTTCCAAAACCTTGCAGGACTGCTTGAAATGAGCCAAAAAAGATATAGCGGAAAGAGCGACCCGCTAGGGGAACGCCCAAAAGAAAAAGAATAGTGTATGTGGGAATAAATGGAAAACCTTCTCCCAGGGCAGTGTCGGGAGAATTAAGGACCCGACCCTGCTTTAATGGAAGGTTGTTATTTATTTGGAGAGTTCCGTGAAATAGTGATAAAAATAAGGAATGGTCTCTATGCCCTTTAGGTAGTTCCAGACCCCAAAATGCTCGTTGGGCGAATGGATGGCATCACTATCCAGCCCAAACCCCATAAGGATGGTCTTGCTTTTTAATTCTTTCTCGAAAAGGGAAACGATAGGGATACTACCCCCACTGCGCTGAGGTATTGGGGTCTTACCAAAGGTAGTTTCGTAAGCTTTGGATGCGGCTTTATAGGCGTTATTGTCGATAGGCGTTACATAGCCTTGTCCACCGTGATGCGGGGTAACCTTTACGGTAACTCCGTCCGGGGCCAGATTTTCAAAATGTGTTTTAAACAGTTCTGTTATTTCTTTCCAATCCTGATGTGGTACCAAGCGCATGGAAATTTTGGCAGAGGCCTTACTGGCAATAACGGTTTTTGCTCCCGCCCCTATGTATCCACCCCAAATGCCATTAACGTCCAAGGTAGGTCTAATAGAATTACGTTCGTTGGTGGTGTACCCCTTTTCACCGTAAACTGCGTTTATATTTAGTGCTTTTTTATAGTTCTCCAAGTTAAAAGGAGCCTTGGCCATTTCGGCACGCTCTTCTTTGGAAAGGTCTTCCACCTTGTCATAAAACCCGGGGATGGTTATATGGTTGTTTTCATCGTGCAATGCGGCAATCATTTTGGTCAATACATTGATTGGGTTGGCCACTGCACCACCGTATAGGCCCGAATGCAGATCTCTGTTGGGTCCGGTTACTTCAACTTCCACATAGCTAAGTCCTCGCAAACCTGTGGTTATAGAGGGCACATTATTGGCAATCATGCCGGTATCCGAAATTAAGATGATATCATTAGCCAACTTTTCTTTGTTCTTTGCAACAAAAGTGCCCAAGTTTTCACTTCCTACTTCCTCTTCCCCTTCGATCATAAATTTTACGTTGCAGGGCAATTGGTTGGTTTTTACCATAAACTCCAAGGCCTTAACGTGCATATACATTTGTCCTTTGTCATCGCAGGCACCTCTAGCAAAAATGGCACCTTCGGGGTGAATGTCGGTAGGCTTAATAACTGGGTCGAAAGGAGGGGAGTTCCAAAGGTCGATAGGGTCCGCTGGTTGCACGTCATAATGGCCATATACCAATATAGTAGGCAAATCGGGATTAATTATTTTTTCACCGTAAACTATAGGGTACCCATTGGTTTCACAAATCTCCACGGTGTCGCACCCTGCTTCTAAAAGTGAAGCCTTTACGGCTTCCGAAGCATTGATAACGTCCTGGGAATAAGCAGGGTCGGCGCTAACCGAGGGTATCTTTAATAGCTGTATTAATTCGTTAATAAAACGTTCTTTGTTTTCTGTTAGGTACTCCGAAATCTCGCGCATAAAATGGTTTAATTGAAGGCTAAATTTACAAAAAAGAACTTTTTAATGCCTAAGTATTTTAAAATTGAAAAATTACTTTATATTTGCATCCCGATAATAATCGGAGTCAATGCAGGCGTGGTGGAATTGGTAGACACGCTAGACTTAGGATCTAGTGCCGCAAGGTGTGAGAGTTCGAGTCTCTCCGCCTGTACAACAAGGGAAAGCCGACTTTTAGGAGTCGGCTTTTTTATTTCAGGTACAACATAGGTACAACATTTTGAATTTTCTTGTTTTAAAATAATGGAATCATTTTTTAGTTTTAGAATGATGATAAATCAATTGTAAGTAACTTAATTGGGTTTGGTAGGCAGGGGGTTACCAGTTTACTCTCGTATTCTCTACTAAGTATTATGGGGCTTCCAAGAAATTGAAAGCTTTTTTTTGTTAGTGTTGCACCTAGAGTACATAAGTTTTTATAGTGCTTCTTAGAAGGTTTGAGTCTATCATAATTATGTTGGAGTAATCCTTTCAGATAATTATCGGTGCTTTAGCCAACACTTGAGCACTTTAGAATAATTTAAACCTCCTGATGTTTTATAGTTGAACTTATCTAAATCAATTACAATTTGATTATTTTTTTTAAACTATTCCTACACTTTCCAGCCAAGCTTGCCAAATGGATATTCCACCCCAAAGTTTACCACTGTTCCGAGCCAATGTTTACCACCGATTCCGAAGCAATGTTTACCACTGATTCCTGAGTATAGTTTACCAGAATAATCAGGGCAAAGAGTTACAATTTTT
>Ga0163216_100921_pt1 | contig 27043 bp, 21 predicted proteins | sample SynspAceP_FD_167610 | JGI IMG/M metagenome (GOLD analysis project Ga0163216, IMG submission 167610) | Saline lake microbial communities from Ace Lake in Antarctica - Synechococcus sp. Ace-P (Illumina Assembly) | ecosystem: Environmental > Aquatic > Non-marine Saline and Alkaline > Saline ...
TCGTCGCAAAAAGGCTTAAGGAGAATATGATGAATACGTTAGGAAACAACATGACTAAAAAACTTGAATATACTAAGCCTGAATTAACTAAAGTGGGCAGCCTAGCTGAACTAACGCAAGGCTTCGCAGGTAGCGTACCTGACGAAAACGGTGGCAACACCAAGCGTAACCCCTTCCAAGGTTAATAGCACAAAATGACAAAACCCGCCAAGGCGGGTTTTTTTATACCTGTCAAAAAATTTTACACCCCTTTTTATAACAAAAAGTAGTAACACGCCCTCATCGTAGGAGTTCCTTTAGGGACGAACAAATCAACCACAAATGTTGATTTTTCCATTATGCATAATTTAAACATCACCTGTTTAAATGTTCGCAACCAAACAAAAGCTTCGCAGCTGAAGCAGCTCCTACAAATGCCATATCCCCCTCGTAGGAGTTCCTTTAGGGACGAACAAATCAACCGCAGATATTGATTTTTCCATTAGGCCTAATTTAAACATCACCTGTTTAAATGTTCGCAGCTAACAACTCCGTTGGGGAGCAAACTCCTACAAATGCTAAATCAACCGCAAACGTTGATTTGCCAAACGAAAGCTTCGCAGCTAAAGCAGCTCCTACGAGAGCTCAATCTACCCTCGTAGGAGTTCCCGGTAACCGGCGTTGCCCCAACGGAGTTGTTCAGGGACGAACAAACCAACCACAAATGCTGACTTTTCCATTAAGCCTAATTTAAACATCACCCATTTTAATGTTCACAGCTGAACTGACCCGGTCACCGGCAACTCCTACAAAAAACCTCCGTACCCGCTGTTGCTCTCTCTCGAATCTAGTCTCTAGTCTCTAGTCTCTAGCATCTAGTATCTATCATCTGCTCTTTTTCTCCCACCTACCTACTTCCGCTTTTGCACTTTGCTTGATACACTCTTGTCACTGCACGATTGCTGCGTGATTGATATATCAGCAACGTTAATTAAATGGATGTTATGACACAGTTCTCTTACCTGAAGCCCCTGCATGGTGTGCAATTATTTGTGCCAGATACCACACCGACTTATATCGGCGATGTGCGTTTTCACTTACCTTTTGAACAAATAGATACTCTGCCTGCCTTCGGTGCTAATACTGCGCCTATTTGGCAACTTAAAGACGAAGGCGAGCGCTACACCACCGACATTAATTTGTATCAACACCCTAATACCTACCAGCTAAACGTTAACTGCGAAGGGTCTGGCAGTTTTATCTTTACTACCCAAGCGATGCAAGTCTACTGGCAGCCTGCGGGCACCGGGTTTGAACACTATATTCAAAGCACCGCGATTGCCTGTTGGTTAGAGCTTAAAGGCGTACCTTGTATTCATGCCAACGCCATGAGCCACAACGGGGATGCTTTTTTGTTCATTGCACCAAGTCGCACCGGTAAATCAACTTTAACCACCCAATTGTTAGAGCACGGGTTTAAAATGATGACCGACGACATGGCCGCTATACATCAAGGCCAGGGCAACGAATATCACATCTACCCCAGCTGGCCTAAAATTAGATTGTGGCCAGATTCAGCCAGCCAGCTAATTGGCACAAAACTTGATAATGATCTTAGTCAGGCGGCAAAAGCAGACGATAAAACCGCATTAGGCAATAGCCCAAGCGCATCGATGCTGGCCATAAAAGAACATAAAAAAGTTCATGAAAATTTTGCAAAACATGAACTCGAAGTTGATACAATAAATGGCAGTGTATGGCATGAGAGCCCCGCACCATTAAAAGCGATTTACTATTTAGAACGCACACAAAGTACCCAGTACCAATGCGACATAACGCCACTAACCGGCACCAAAGCGTTATTTGTGCTGTTACAAAATAGTATGTTGGCTGATGCTTATGTCAACTTAGGTTTAGAAACCCAAAGGCTTGAATGGATGTCAAACTTGTTGCAGCATATAAAAATATACAAAATTACTTACAGCAGTGGCATGCAGCACTTGCCACAAATAAGCAATGACATAAAATGTCATACTTTATTGGTGTAATAGCACATTAATACAATAACGCTAATGTAAACGCAGCGACATCTAGGGAAGAAGTACATGAGCGAAAACGACGGATTTGTCCGCAATAACATTAATCAATTTGCCTTTGTATATCGGCTTATCGATATCTTGATCATTCAGGTATGTTTGGCCTTGGCCAGCCTGTTATACATATCTAAATACGACACCAAATATTTTATGCTGGCCCTGATTGGCAACCTCAGCTTTATCTTTTTTGCTGAGCTGTTTGCCCTGTATCGCTCATGGCGCGCCAGCTCGCTGAAAGAAATGCTGTTTTACGCCAGCTCTTCGTGGATCATGACTTTATTCCCCATTTTTGTATTTTTGTTTTTCACCAAACAAACCGAACTTTTTTCTCGCGTGGTATTAGGCACCTGGATTATCAGCACCACCATACTGCTGTGTGCATGGCGCTTACTCTTTAGGCAAGTACTGTTTGCTTTGCGCCGTAATGGCCGTAATACCCGCTCGGTGGGCATAGTTGGCTTAACCAAACGTGGCATCGACTTATACAACGAGATCCAACACCACCCCGAAACCGGTTATAAAATCACCGCCATCTTTGATGAAAGAGCCTCAGACCGCATCGAAGAAAAATACCAGCATTACTTAAAAGGCGGCATTGATGAAGCCGTGGAGTTAGCCCGTGAAGGTAAAATAGAAGTGCTGTTTATTGGCTTACCCATGCAAGCCACCGACCGTATTAACACCGTATTAAAAGCCCTAGGCGACACCACGGTAGACGTACACATACTACCCGACATGTTTACCTACAACTTACTCCATGCTCGCATGGGCCACGTAGGCGAGATGCAAACCATCAGCATTTACGACAGCCCCATGAAAGGCGGCTACTCAGCCATCAAGCGTATTGAAGACGTTGTGCTGGCCAGCCTTATATTAATGATTATCGCTATCCCAATGTTGATCATTGCAGCAGCAATTAAACTCACGTCTAAAGGCCCGATTATTTTCAAACAAAGCCGGTATGGCATGGACGGCAAAAAGATTAAAATCTATAAATTTCGCTCAATGACCACCCAAGACAATGGCGACGACATCAAACAAGCCACCAAAGGTGATGAGCGTATTACGCCCCTAGGCGCATTTTTACGCCGTACCTCACTCGACGAACTACCGCAGTTTATCAATGTATTGCAAGGCGATATGTCGGTCGTAGGCCCACGCCCTCATGCCATATCCCATAATGAGTTGTACCGTAAACAAATTAGCTACTATATGTTGCGCCATAAAATGAAACCAGGCATTACCGGCTGGGCCCAAGTAAACGGCTGGCGCGGTGAAACCGACACCGTAGATAAAATGGAAATGCGTATAAAACACGACCTGCATTACATTCGCCATTGGTCATTGTGGTTTGATTTTAAAATTGTACTCTTTACTGTGTTGAAAGGGTTTGTGGGTAAGAATGTTTATTAGAAAAAGGGGTACTATTAGTTGAACATTTTAATTATATCTAATCTTTTTCCTCCAGATTTTAATGGTGGAGCTGAAAAGGTTGCTATGCGTTCAGCAGAGTTTTTATCTAAAAATAACAAAGTCTCAGTTTTAACAACTGGGACCAAAAATGGTATAGAAAGAGTATCAACTAAAAACTATCCTATCATCAAAATTCAATACCAAAATATATATAACTTCGGGCTCGAGACTTCAAATAACTTAATAAAGTTTTTATGGCATACAGTTAATAAATTTGGTGGAATACGATATACAGTTCTTTTTAAAATAATAAAAGAAACTAAACCCAATATAATATATCTGCATAATTCAATGGCTTTTATGCCTCAACTAATTGAAATTGCGCGAAAACTTAAAATTCCAATATGCGCACATATACACGATTATTCATACATCTGTGTAAGAAACTGCATGTTTAATTCAGGTAGAATTTGCCAAACACAATGTAAAAAATGCAAATTATTCAACCCCTTATCAAATGTAGATAAAAGTCCTATTGTCACTTCAGTATATGTAAGTCATGCTCTTAAAATGATATACGAGAGAAACTGCGTCTTTACAAATAAAAGTGTAGTTATGCACAATATTGAACCGAGCAACGGAATAACAAACTTCAATAAAAAAAATCTAAATTTTAGTAGGATAACATTTGGATTTATTGGCGCCATACTAAAAGAAAAAGGCATTGAGGTATTATTAGAAAGTTTCACTAATAAAGAGCTAGAAAATAGTGAATTAATAATTGCAGGTAATGGCAATTGTGAATATATCAAAAAGTTAAAAGAAAAATACTCCAATAAAAATATAAGATGGTTGGGGCAAGTTCAGCCTAACGACTTTTATAAAGAAATTGATATTTTAGTTGTCCCTTCAGTGTGGGAAGAACCTCAAGCATTAGTTTTAATCGAAGCCATAAATAGAAGAATCCCTATAGTTTCGTCTAACAAAGGAGGTAGCCCGGAAATAATAAAGAAGTTTTCTGCCGGATTAATTTATGATACTGATTCTAAAAACGCATTGTCAGATATTCTAAAAAAAATCAATGATCAAAAAATTAATTTATTAAATATTACTCCCAAAAAACTTTCTCTCGATGAAATGGAAGATAGCTACTTCCGTGAAGTTGAAGGCATATTAATAGAATCATCCCAAACATGAATAGAGTTTACGAAAATAGCATAAAGCCAAATTTTTTTATTGTTGGAGCAGCTAAAGCTGGAACAACCTCGATAGAAAAACTTTTGAGAAACCATCCCGATATATACATATCTCCTATCAAGGAACCCAATTATTTTTGCGATGATATTAGAAAAATGATTGAAGCTGAATCATCAAGGCAACAAAAAGGTTTAACTTTTGAGAGTGTGTTATTAAAAGCTAAAAAAAAGTCAGTACACATGTTTAATGTTACAAATCAAAACGACTATGAAAAATTATTTTTAGAAGCAAAAAATAAAAAAGCTGTAGGTGAATGTTCGACATTTTATCTGCCCTCGAAAGTAGCAGCAAAAAACATATTCAATTACAACCCAAATGCAAAAATAATTATAATTACTAGAAATCCTTTTGACAGAATCATATCGCACTATGATATGGATATTCGGATAGGTATAACTAGAGAAAAGTTAAAAGTTCTTCTGGAACATGAAGTTTCATTAGGAGAGCAAGCTAATTACGAAAACTCTAGATTTTACCTTGGTGCAAGCAATTATGAAAACCAGATAAATGAATATCAAAGATATTTCAGCGAAAAAAACGTTCTAATTTTAACATTCGAAGATCTAATAAATAGTCAAAAAAACACAATTAAAAATCTGCTTAATTTCCTCGAATTAGAGACAAGTAAAATAGATCTAAAATTATCAAAAGAAAATGAAGCTAAAACCGCAAAATACGAGCTATTGAATTATATTTTATATAAAACTTCTATCAAATCATTCATCCTCAACAATCTTGCTGGGATAATGCCGCAAGGGCTAAAAAACAAATTAAAAGAATTTTTTTTTACAGACATCAAAAAAAGCAATGTTAGCACAGAAGACATTGAATATTTGAATGAGATACTTAGGAATAATTAGATGGTCACCATAAGTAACTTAAAAAAACTATTTGTCTTTTTAATAGGATTTTCAAGCATTTCAAATTTTGTCATTAATCCAGAATCTAACTATAGTGTACGCTTAACTGATTTGCTTTCAGTGTTCTCTTTGACTATTTTTTTAGCGCTGGTTTTTTCTAAAAAATTAAAAAATCATGGGTATTTCAATTGGATCTTGGTTGCTTCCGCTTTTTTCACCGCTTGGATTATAATAGGTATTGTAATTTTTGATTTAAGAACATCTCTTTTATCTGCACGATTTACGTTATACATTTTGACAGGGTTTATTATCACCACCTTTTGCTTGGAGAATTTTGACCTTACTTTTAATTTCATCAAAGGTTTAGTTTTAGGAGCACTCTGTTTATCACTCATTTCTCTAGGTCAATTATTTGAATGGAACGATTTCTTCCTAAATTTAAAACCTAGTTCAGCAAGGATTTGGTGGACTATCGGCCAACAGAGGGTGACGGGGATGTATGAACATCCGAATGGCCTAAGTCACATAGCTACTGCAGGAGCTCTAGCATCATTTAGTATTTTTTATTTTAAGAATAAAATTAGTTATCTCTTCTATTATTTCATTGTTGTGGGCAGTATATTTTTCGCAACAGCAACACGAGGGGGGCTACTGATATCTATGTTAATTCCATTATATTTAGTAATTAATGGAGGTAAGAAGAATGTTAAAATAGTGGCGGTTTTGGGTCTCATTTTAATAGTATCAGTTATGCTTTTCGTGCCAAGTTTTCATGTTTCCGAAAGATGGGTTGGTGATGTTGGGGAAGTATCAATAGAAGATAACTTTCAAGAACGGCTTTATACTCAAGTTGAAAGTCTGTTTTTGTCAACAATTTCGCCATTTGGTATGGGTGTTGAGAATAGGGAAGAATTACTTATGAGAACGTTTGGTTTCATTGCAACTCATAATAGTTATATTAGCTTTTCGCTAACTTATGGAGTTTTTGCTTTCTTTAGTCTGGTGCTTCTATTGAAAAGAATTGCAACTAAAGTCACTATTAAAAAAAATATATATCTATATTGTATTGCAATCCCTCTTAGCTCAGTTGCGCTCTCTTTCTTATTTGAAGATTCAATTTATGCGCCTTCCAACATTATGATTCTTACTGTAACTTGCTGCTTAATTATTGGACTTTCGAGAAAACTATCTATTACTCATAAAACTCTAGGATTAGATAAATCATGAATGATATTTCATGAACAGTAAATTATTATTGGAATTATTAACTATTCCTTATTTGGCAGTAATAAAGATAAAAATAGGGCTACTAAATTGTTATATATAACAGATAAGTTTTTGTCGCAAAGTATGACAGGAGTTCAGAGAGTAGCTTTTGAGCTTCTTAAAGGCCTGAAGAATGTAACAAAAATAACCGTAATTTCAAATCCATACAGCGGGTTAGTCGGACATTTATATGAGCAATTAGTTATACCATTTAAAATTCCAAAACATGGGACACTTATATCACCTCTTAATATAGGGCCGATATTTGTCAAAAACCAAATTGTTATCATTCACGATATTGCTTCGATAGATCATCCTGAATGGTTTAATTGGAAATTCAAAATTTTTTACAACCTTATTACGCCAATATTGATTAAAAGAGTAACGTCTATTGTAACTGTTTCGCAATTTACAAAAAGTCGTTTAATACAAAAATATGACGTACCAGAAGATAAAATAACTGTTATTTTAAATGGTGTAGATTATGACTTTTTTAATGGTACCACTGACAAGAAATATATAAAGAATTCTAATTTACAGGAAGGTAGTTATATTTTGTCCGTATGCTCAATAGAACCAAGAAAAAACATTGAGAATCTTATTAAAGCTTGGCTCCAATCAAATTTGCATTTAAAAGGCTACAAATTAGTATTTGCTGGGAGTGCCGGAGCGAATTTTTCTGAAGTCGAGCAATTTACAGATAAAAGTATTATATGGTTGGGTTACGTGGCCGAAGAATCACTTCCGGCCCTTTATCAAAATGCAAAAGCTTTTGTGTATGTATCACTATATGAAGGATTTGGTTTACCTCCTTTAGAGGCTATGGCCGCTGGCATTCCAGTTTTAGCTAGCAATACAACGGCAATTCCAGAAGTAGTTGGGGACTGCGGAGTCTTAGTTGATCCATTATCGATTGAAGCAATTGCTGCAGGTTTAAATGCAGTTGTTGAAAATAGCTCTGACTTATCATCTAAATGCGCCGAAAGAGCGAGAGCGTTTTCATGGGACAAGTTTTCAAGTGAATTTCTTGCGGCTTTGAAAAAACATAATAATTGGAAGGATTCATGAAAGTAGCAATTGTACATGACTGGTTGGTCGAACTTGGCGGCGCAGAAAAAGTTTTTACTGCTATTGCTGAATTATATCCCTCGGCTGATATCTTCTCACTTGTCTGTTTTTTAAGCGAGAAAGAACTACCTTGCTTGGCTGAAAGGAATATAACGACAAGTTTCATTCAAAAACTTCCATTCGCAGCGAAAAAGTACCGAAGTTACTTTGCCCTAATGCCTTTAGCAATCGAACAACTTGATTTTTCTGAATATGATCTGATTATTAGTAGCAGTTATTGTGTTGCAAAAGGGATAATTACTGGCCCAGACCAAATTCATATTTCTTATTGTCATTCCCCTATGCGCTATGCTTGGGACTTACAAAATCAGTATTTACGTGATTCCAACTTAAGTAAAGGTATCAAAAGCATTTTGACTCGATATCTACTACATAAAATGCGTATTTGGGACGTTCGTTCTTCATTTGGAGTTGACTACTTTATCGCAAACTCGGAGTTCATTGGCAGACGTATTCAAAAGACTTATAGAAGAAGTTCAAAAGTAATTTATCCAAATATAGATGTTGATAAGTTTGATGTTGTTGAAGAAAAACAAAATTTCTATATTACTTGGTCACGCCTAGTGCCATACAAAAAAATAGATTTAATCGTTGAAGCATTTTCTAAAATGCCAGATAAAAAGTTAATTGTAATTGGTGATGGCCCCGACAGAGCTAAAATAGAAGCGCTATCAACTTCCAATATCGAGTTAATGGGTTATCAACCATTTTCAACCTTAAAAACACTGGTTCAGAATGCAAAAGCGGTGATTTTTGCAGCAGAAGAGGATTTTGGAATGGTGCCTTTAGAATCCCAAGCAGCAGGAACCCCTGTATTGGCTTATGGAAAAGGCGGAGCGAAAGAAACAATAATAGATGGTGAAACCGGCCTGTTCTTTTATGAACAAAGCACTGATGCAATTCAAGATGTAGTAAATAGATTCGAGCAATCAAGGCATAACTTTTCACCTTTTAATTGTAGAAAAAATGCTGAAATGTTTTCTGATTCAAAATTTAAAACAAACTTTTCTTGTTATGTAGAAAAATGTATTAGTGAATACTTACCTGCAATAAAATCATGAAAAAACACTTTGACTCATTGGTGCGAATTGGTATTCAAAAGAAAGAGGTATTGCTCAATACTGGCACAAGTTTTTTCTTTAGAATATTAGGAGCTTGTGCAGCCTTTTTAGTGAGTATATTAATTAGCAGGCACCTAGGGGCAAACGACGCAGGAGTATATTTTTTAGCCTTTAGTATTGTTTCCTTTTTTGCAGCCATATCCCGATTAGGTTCAGACAATATTTTATTACGATACACGAGTAGAAAGCTAGAAGGGACTACTGTAGCTAAAGATGTACTTCTAAAGTCTTTGTCAAGCACCGCTATTTTTGGTTCGATACTGATTATATTGTTCATATTATTTGCTGATACTATCTCAAATAAAATATTCGATAAACCAGAACTAGAATTAACGTTAAGAGCTATGGCGCCTGGCATTTTAGGTTTAGCACTATTAACTCTTATATCCGTTAGCTTTCAAGGTTTAAGAAAGTTTATTTTTTCGATTTTTTTATTAAATCTATTCGTTAATATTTGTCTAGCAATTTACATTCAGTTATTCACTGAAGTTAAATCAGATGAATTAGCCACTATTTTTTCACTAGCTTCTTTCTTAGGGTTCATAATTGGTGGTTTAATATTACGCTACCATTTTAACAAACAACAAGTTTTTGAAAAGTTAGAATGGAACGTTTTTATACGCTCTTCTGCGCCAATGTTTTTAATCATGTTTATGAATCAATTAATTCAATGGTCTGGCCAATTAATTTCTGGTTTGTGGGTGTCAAATAGCGACTTAGCAATACTCGCAGTATGTCAGCGCACAGCCTTGTTAACTAGCTTTGTCTTAACAGCAGTCAACTTAGTAGTAGCGCCGAAATTTTCAGAATTGCACCATCAAAATAAAATCTCTGAACTTGAGAATTTAGCTATTTTTTCAGTCAAATTAATGACCCTCGTATCACTTCCCTTAGCTATTGTATTACTTGTCTTTCCGAGCATTGTATTGTCTATATTTGGTTCCGAGTTTCAAAATGGGGCTAATATATTGCGAGTAATCGTTATTGGACAGCTAATTAATGTCCTAACAGGATCTGTTGGCTACTTACTGACGATGTCTGGTCATGAAAAAGATTTAAGAAACTCAGTCATTCTTTCTGGTGTTGTAGTTTTAATTTTGAATATTGTTTTAATACCGACTTTGGGTATTTTAGGTGCCGCTATATCAACCGCAATAGCGCTTATTCTGCAGAATCTACTTGCCGTTCATTACGTAAAAAAAAGGTTAGGTTTTAATACCTTGAATTTAAGAAGACTATTTAACCTGAAATCGGGTCACTAAAGAATTAAGGTTACAACAGTGACAACATTTAGGTCTAAAACTGTTATTAATTAATTCTTATATATTTCAAAAGGCCTGAAAAAAATCGTTTTAGATACAAGTAGAAGGTCGGAGTATTTCCACTATTAGGATATTTTTTTCGAATTTCAGAAACCGGAGGAAACACTATTTCTTTTAGATACCCTAGCTTATCGCTTATCATTTCAATTTCACTAAGATCTGACCATATCAATGAAATCTTATTTTTTGGATTCAATAAGTACTTAAATTCTTTAGTGGGTTTTAATGCCTTTGAAAATCTTAATAAAATAAGTGAGTTATGTTCTGGAAAGAATGGGTTTACGATTTCCAACGCCCCAATCATAATATTCTGCAGTTTTTTTTCTTCAACTAAACTTTTTACTTTTTTCATTTCACTTTCGGAAAAACTCTTTAACAATAAATAGAGGTCATAGATCCAAATAGCTTTAAAGTGGTTACCTTCCAATAAGTGTTGAAGTAAGTGGAAAGAAGCGTGTATGAAAGCATGTTCCCTAGAAACAAATCTATAATCCTTTCCTTGAATACTATGAATCTCACTACAATTTTTCAATTCATTAAAAGTCAGTATTCTACTTAGTTTCTTACTATTACTAATTTGAAAATGAACATCAAAATCAACACATAGTCCGTTTAGTAACTTCTTACGCATCGTAAATTGAGACAATATATGAATCGGTTCCCAAGCTAAAGGATTTGTATATTCATTCAGTTTAAAAATACTTTTAATATTGTCATGTGAAGACTCAGCGATGATAATATCAATATCTGTTCTTGGCCTGAGGTTAGATTTTTCATATAAGGAATGACTTAATACAAAACCTTTTAATATTACAAATTCAATTTGAGCAATGTTTAGCTTTTCGAGTATGTCCAGCTCATTTTGATCGATGATACTAGTTTTAAAATCCACCTTTATTTGGAACAAATTAAATACTTTATAAGCTTCGAGAACATGCTTCTCTTGAATATTTTGACTTATAATATGGTTTTCTAAGTTTTGATATATCAACCCAACAAATCCGTGAGTTACAGCTAAGTTTAATAAAAACTGAACATCATAGCTCTTAAAAATACTATTAATTTCTTCGACTTTACTAGACACAAGCGCAGCTAATATAGTTAATTCTGGGGACTTAATTTTAGTATTATAACTATACATTTTAAATTTAAACCATCATTCTGATGAATCTGAAATTAAACACTTTGTGCCGTATTTAATAGCTTCAACTAATTCTTCTGACTCTAAAATCGATTTTGCAATGAGAAACCCGTCATTAAGATTGGGTCTTCGCCCTTTCAAATTATGACAATCAGAAGCAATAGCGCTCACCCTCCCCTCTTCTAATAGTAACTCTGCATTCTTCTGTGCTTCTTCACCAAACAAGCCAGTTAAGCTGCTAGCGGTGATTTGTAAGGGGCAGCCCATATCAGTCAGCACTTGTAATTTTTGTGGTAGACGTACAAAGGTTTGGTTGCGTTCGGGGTGGACAATAATGGGTAGGTAGTTTTTATTGATCAGCCACTTCACTAGGTTTTCGTAACCTACGGGTACTTCAATGCGTGGGAATTCTAATAAGAAAGTCTTTTTGCCGTTGTATTCGCCCAAAGTGGGAATAGCATCTTGCGCTACTAGCTGCATTATCTCGCTGCCAATGCGCACTTCGCTGCCCAACTGCAAACCAATTTTAATATTAGCGGCATCCACTTGGTCTTGAAAGATAGCAAAACGCTGCTGTAAATCAGCTTTTTGATTTTCGTAACGGCCGTAATGAATATGCGGTGTAAGCACCTGTATAGTCACGCCACCATCAACAGCCATCCGCAGCATATCAAGCGCCTCGTCTAATGTACGAGCCCCGTCGTCAACACCAGGCAAAATATGACTATGAATGTCGATCATCGCTTTTACTTCCTTAAAAAACCCTGAAGATAATTTACCACAGAGAACTCAGAGTAAAAACAACGTAAGTGTTAAGAATAAAATAAACAGACAAAACAATGGTTTCCAGCCATGGTTAAGCAAAAGATAAAGACTTTCCACAGAGGGACACAGAGGGGGGGTTAAGAAAAAAAGATAGAAAATTGCCACAGAGGGACACAGAGGGGGGATTGGTTAAGAAAAAAAGGTAGAAAACTTTCCACAGAGGGACACAGAGGGGGGATTGGTTAAGAAAAAAAGATAGAAAACTTGCCACAGAGTGGCACAGAGTGGTGGATGGGTAAGATATGGCGATTTCGGGTTAGAGAACTAGGCGTTTAACGCCGTTTATTAGTTTGATCGTATTAAAATTGATTAGTAAGCCTTTAGCGATGTTGGCTAGTTTCATATATGTGAGTAGCTGAGCTGTGTGAACAGGTTTTAGGTCATTTATGGACTTGATTTCTATCACTAATTGCTCGGGGATTAGTAGGTCGATTCTAAAACCGCCTTCTATTTCTAAATCTTTGTAATTTACTGGTAAACATACTTGGCTTTGCACATTTAACCCCAGTTTTTCAAGTTCATAGACAAGGCATTGCTCATAGCAGGATTCTAGTAAACCTGGGCCCAGATGCCGATGAACTTCTATTGCAGCGCCGATAACTTGATGCGTAAGTCTATCCCTGTCCATAAAACCATCCTTAGTTGCTAATGTGTAAAAAGGGTAGAACAGATAATCGGTATTTACCACATCGAGTCGATGGTTAAGAAAAAGAGAAAGACTTACCACAGAGGAACACAGAGAAGTCAATGGTTAAGAAAAAAAGATAGAAAACTTACCACAGAGAGGCACAGAGGGTGGATGGGTAAGAAATGGTGATGATTTAACAAATAATACCTCTGTGTCCTCTGTGAAATGCTTCTATCAGTTGATCTTACAAATAATACCTCTGTGAACTCTGTGACATGGTTCTATCAGTTGATTTTACAAATAATACCTCTGTGAACTCTGTGACATGCTTTTATCAGTTGATCTTACAAATAATACCTCTGTGAACTCTGTGACATGCTTGTATCAGTCGATTTTACAAATAATACCTCTGTGAACTCTGTGACATGCTTCTATCAGTTGATTTTACAAATAGTACCTCTGTGAACTCTGTGACATGCTTCTATCAGTTGATTTTACAAATAATACCTCTGTGAACTCTGTGACATGCTTGTATCAGTCGATTTTACAAATAATACCTCTGTGAACTCTGTGACATGGTTCTATCAGTTGATTTTACAAATAGTACCTCTGTGAACTCTGTGACATGGTTCTATCAGTTGATTTTACAAATAATACCTCTGTGATCTGTACCCGCCAGGCTCTGTGGTGAAATGCTTTGGCTGTTGCTTTGGCTTTGGGTGTTGGATTTTTTAAAGCCCAACAAGTGTTTTACTTGGTGGGCTTTTTGGTCGATGTTGATTTATGACTCTTTGGGGTCTACGCCGTAGTAGCCTTCTTGGTAGTAGTGTTCGCCGTAGTAGCTCATTTTTTGGGGTGAGGCTTGGGTTAGGACTACACCGGTTATATTGGCTTTGACTTTGTGTAAGCGGGCGACGGTTTCTTTGGCCATGTTGATTTTGGTGCCTTCGGCTTTGACCGCGATGATGGTGGCGTCGGCTAGCTTAGATAGCACGGCAGCGTCGCTCACCGGTAAGGTGGGTGGGCTGTCGATGACTATGTAAGTAAAACGTTCTTTTAAGCTGTCGAGTAGCTTGGCAAAGCGTTTAGACGATATCAGTTCCATGGGGTTGGGCGGTATGGTGCCGCAGGTGATCACACTTAAGTTGGGTGCGCCATCAATGGGGTTTAGCACCTCACTGTCGACTTCTTTACCGGCGAGTATGTCGCTTAAACCCAGCTTGTTTTTAATGCCTAAATCTTTGGCAATGGCGGGTTTGCGTAAATCAAGCTCGATTAGCAAGGTCTTTTCGAGTTGGCTAAAGGCCACGGCTAAGTTAATGGCTAAGGTGGTTTTACCTTCAGCGCCAACGGTAGAGGTAATTAATACGGTTTTGGGTGGGTTATCAATATCGCTAAATAACAAACCGGTGCGGATGGTATTAATGGCCTCAGCAAAGGTAGAGCGCTGGTCGGCAATATACTGTTTTTCAGGCATTACTGATTTTTTAGTGTTTTTCACCAAGGGGGTAATACCTAATGTGGGTATGTGTAATTGTTCTTCTATTTGGTCGGGGGTATTAAATACATTGCCCAGGGCCTCACGTAAAAACGCTAATACCACGCCAAAAAATAAACCGGCCATTAGGGCAGCAGCAATAATTAAGGATACCCGCGGTTTTATGGGGAAGTCTGGCACAGTGGCCCGGTCGATAATACGCACGTTAGAGGCATCATAATCACCACTGACATCAGCCTCCATCAAACGGCCTAAAAACGACTCGTATACGCGGCGGTTGTTTTCTACCTCGCGTTCTAGGCGGGTAATTTCGAAGCTGCTGCCTTGATAACTTTGTAATTCGGCTTTGGTTTTATTAGTGAGCTCTTTTACGTTTTCAAGTTGCACTTGGGCCAAGCGGTATTCTTTGGCGATATTCTCGACTATTTTGTCTACTTCGCGGTTTAGGTTGCTTTTGGCACCAGCTAAATCAGAGCGGGCAGCGATGAGTTTAGGGTGTTTTTCACCATAACGTTCAGCCAATTCTTCTACTGCACGACTTTGGTTTGACTCTTCGCGCACTAAATCACGAATGGTTTGGTTTTGTAATACCGGCCCCAACGATAAATAGTCGCCCTTGCTGCGATCAAGCTTTTGCACTTGGCTATACATTTCTTGCGCTTGCGATAATAAGGTTTGAGCGCGCACTAATTCGTTGTTTAAATTAGACAATTGGGTATTGGCAATACGGGCTTGCTGCTCAGAATCCATTAAACCTGACTGCGTGCGCACAGCCGCTAAGTTATCTTCAGAGGTTTGTAAAGTGGCTTTTAAATCGTCGAGTTGGTCACCCAACCATTTAGCGGTATCTTTTAGGGTACTCAAGCGGGCTTCGAGGCCAAACTCGATATAAGCATCGGCCACCGCATTAATGACTTCGGCAGCTTCTGTTGGGTCATCTGACTGATAACTAATATTGATAATTTGGCTTTGGGTACCGCCATCAACACTCAACATAGCTTGAATGCCATAGGCCAACATAATACGTAATTGCTCGTCAGTTAGGGGCACCACAACTTGCTCGGGCTCATCACTGGCAAACCAGCCTTTGATTTGCTTTTTAAAGTCACTGACTACGTTGCTGTTGTCACCTAATAACTTGGCTTCAGCTTGTTCTTGTTTGTAACGCTCTACTAGCCCAAGTTTATCCACCACGGTTTCAGCTATTTTCCGTGATTGAATAATTTCGTATTGGGTTTCGTAAAACAAAAACACCATGGAATTCATGATGTATTGATCGCTGGCGGTGGCGTTAGGCTGAATCGGGTCGGCCTGAATTTTGGCGCTTGCTTGGTAAATTGGCGTTGATTTAAGCGCGGCAAAAAGTCCGAGCAAAGTAAATAGCAAAGTAACTAATACAATGCTCCATTTACGCCGTTTGAGTATGCGCCAATATTGGCCTAAGTCGATGGTGTCATCGTCTTGTTGTACAGCTGGTGTGTTGCTGGTATCCATGTTAGCCATGTGTGTCCCTTATTAAAAAAAGCTTTCTTCGACGGTGATCACATCACCCGGTTTAACCGGGGTATTTAAGTCAACATTGATAACGTTATTGGGGTTGTTTTCACGCATAAGGCGTATTTTGCTGCGCGAGGCCCGCTCGGTAAAACCGCCGGCTAAAGATATGGCACGTTGTATGGTCATGCCCTCGCGGTAGCTGTAACCGCCGGGTTTGTCTACTTCGCCATTCACATAAAATTGGCGATATTCAACAATAGAGACTGATACGTCAGGTTTTTTTAAATAATCACCTAAATATAACTTGGTTATTTTAAGCTCGACTTCATCAATGGTTAAACCTTTAACCACCACTTGGCCGATAAGCGGCATGGATATGGTGCCATTGGCGGCCACGCGGGTTTTAGCCAAACTTAAATCAGGCTCATTAAATACGTTGACGGATATTTCGTCATCGGCCCCTAGGCGGTATTGGTTTAATTCTTGGGCTTGACTGGTAAAAGCCATGCTTAACAAGACGACACTCAGCACTACTAGCATGCTGTTGCCTACAGCCCTGTACATGCTGAGCTCAGTTAATTTATGGTGAAGGTACATGGGCTCTCCTAATTAAAACTCAGCTTAGCGGTAAGATTAATGCTATTGGCCTTGTAGTCAGCGGTATCAAGTGTTGAGTTACGTTCTTCGTAGCTGTAATTAGCCCCGACTTCAACCCACGTCAGTAAGCTATAAGTTACACCTAACTTGGCGCCAATACGCTTGTCTTGGCGGTTTGAGCTAAACACCAACTCGTCTTTAGCATAAGTCAGTTGTGCTTCTAATTGGGTTAACTCAGTTAGGCTGTGTTCTACTCCCGCACCATAACTGGTGCGTAAAAAGCCACCGGCGGTTTCGAGAGACGAATCGATGCTTTCACGCCTTGCGGCTAAATTAATAGTGGTGTAAGTGTTGGGGGTGTAGTCGATGCTGGCTTCATAGGCCAGGCCATTAATATCACGCAAAGTATCAAGGCTATAGTTACGGTCTTGATAACCCACTTTAACCGTGCCTTCTAACTGGTTAGTAAAGGCCCATTCGACCCCCGCCTGATAGACTTTATATTTATTGTCTAAATCTAAAAAGCTCGTTTGGGGATTGTAGCCATAATCTTGATAAACCATCTCAGCTAATAAACGGGTGCGCGGCGCTATGCGATAATAAAAGGCGAGTGAAGCTAAATCGCGTTCGTAGCTACGAAATTCTTGATTATTGTTGTCGTAATCACGATTATTGCGGGCTAAACGCAGAACCAATTGGCCAAAACTGTCTTGCCTGCCATAGATTAAACGACCAGAGAGACCTTCATCGGTGTAATGGTTAAATTCATTTAAGTTAACAAATACCGTATTTAAATCACCAAAATCTTCATGTTTGTCTTGGTATTGCACATCAAAACGCGAGGTAAGGCGGTTTGAGTGGTCAAAATCAGCCCGCAGGCGAATATCATGGTCTGTGTAGTTAACATCGCTAAAGTCAAAATATTTGGCGTATTCGCCTTTATACACTGCTGAAAAACGTTGCTTGCCTAAGATGCCAGCAATGGTGAGTTCGGGCGCGACCACTACACTGCCATCGCTGTCGGCGTTGGCGTCAGATTCACGTAGTATGTTGTCTTCGTAACTTAAACGAGAATCAACCACCGCGTAAAAACCGGCTTCTTGGGCCATTACTTGACTGCTTGCAAAACTTGCCACTAGGATAAGTGCGATTTTTTTACGTCTATTGTTTTTATTTAATTTGTTCATACCCATAATCCTTTAAACCACTTCCAAATACCAAAAGAAAAATCTTTAAATATATCAATACCTAACGCAGATTTAATTAAATACAACACCAACAAACCCAGCAATACTGAGAAAGTGATAAATAACGCAGTAAACGCAGCGATGCTAAAAGCAGATATCAACTGCTCTTTTCGTGATAGTTCGCGGAAGTTGCGCCCCATCAAAAATACGTAATAAATACGAGTACGCACAAAGGGCAAGGGAAAGGTGCCTCTAAAGTCGATTCTGTGCTTTCCCCATTCCCGTGAGCCTATCGCTGACTTTAAATGCACTAATTGTTTGTCTGTAAAGCTTGTAGCCACATCATTGGGCATACGACTTAACAGATTTTTAATGGCAATTTCGTCTTTAATATTGGTGTTTTTAGATTCCAACTTATTCACCTTTTTAATCAGTCACTGTTATTTGTTGTTAATTTATAGACTGATGTTTTTCTAGACGTAATTTATGGGTTTTATACTACATGACATTTATAGAGCCGAAAACGACTTTAAAGTAAAAAAATGACAACTTAGTGATGTTTTTCGTTTGAAAGGGTGGAAATGGGGGGGAAAGTGGATAGATGCTAGATTCTAGAAACTAGAAACTAGATGCTAGAAAAAGATAGAGCAACGGCAAGAGCGATCTCACCACAGAGGTCACAGAGGTTTTTTTCGTAGGAGTTCCCGGTAACCGGCATGGTTTAGGGGCGAACATAAAGTGGATAGATGCTAGATACTAGAAAAAGATAGAGCAACGGCAAGAGCGATCTCACCACAGAGGGCACAGAGGGCACGGAGGTTAAGAAAAAGCATCGGCAACGGCAAGAGCGTTTGAACCACGGAGGGCAACGGGTGCGGCGCACAGAGGTGTCTTTCGTAGGAGTTCCCGGTAACCGGCGTTGCCCCAACGGAGTTGTTTAGGGGCGAAGATAAAGTGGATAGATACTAGAAACTAGAAAAAGATAGAGCAACGGCAAGAGCGATCTCACCACAGAGGGCACGGAGGAAAGAAGAAACAGGGATTTTAGTTAAGACTTAAGCGATTTCAGATAATCGGTAACAAGTAATGATAGATACAAAATTGCAAGCCAACCCTTGTTGTTTTTTTAACATCTAATATTTTTTGCTGTCCTCTGTGAGCGCAGCGCTCTGTGAACTCTGTGGTTCAAATGCTTTAAATCTTAAAAGATAAAAGAGTTTGAACCACAGAGGGCACCGGGTGCCGCGCACAGAGATCACAGAGTTTTTTCGTAGGAGTTCCCGGTAACCGGCATGGTTTAGGGGCGAATCGTAGGTGTTAGCTCTGCAACGGGGTTGCCCCAACGGAGTTGTTTAGGGGCGATGGAAAAGTATCATTTTTTAGTACGTTGATAGGTTGGGCGCATAAACAGACCACCGAAAAACAATAAAGTTATCAAACTCATACTTGGGGTTGAAACGACTCTAAATCGCCGCACATTTTCATCATCAAAAACAAGTTGCGCTTCTTTAGCTGCATTAAAAAACACACTCGGTGGGTCAAGTGTTACTCCACAATTTCCCAGAGCATAATATGTTGACGAAATAGCGTTACCAATATCAGCATCACTATCATGGTAGGAGAAGAAACAATCAAAAATGTCTAATCCTGAAAGTTGGAGAATAGTGGATTCATCTACATCAGCATCTTCGAGCCAATTCGCATCTACAGCTACTGAAAAAAGTTGACTTGGACCGACTGGATCATTTGGGAAATCAAAACACAGTGCCTCGGGATTACTCATGGGACTATTTGGAATCCAATCAGATACACCAATTCCCCCATCTGTGAGCCCCAAACCACCACCTGAGATATTATGTGAAGAAGCAAAGCTACCGCCAGGTATAATAGAGTAATCGTCGACTATCGCAGAGCCAAAACCACTACCGTTAATTCCATCGCCGGTTGAACCAATACAGAAGTCTGTTGCTTGAGACAAAGGGATACCAACTACACCTAATTCTGCCTGGCTTGGGGCTATAGCATTAATTGTTATCATGGTTGCATGTCCCGACGCTGACATTCCGACAAACGCGACAAGCACTAATGATGGTATGGTCTTAGTCCACAAAAGTTCTACTCTGATTTTCAAATAGTTCCAAAAATAATTACATTTATTCATACCGTTTTCCTTTATGTAGCTATGTCTGTTTTTTGAGTTGCACTGATAAAAATGGCAATGCTTACAAGCCACTAATAAGCCATTTGGTTACCAAACTAAATTTACAATTAATATAAGCACCTGCAATGAAAGGAGCCCTCATTGCGGTCTTTAATAATACAACTGTTTTAATTTTATACTGGCGAGACTAACAACTACCTGACGATATTTTGACCTATATCAAGATTTTGCCGTCATCTTGGACGAGGATTTCAGAGTCTGGAATGATTATTCTGTTGGCTGAAGGTGAAATGATAATGTTTTAAATGACAATAAAGTTTTGTTCTAGATTGGATGTTTTCTAAACAATCTGCCATTAGAGTTTATCGCCCAGTATTACTTTATTAATTCGTTTTTAGTTTCCTGTTTTTCCTATAACAACTCAGCAGCAAGCAATGGGTTAAGATCTGAGAGTTTTTCTAGGCGTTTGCTCCGCAACGGGGTTGCCCCAACGGTGTTGCCCCAACAGAGTTGTTAGCTGCGAACGTAGGAGCTGCTTTAGCTGCGAATGAAAGGTAGATAGATGCTAGAAAAAGCAACAGCAACAGCAACAGCGTTTGAACCACAGAGGTCACAGAGATCACAGAGTTTTTACCTGCGAACGTAGGAGCTGCTTTAGCTGCGAATGAAAGGTAGATAGATGCTAGAAAAAGCAACAGCAACAGCGTTTGAACCACAGAGGGCACAGAGTTTTTTCGTAGGAGTTCCCGGTAACCGGCGTTGCCCCAACGGTGTTGCCCCAACAGAGTTGTTAGCTGCGAACGTAGGAGCTGCTTTAGCTGCGAACGTAGGAGCTGCTTTAGCTGCGAATGAAAGGTAGATAGATACTAGAAAAAGCAACAGCAACAGCAAGAGCGATCTCACCACAGAGGTCACAGAGGGCACGGAGGTTAAGAAAAAGCAACGGCAAAAGCGTTTGAACCACGGAGGTCACCGGGTGCCGCGCGCAGAGGTGTCTTTCGTAGGAGTTCCCGGTAACCGGCATGGTTTAGGGACGAAGATAAAGTGGATAGATGCTAGATGCTAGATGCTAGAAAAAGATAGAGCAACAGCAAGAGCGTTTGAACCACAGAGGGCACAGAGGACACGGAGGAAAGAAGAAACAGGGATTTTAGTTAAGACTTAAGCGATTGCAGATAATCGGTAACAAGTAATGATAGATACAAAATTGCACACCAACACTTGTTGTTTTTTTAACATCTAATATTCTTTGCTGTCCTCTGTGAGCGCAGCGCTCTGTGCTCGGTTCCCGCCAGGCTCTGTGGTTCAAATGCTTTGGCTTTCAAAAAATAAAGAGGTTGAACCACAGAGGGCACCGGGTGCCGCGCACAGAGTTCACAGAGGTTTTTTTCGTAGAGCTGTCGGTGAGCGGTTTGGCTACAACGGAGTGGTTAGCTGCGAATTGTAGGAGTTCCCGGTAACCGGCATGGTTTAGGGACGAACTTAAAGTGGATAGATTCGAGATACTAGATTCGATATGCGAGTTAATGCCATTGATGAAAACGGCAACTTTCTATAATTAGCCTTACAAAGCACAAGTAAAGATGTTTATTGCTTGTGCTTTTTTAAACTATTTTAAAATGATGTTTATCATCGGGCCCCTAAAAGTGATCTAAAATTTGCTAATATCACTGCGAATCGCCATTCTTGGGTATCTATTCCTAAAACCACACAATGTCAGCTCCTTCAGTAGTAGTGCAGCTTTTTCCAAACTATCCATACCGGCTACACATCTGCAAGAAAAATGAATGTTAATGAACCTTAAAGAGAGCTTAATTTGTATTCTATCGCCGTTGTAATACCAAATCACAAAAGACCTAACCTCTTAGAACGATTGCTTACCAGCATTTTTGCAACAACATTTCCTGAATCTCTAATTGGTATTTGGGTGGTAGAAAATGGTGGCAAAGCTGGAGCTGAAGATATATGTCAGCGCTTCAATACACGCTTTCCTGTTCATTATTGCTATTCAGAGATGGCCAACTTATCAAACGCGAGAAATGTTGGGGCTCAAAACGCTAAGGCTGACTTTATTATCTTTTTTGACGACGATTTACGTTGTGACAACAATACTTTAGTCGCCTACGACGCATCTATACAACAATATGGGCACTCTTGTTTTTATGGTGGACCTTTAGGTATCGACTACGAAGAAAAACCCAGTGAATGGCTAATGAAATATCTGCCTTGCTCAGTGCAAGGTCTTGATGAAGGCAGTGAGCACATGTTGTTTGATAAACCGGTATTTCTTGGCGGTAATCACGCAGTAGCCCGAGACAAACTGCTGCAGATTGGCGGTTATGACTTACATAGTGCAGGTGGCGAAGGGGAGGAAAGTGCCATGGGTGAAGAGTATCGATTGCAGCAGCGACTGCTGGATGATGGTTTAAAAGGCAGCTATAACCCAAATGCAAATGTGTGGCATTTTGTCCCCAAAGAACGTTGTTCTGAGACGTGGGCCCACCAAAGATTTTACCGGTCTGGTCTTACTTTGGGTATTTTTGACTCTAAAAAAGGGGCCGATTCTTCGGCAGTTTTTTTAGGTGCCCCGCGTTGGATTTGGAAACAATACTGGTTATTGCGCTTAAAAAGGTTTTTTAGCAAATTAACAAACGCTGAGAAATATGAAAATCTTTTTAAAATGAAACACGAAGCTGCTCGCTTAAAAGGCATTATTGACGGTTACAGATTAGAGCGAGATAAGCAAAAAAATACATACAATCAATAACGACATAAATCTTGATTTAATGCTTGAATGTTTTTAATGGGCTTTATCTGCAGCCGAGCGCGTTGCCCCAACGGGGTTGCCCCAACGGAGTGCAGATAAAGTGGATAGATGGTAGTAAATAGCAACGGCAGGAGCAAGAGCGATCTCACCACAGAGGACACAGAGATCACGGAGGAAAGAAAAAACAGGGATTTTAGTTAAGACTTAAGCGATTTCAGATAATCGGTAACAAGTAATGATAGATACAAAATTGCACACCAACACTTGTTGTTTTTTTGACATCTAATATTTTTTGCTGTCCTCTGTGAGCGAAGCGCTCTGTGCTCGGTTCCCGCCAGGCTCTGTGGTGAAATGCTTTAAATCTTAAAAGATAAAATAATTTGAACCACAGAGGGCAACGGGTGCCGCACACAGAGTTCACAGAGGTTTCTTTCGTAGGAGTTCCTTTAGGGACGAAGATAAAGTGGATAAATGCTAGATGCGAGAAAAAGGCAACAGCAACAGCGTTTGAACCACGGAGTGCAACTCCGTTGCCGAGCAAACTTCTGCAAAAGACCCATGATCTATCTGAGATCCAGCAAGCGATATTTGTTTCTTTGACTATTTACTGTCTACCAGCAGCTTTCCACTTTTGTCTATTAAACACTTTTTACTGTTAACTATTTAGCATCTGCTGATGTTTGGGTACACTCTGTGCCTGATTTTCGCGTTTAACGAAATAAGTTTTATTTAGGGAATAGTTTATGAAGATTTTGGTGACCGGTGGGGCTGGTTTTATTGGCAGTGCGGTGGTTAGGCACATATTGACGTCATCAGACGATACCGTGATTAATCTAGATAAATTAACCTATGCAGGTAATAAGGAATCGATTCCGGTAGAACTTCATTCTGAACGTTATATTTTTGAACACGTGGATATTTGTGATGCTGGCGAATTAAAACGTGTTTTTGATACCCATCAACCCGATGCGGTAATGCATTTAGCCGCTGAATCTCATGTTGATCGCTCGATTGATGGTCCTGGTGAATTTATTCAAACTAATGTGGTTGGCACCTACACTCTGCTTGAAGCCGCCCGTGGTTATTGGCAAGCTTTGCCTGCTGAGAAAAAATCGGCTTTTATATTTCACCATATTTCCACTGATGAAGTTTACGGTGACTTACCCCACCCTAATGAGTTGCCTGAAGGTGCTGAATTACCTTTATTTACCGAAGAAACGCCGTATGCGCCCAGCTCTCCTTATTCTTCGAGCAAAGCAAGTTCTGACCATTTGGTTCGCGCCTGGCAGCGCACTTATGGCATGCCCACGGTGGTGACCAACTGCTCGAATAATTATGGCCCTTATCATTTTCCTGAAAAACTGGTGCCGCATATTATTTTGAATGCCCTAGCTGGTAAGGCTTTGCCTGTGTATGGTGATGGTAGTCAAATTAGGGATTGGCTGTTTGTTGAAGATCATGCTCGCGCCTTATATTTGGTGGCTAAATCGGGCAAGGTGGGCGAAACCTATAATATTGGCGGCCATAACGAAAAACGCAATTTGCAGGTGGTTGAAACCATTTGTGATTTGCTTGATGAACTTGCACCAAATAAACCAGAGGGGATTAATTTCTATCGTGAATTGATTACCTTTGTAAAAGACCGCCCAGGACACGATGCCCGGTATGCCATTGATGCCAGTAAAATACAGCGCGAATTAGGCTGGGCACCAATTGAAACATTTGAGTCGGGTATTCGCAAAACGGTAATGTGGTATCTAGATAATAAACAATGGTGGCAACGAGTAATGTCAGGCGCGTATCAATTGGATCGTTTAGGGGACAAGTAGATAGTTGCTAGATGCTAGATGCTAGATGCTAGTAAATAGTAGATAGAAAAAGCAACGGCAGAAGCAAGAGCGTTTTAACCACAGAGAAATAAAGATTAAAAATTTACCACAGAGGGGCACAGAGATATTGGTGGTTAAGAAATAAAGATTAAAAACTTACCACAGAGGACACGGAGGTTTTGTAGGAGTTTGCTCCGTAACGGATGTTATCAGCTGCGAACATGAAGTAGATAGTTGCTAGATGCTAGAAAAAGATAGAGCAAGAGCGTTTGAACCACAGAGGGCACCGGGTGCCGCGCACGGAGTTCACAGAGGGTTTTTTCGTAGGAGGTCCCGGTAACCGGCGTTGCCCCAACGGAGTTGTTTAGGGGCGAACATAAAGTAGTTAGATGCTAGATGCTAGAAAAAGATAGAGCAACAGCAACAGCGTTTGAACCAAGGAGGGCACGGAGGGGAGATAAAATTTAAATTGGGTTGGGATTAACGACAAAATTGGTTATTGGTGAGTTGCATCATAGAGCTTGCTCAATGTGTCTTTAACATCTGATATTTTTGCTGTCCTCTGTGAGCGAAGCGCTCTGTGGTGAAATGCTTTGGCTTTCAGAAAATAAAGAGTTTGCGTTACGATATAGGATTTTACGTTTTAATAAATTGACATGATTAAGGAAGGGAAATGGCAAAGTACAAAGGTATTATTTTAGCGGGTGGATCAGGATCGCGTTTACACCCTATTACCATGGGCACGTCTAAGCAATTATTACCTATTTACGATAAGCCGATGATTTATTATCCCCTGTCGGTGCTTATGTTAGCTGGCATTCGTGAAGTGCTGATCATTACCACTCCTGAAGATCAATCCAACTTTATGAAATTATTGGGTGATGGTAGTGCCTTTGGTGTGGATTTATCTTACGCCATTCAGCCTAGCCCAGATGGCTTGGCTCAAGCCTTTATTATCGGTGAAGATTTTATCGGTAGTGACAATGTCGCGTTAGTATTGGGTGACAATATATTCTATGGCCAACATTTTTCTGATTACTTAAAAACCGCCGCTAAAGTCAAAACTGGCGCAACGGTATTTGGCTATCATGTGAATGATCCAGAGCGTTTTGGTGTGGTTGATTTTGATGACAGCGGTAAAGCGATTAGCATTGAAGAAAAACCCCTTAAACCAAAATCAAACTATGCGGTTACTGGTTTGTATTTTTATGACAATCAAGTCATAGAAATCGCTAAAAACATTAAACCCTCAGTGCGCGGTGAATTAGAAATTACTGATATTAATTTGGCCTATATGCAAAAAGGTGAACTCAACGTGTCGTTGTTGGGCCGCGGCTTTGCTTGGTTAGATACCGGCACCCACGATTCGTTGTTAGATGCTGGGCAGTTTGTGCAAACCGTTGAACATCGCCAAGGTTTAAAAGTCGCTTGTTTAGAAGAAATTGCCTATCGCCAAGAGTGGATCAGCAAAACGCAATTGATAAAACGCGGTAATAGTTTAAGCAAAACCGGCTACGGCCAATATTTACTTAAAGTGGCTGAAGGGTATAAGTAAGGCAAAGAGCGGGTGGCTAGGTTCGAGATGCTAGATACTAGATGCTAGAAAAAGCAAGAGCAAGAGCATTTGAACCACAGAGATCACAGAGGACACGGAGGTCAAAGAGGAATTTCTTTTGTAGGAGTTCCTTTAGGGACGAACATAAAGTGGATAGATGCTAGATTCGAGATGCTAGAAAAAGCAAGAGCAAGAGCATTTGAAACACAGAGTTCACAGAGGACACGGAGGTCAAAGAGGAATCTCTTTTGTAGGAGCTGCTTTAGCTGCGAATTGTTAACTGCGAATTGCAGGGGATAAATCAACCTTGTTGATAGATGGGCAGTGGTTGCAAATCAACAATTGTTGTTGATTTTTTCGTCCCTAAAGGAACTCCTACGAGGAGAGGTTAAATCAACCTTGTTGATAAATGGGCAGTGGTTGCAAATCAACAATTTTTGTTGATTTTTCGTCCCTAAAGGAACTCCTACGAGGGGGGGGAAATCAACCTTTTTGATAGATGGACATTGGTTGTTGATTTTTTCGTCCCTAAAGGAACTCCTACGAGGAGGGGGGGAAATCAACCTTGTTGATAGATGGGCAGTGGTTTTGGAAAATCTTTTGCTTTTGCTTTTGCTTTTGCTTTTGCTTTTGCTTTTGCTTTTGCTTTTGCTCTTACTTGCAACTCGTATCTAGTATCTAGTATCTGCTTTTTGCTTTTTGCTCGCATCTTTTTACTGTTTTTTAAAATATGGGTAAACAATGAACGTTATTAAAACCAAGTTAAACGATGTGCTGATATTTGAACCGAAGGTGTTTGGTGACGAACGTGGTTTTTTTATGGAAACGTTTCGGGCGGATTTTTTCAGTGAACAGACGGGGTCGAAGCCCCTTGTGCAAGATAATCACAGTAAATCGGCGCAAGGTATCTTGCGTG
>Ga0163216_100922_pt1 | contig 27032 bp, 14 predicted proteins | sample SynspAceP_FD_167610 | JGI IMG/M metagenome (GOLD analysis project Ga0163216, IMG submission 167610) | Saline lake microbial communities from Ace Lake in Antarctica - Synechococcus sp. Ace-P (Illumina Assembly) | ecosystem: Environmental > Aquatic > Non-marine Saline and Alkaline > Saline ...
CGATGTAGAGCGTTCCATTGCAAAGATCCTAAGCGAGTAAATCCGTCTAACTTTTGCAATTCAAAAGCTCAGATGCGAACCTCCCCTTAGTCTCGCAGATTACCCAGTGTGGCGCAATCGCCCTGTCTGATGACTGAGACCATTTCACAGGGTGTTGCAATTGCACGTCGCCGTTGAGATCACGGATTTCGAGGGTAGCCACGGGCGTGACCGAAGCCCAGTCAATGCTGATGACGCCGTAGTTCTCTTTGTGATAGGTTTTTGGCAAGAACCGAAATCGATTTTTTGTGGGTGTACCGCGTTGATGACCTTGATTGAAACTGCTGGAGGTGAAATCGTAAATGGGGTAAGGCACATCGTCTGACAGCGCGGACAGTTCAGACCAGTGTCGATCACCACTGATGAAGAGAACACCCTTGGCCTTGGTTGTTTTCAGCAGATCCAGCATCCGTTGTCGTTCCCGAGGCAGATTGGACCATGTTTCCTGTCCGGCATCCTCGGCAAGGAACTGGATGCTGCTGGCAATGATGCGAACGTCTGCCGGTTGCGACAACTGTTCTTTCAACCAATTCCATTGCGGCTCTCCAAGCATGGTTTTCGACGGGTCCTGATCGGGCATCCAAGATCCGCCGACCCGCTTTTCTCCTTTTTTTAGGGTTGAACGGAAGTATCGAGTATCGAGCATGATCACCTGCAGTCGCTTCCCCGGCGGCCCAAAGAAGTGGGCGTCATGGACCCCGGGACGAGCGCGTGCTTCGATGTTCGCCTCGCCAAACCAGAAGTCTTCAAAAACTCGTTCCGATTCCTTTCGCTTTGGATAGTCGGCTCCTCCATCGTTGACACCGAAGTCATGGTCGTCCCACGTTGCTAACGTGGGGCACGATTGTCGAAGTCTTTGAAAACCTGTGTCGGAGCCGAGCTTTCGATACTTTGCTCGCAGCACATCGATGTCTTCCGTGTCGCCGTAGATGTTGTCCCCCAGGAAAATCATGAGGTCGGGGGACTGGTCGGCCATCTTCGCCAGCAGCGGCATGGGCTGGTCCTGCTTGATGCACGAACCGAAAAACACGCGGCTGACCAATTTCGCATGATTCGCAGTCCGTGGCTGAACCGATCGGCTTGACTGGGCATCGCCTTTGTTGTGTACGACGTTCGCGTCATCCGGCTGGTCCGCCGCACAGACGTTCAGGCTACCGAAGACGACGATAATCAATAGTAGTGAGACCTTGTTCATAAATTGCCCTGCGATTGATGCCTCGAATCAGAACCTACGGAGAACGACCGGACGAACTCGTTGAGTGAATACCATATCAAGTACCACTTCGTCTGGGTGACGAAGTCGCGCCCGAGCAAAACCTGGAGACATACGCGTGCATCTGATTTGTCGTTGAATCTGAAACGATTGGGGGAACAACGTTTTTCTCAGATCGTGAGTTCGGTTACAGTGAATGCTTGGAGTTTGCTGTATTTCCCGTGCCCGAAAAGTCTGTCTGCCGTGATACGATCGTGTTTTCAGCACCCATTTTGGTCGATATTTCTGTTCATTTGCCTGTTTTTCCCCTCGGGGGTTCGAGCAGTTGACCTGGAAGAACTTAGTTTTGACCGAGACATTCGGCCGATCTTGTCCGAGAACTGTTACGCGTGTCATGGTTTCGACTCCGAAGCTCGTGAGGCCGACTTGCGGTTGGATACGCGAGCCGGCGCGGTCGAGGACAGCGGCGTGGTGGAACCGGGCGACTCAGGGGCCAGCACGCTGGTCGAGCGAATCTTGTCGACCGATCCGGACAATGTCATGCCACCGCCGGATTCGGGCCGATCGCTGACAAGTGTCCAGAAAGACAAACTCAGCCGCTGGATCGATCAGGGCGCGAAGTACGAGACGCACTGGGCTTTCGTCCCGCCGACAAAAGAAGTACCCGCTGCCGCGCCGGGCATGCATCCGATCGATGCGTTCATCCAATCGAAATTAGCGAGCGAGGGGTTGGTGCCTTCTGGCGTTGCGGAGCCAGCAACCCTTATTCGCCGCTTGAGTTTGGACCTGGTGGGGCTGCCCCCGACGGTGGAAGAGATCGAGGCGTTCGAGACCGCCGCAGCGGAAGATCTGGACGCCGCCTGCGATGCGTTGGTCGATCGGCTGTTGTCGAGCCCCCATTACGGCGAACGATGGGCGCGATGGTGGTTGGACCAAGCTCGGTATGCGGACAGCAACGGTTACTCGATTGATGGTGCTCGAGAAATCTGGTTATTTCGTGATTGGGTGATCGGCGCGCTCAACCACGACATGCCGTTTGACCAATTCACGATCGAGCAAATTGCCGGCGACCTGTTGCCCGATGCGACCGACGACCAACACGTTGCCACAGGTTTTCACCGCAACACGCCGATCAATCAAGAAGGCGGCGTCGATCGCGAACAGTTTCGGATCGATAGCGTTTTCGATCGCGTCGCGACGACAGGCACCGTTTGGCTGGGACTGACCGTTGGCTGTGCCCAGTGCCACGACCACAAGTTCGATCCGATTTCGCAAAAAGAGTTCTACGAGCTTTTCGCATTCTTCAACAATCAGGACGAGCCATCAATCAAGGTCTATCCCAACGACGTTGATGCCGGTGCATTGCAAAAAGAGAAAGGGGAGATCGAGGCAGATCAAAAAGAGTTGATCACCAGTGGCGATGGGTACGACGATTCCCAAGCCGAACGAGGGTCCGAAAGGTTAGCCCAGATCAATGAACAACTTGCTCGAGGCGTTTCCACGATGGTGATGTCCGAGCGACGCAAGCCACGTCAGTCGACCGTTTTCATCAAAGGCGACTTCACGCGACCGGATGAACCCGTTTCGCCCGGAACACCCAATGTGCTGCATCGGTTTGCGTTTGACGGCGACACGGAACAGACATCTAACGAGTTGCCCACTCGGCTGGACCTGGCCCGTTGGATCGTGTCACGGGAGAACCCGCTGACCGCGCGAGTGATCGCGAACCGCGTTTGGCAACAGTACTTCGGTCGCGGCCTGGTTGAAACCGAAAGCGACTTCGGATTGCAGGGCAGCCTGCCAACCCACCCCGAACTGCTGGATTGGTTGGCAGTCGAATTGCGTGATTCGGGTTGGAGTCTCAAAGATTTTCACCGCCAAATTGTTTCCTCGCAAACCTATCGCCAAAGTTCGCGTGTTCGTTCGGATTTAGACGCGGTCGATCCGCTGAACGTGTTTCTGGGACGTCAAAACCGATTGCGACTCGATGCTGAAATCGTTCGCGATGTCGCATTGGTCGCAAGCGGCTTGTTTTCACCCAAGCAAGGCGGGCCACCGGTGTATCCGCCGATCCCCGATGGCGTGATGAACTTGGGACAAGTCAACCGCAAGTGGCGGGCTAGCACGGGCGAGGACCGTTATCGCCGTGGACTGTACACGTTCGTTTATCGGGCAACGCCACCACCGGCACTGAACGTCTTTGACGCGCCCGACGGACAAAGTAGTTGCACCCGGCGGATCCGCAGCAACACACCGCTGCAAGCTTTGACACTGTTAAACGACGCCGGGTTCTTCGAGTTCGCTCAGGCACTCGAAAAACGAATCGAGTCCGACGGCGTCGCATCGGCATTCCGTCGCTGCACGTCGCGCGAGCCGACTGAGGAAGAATTGGAATTGCTCGGCCAACTGGACACGCTCGGTGTCGCGCGAGCATTGTTGAACCTTGACGAAACGATCAACCGGGAATGAGACCCATGAACCCAAAATCAGCTACATCGCAGGCGAGTCTGCTAGCCGAAACCCGTCGTCATTTCTTCGCTCAATGCTCGATGGGCATTGGATCGATTGCGTTGGCGTCGTTAATGGCCGACAGGCGACTCGGGGCCGAACCGATCGCACCGACGACCGATCCGCTGGCACCCAAAGTCGCTCACTTTCCGGCCAAAGCCAAGAACGTGATCTTCCTGTTCATGGCCGGCGGACCGTCCCAACTGGAAACGTTCGACTACAAGCCGAAATTGAACGAACTAAGCGGTCAACCGATCCCCAAGAGCTTCGTCGAGGGTAAGCGGTTTGCGTTCATGGACAGTAGCCACCGAACCAACCTGCTCGGGTTTCGCCCCAAGTTCCACCAGTACGGCGAAAACGGAACTTGGGTCAGCGATTACCTACCGTACACGGCCAAGATTGTGGACGATTTGAGCATTGTGAAGACATGCAGCACCGACCTGTTCAATCACGCGCCGGCGAAGTTGTTCATGAACACCGGCACTGGCCAATTTGGGCGTCCGAGCCTGGGTGCGTGGGCCACCTACGGGTTGGGCAGCGAGTGCGATAACTTGCCCGGGTTCGTGGTCCTGCAAAGTGGCCCGCGAGGCCCACGCGGTGGCGCGACGTTGTGGACCAGCGGCATGCTTCCGACGACCTATCAGGGCGTTCCGCTCCGCAATCATGGCGACCCCATTCTGAATCTGTCGACACCCGAGTCGGTCTCGGATGCTCAACAGCGAAAGTTGATCGACACGTTGCGCGAGTTGAACTTGAAACGCTTGCTTGCCACCGGCGATCAAGAAATCAGAACGCGGATCAACGCCTATGAGATGGCGTACCAGATGCAATCCAGTGCACCCGAGCTGATGGATACCGGTGACGAGACGCCCGAGACACTTTCACTTTACGGCATCGATGACCCGCAAGAATCAAGTTACGCTCGCAACTGCTTACTGGCACGTCGACTGGTGGAACGAGGCGTCCGTTTTGTCCAACTCTATCACACCAATTGGGATCACCACGGCGGGCCGACTGAGAATTTGGAAAAACACCTACCCGAAATCTGCAAAGAGATTGATCAATCTACTGCGGCGTTGATCCAAGATTTGAAGCGTCGTAACTTGCTCGACGAGACACTTGTCATTTGGGGCGGGGAATTTGGGCGGACACCGATGGGCGAAGTTCGTCAGTCGACCGGGAGAAACCATCACATCGATGCCTTCACCATGTGGTTCGCCGGCGGCGGGTTCAAGCCGGGAACGGTCTACGGCGAAACAGACGAGTTCGGATTCTCGCCGATCGACCGCCCCTGCCATGTCCGCGATATCCATGCCACGATCTTGCATCAACTGGGTTTGGACCACGAAAAGCTATCCGTTCGATTCCAAGGACTGGACATGCGACTGACCGGTGTGGAAGAGGCCCACGTCTTGAGAGAACTGATTGTCTAGGTGATCCTGCTCAACGAACCGTATCGATGACAAGCTGTTAAACCATGAGTGTTCCACCGCTGCTTAGTCTTCCGGTGAACCGTTTTAACGCTAGCCACGGTTGTTGTAAAAACTGCTGACTCTAACGCTTTTTATGTGCTGAAAACACGAAGAAAAACCGGCGTCGCGACGAAACCGCCAATCCGTGATTCTTTTGGTTGCAAGACTAAAAAGAGTCGAGCATAGAATCTTAGAAGCAACGCCAGCCTGTTCAACGTGGTCGAAAACAAAAACAGCCACGCAAACGTGCTGACGTGGGAAGTCGACGAATCTGGCTGCCGAAGAGCATCACGCCAAATGGCGTGGCGAGAAAGGGTTTATCGCAACCACTGCGAGACTCGAAAGTATTCAAGCCCGGCTAACAAACTTAACGAACACAGTTATCATGACAATTGGCTTGAAGAATTGCCAAATTTCGGCGTCCATGTAGGGAACAAGCGGTACATAAAAAGCGTTAGAGTCAGCACAAAACTAACGCGTCGGGTTATAAAAAAGCGAGTGGAAGTAAACATCACCTGACCGATTCTGGCAATGACGTTGGAAGGCAACCGCAGATCCATTACAATCGACTAGATCGACGTCTAACGATGACACTCGTCCGCTCGCTGAGCGGATTTCCCACCTAAGAAATAACCCTCATACCTCCCTCTCGGTGACCGTTTTGATGCCCCACTTTCTCCGTTCGCTTCGACTCGCCTTTGCCATCCCACTTTGCCTCGTCGGATCGAGTCTCGTCGGATCGAGTCTCGTCGTTGCTGAGGATGGCTTGCAACCGATGTTTTCCGACGCGGCTTTGACGGGCTGGGTGCGGACCAACACGCCGGAGGCAACTTGGCGGTTCGAAGACGGTGTGTTGTACTGCACCGGTCAACCGATCGGTGAGATCCGCACCGAGAAAATGTATCAAAATTTTGTGATGGAGTTGGAATGGAGGCACATGGTGCCACGTGGCAACGCGGGCGTCTTCGTCTGGGCGGACGATATCACCTCGCGTGGCGTGCCGTTCCACCGTGGAATCGAAGTCCAAATACTGGAGAATGACTATGGCAATAACCGCAGCCACACGACTCACGGAGATATCTTTCCGATTCATGGCGCCACGATGACATCGATCAACGGGCACGGCGGCAGTCGGGCTTTCCCGACCGAGAACCGTTCCAATCCGAGTCCGCAGTGGAATCACTATCGCATCGAGTGTCGTGATGGGGATATCTCATTAGCCGTCAACGGCAAGGTCGTCACGCGTGGCAAGGATTGCGTCCCACGCAAGGGATACATCTGTTTGGAATCCGAGGGTGGCGTCGTCGAGTATCGAAACGTCAAAATTAAAGAACTTCCGGGCGGCGACGTCGTCCCGGAGCACGTTGCGATCGCCAACCGCGGTTTCCACTCGATTTACACCGGACTGAATTTGGATGGATGGGTGACCAAGGATCCATCCGCGTGGAAAGCGAAGGATTGGGTACTGGCGTTCGAAGGGGCAGAGGAGCAAAGCGCTCGGCTCCAAACGACGCGCCAGTTCAACGATGCCAGCATGGTCATTGACGTTCGTTTGAAACAACCCGCCAGCGGTCTTGTCATCGAAGTTGGCAAGGATTGGCAGTTGGATCTTGCCGATCCGCAGTTGGCGGGAGCCTTGGAAAAACAGGGAAGCTGGAATCGCATCGAACTCATTTCCTCGGCCGGCAAGCGAAGTTGGATGCTCAACGGCAAGGAGGTTCGTTCGCTGCCAGCGGGCCAAGGCAATGGACCACTCGTGCTCAAGCCCAGTGGTCCGGTTGACTTCGCAAATCTCTACGCAACCCAGGGGAAGCAAAAGTAACGGGCTTAGCAAAATCGAAGTCAGCTTTGCCGACAATCTTTTTGCCCCACTCTCAAGAGAGATTCCTAATCAAACTCGGTCTCGAAGACGACGCTAAAGCCCCGTTTCAATCGTTGCTAGTTCGTCCAGCAAAAGACTCGCCAAGTTCTTATCCGACGGGTTCACGTCGCCAATGATATCTCGAAGTTGTTCCTGGGACTGATGTCCCAGGTTATTGCCTGCCGTCCCTCTCGGGACTGAAGAGCGGAACTATTTTCAGTCAATCACTGCCGTGCCGACAAAATGTCTTAGGAATGTTCACGTTTTTTGCCAATGACTATACGAACAACTCGTCGACGACATTCGCCTGTTCGGGTCCGGTTAAGCGATGGGTTCGTCCTTCGTGATGGTAGCTCAGTTGATCGTGTTTTAGTCCGAGAAGATGGAGGATCGTCGCATGTAGATCACGAAAGTGTACTTTGCCCTCGACCGCTCTCGCTCCGGTTTCATTGGTCTTGCCATGCACGTGCCCTTGTTTGACTCCGCCACCGGCTAACCAAAATGTAAACCCATTGGAGTTGTGTCCCGTTTCGTCTTTTCCGTCTTCGGGCACCAACCCCGGTCGGCCGAATTCGCCGCCCCACACCAGAAGCGTGTCTTCGAGCAATCCGCGGGCGGCCAAGTCTTCCAATAACGCGGCGATCGGCGCATCGACTGTTTCGCAGTTGGCCTTCAGGTCGCGGCGATGATTCTTGTGTTGGTCCCATCCGCCGTGGTTGACTTCGATGAACCTGACACCGGCATCGGCCAGTCGCCGCGCCAGCAAGCATTGACGCCCGAAGTCCGTGGGTCGGCAGGTGCCGACCGACAGTTTCTTGCCGACCCGATAACGTTGTAAGGTCGCTTCGGATTCGTTGCTCAAATCCAACAGTTCGGGTGCAGCGGACTGCATACGATACGCCAGTTCCATCGACTCAATCACGCCTTCGAGCTGTGCGTCGCCGGTGCGGTCGGCCAGATGGTTGCGGTTCATCGACTGGACAAAATCGAGTTGTCGACGTTTCAACTGCGGCGGCAGATGAGCCCCATTGATGTCGCGAATCGTCGCCTGGGACATGTCTTCGCCGTTGGTTCCGATCGGGGTTCCCGAATACTCGGTGGGAAGAAAAGAGCTTGCGTAAACCGAAGGTTTGGCTGCATTGAGACTGACAAAACTTGGCAGATCGCTGTTTTCACTTCCTAGCCCGTAGGAGATCCACGATCCCATGCTAGGTCGTTTCCGCAAACGCTCGCCGGTGTGAAGCTGCAAAAATGACTGCGCATGATTTCCGGTGTCGCAGTACATGCCGTTGACCACACACAACCGGTCGGCGTGCTTCGCTGTCTCGGGCATTAACTCCGAAACCCACAGTCCACTTTCACCATGTTGTTGGAAGCGAAAGGCCGATCCGGGATGCTTCTTCTTTGCGGTCTGCGGTTTGTAATCAAATGTATCCATCTGCGCCGGACCGCCACTCATGCACAGAAAGATCACGCGTTTCGCTCTCGGCTGAATGACCGTCGATTCGGCGGTGGACGCAATAGCTGCCGGCTGCAAAAGAGCTTGCAATGAAAGAAAACCAAATCCACAGGACGCGGTTTGCAGCAGGGTTTGACGTGAAATCATGACATCTCTCAATCGATATATCGAAATTCGTTGGTGGTCATCAGCGCTTGGGCAAGACTTGCCCAAGCCTGCAAGCGGCATTCTGTTTTCGTGCTCACGATTTCCGAGAGCTGTGCCTGCGATGAGCGAATCAAATCGAGCGAGCGAGCGAACTCAGCTTCATCGGGGAATCGTCGCAGGGTGTCCGAAAAAATCTGTTTCACGAGATCGCGATCCGAGAGCGTCGTGTCTTCCAATACACGCTCGGCTAACTTGCGAGATTGCTGCACGACAAATTCACTGTTGAGCAGAAACAGCGATTGGGTCGGCAGGGTCGTCGTTTCTCGCTGACCACGGATCTCGACGCCATCGGGTAAATCAAAAGCGATCAACTCCTTCGGCGGGGCATGGCGAAGCATACAAAGATAGATGCTGCGATGATGACTCTCACGATGTAAATCGGTTGCCTCACCGGGCGGCCAATTGATCAACATGTCCACGTCGTCGATCGCTGATCCCACGCCCGGCGACAAATCGATTGCACCACTGGCTTGGAGCATGCTGTCTCGAAGCGACTCGGCATCCAGGCGTTTGCGATGATGGCGGGCCAGCCAGGCATTGTCGGGATCCTTTTGAAGTGCCGTTTCAGCGGCGCTGCTATCGAGTGAGTAGGTTCGCGTCAGCACCACCCGTCGGATCATCCGTTTGATCGACCATCCGTCTTCGACAAACTGATTCGCCAGGTGATCTAATAAATCAGGGTGCGTTGGTCGCGCACCGTACACACCAAAGTCGTCTGGCGTCGTCACAATGCCGCGGCCGAACAAGTGTAGCCAAATGCGATTGACGATCACGCGTGACGTCTGCGGATGGTCCGGTCGAGTCAGCCAATTGACCAATGCGGCGCGGCCACTGACATCGTTTGCAATCGCGATCTGAGCGAGGTCCGGGTCGGCGGCCGAAGTGTCGCGGTACGCGGTCAGAATACCTCGCGGGACAACCGGCCCTAGTTTGTTGCCCTCACCATTGATATGGATCTTGCAATCTTCCGGCTTTGCGCCTTCTCGGACACCCATTGCAAATCCGAGCGGTGGCAAGGTGTGGAATCCAAGCGGTTGCCCGGAGGCGGTGTGCAATCGCGACGCTTGTTCGTCATTCAGGGCATGTGCGAACAAAGCGATCTCGCCGACGTTCCCGGTCAAGGGAGCAAAGTTGTCGCTGCGGTCGGCGAAACAAAAAGTTGCCGATGATCCAAACGTCGCGTCCAAATCGTCTTCGATCTCCAGTTGTCCGTTCAGGAAGACCTTCACTCGTTGAGCATCGCGAATCAAGACGATGTGGTTCCAACTGTTCGGTGGGATCACGGTCGAGCCGACGATCGATCTCTTTTTCTCATTGCCGTTGAAAATGAATAACTTGCCCGTGCGAGCTTTGTCATGTGTTCCGCCGATCCCCAAGTGATCCCCAGGCAAGGATGGATCATCGAGTTTGGCACGTGAAAAAAGATACGCCGTGATCGGGCGTTTGTTATTGGAAAGGGTGTTTCGAAACCAGAACGAGAGTGAATAAGACGCTGCGGGTTCACTGAACGATCCGGTCAGTCGAGCGTCCCTGACGGCCGCAAACGTGTCGGTCGAGTAGTTGATCGCCGCGGTGGCCGTGAGGGCCTTCGGCGTTGAAGTGAGTGTCTCGTGAATCAAGGGTTTCAGTTCGTCGATGGCAGTCGAGTAGCCGTCTGAGAAATTCGGAGTCGGAGTTCGGTCAGGACGCTGCTGGGCCTCCTCGAAATGGGATCGCAGCTCGTGCAGTGGCGTGGGCGGAGCAGTCAACTTTTCATTGGCAGATGCACCGTACAGCGTTTCGGTACTGCGGAAAATCCCCGCCAACGCGTAATAGTCTCGCGTCGGAATCGGGTCGTGTTTGTGGTCGTGGCAGCGAGCGCAGGCGACGCTTAGTCCCAACACGGTCGTGCAGACGGCGTTGATTTGATCGTCCACGACGTCCATGGCAAAGTTACTGTTCATGGCTGCCGCAGGTTTGGAACCGATGGCGAGAAATCCGGTTGCGATCAGTTGTCGGTTGCGTTGGTCTGCGGTTTCGGCAGGCAACAAATCACCCGTGATCTGTTCGGCCAAAAAACGATCGTAGGGGACGTCACGATTGAGCGAATCGATCACGTAGTCGCGATACCGCCATGCGTTGGGAAACGTTGCGTTGCGTCCCAGTCCATCGTCGCCGTTGGACTCTCCGTAACGAGCAACGTCCAACCAATGCCGACCCCAGCGGACTCCGAACTGAGGGCTCTCCAACAATTCATCCACCAAGCGTCTCGTCGCGTCGTCACGATCTCGATCGAAAGCTTCGGCAAACGTCTCGATCTGCACTTGCGACGGAGCCAGTCCGATCAAATCGTAGTACAGACGTCGGACGAGCGTTCTGGCGTCGGCATCGCGAGTCAATTCAAGCCCTGATTGTTCTATTCGCGCCAATACAAAATGGTCGATCGTATTTCGTGGCCACTGCGAGTCGTTTACTTGAGGAACCGCAGGTCGTCGTCGGGGCAGGAAGGACCAGAGCGCATCCGTGTCCCATGCCTCGGTAGGTTGCTCAGCATGATCTTGGTTTTTAGGTGGCTCGCGCGGGTCGGCTGCCCCCATTTCGACCCAACGCACAAAGTCATTGATGACCGCTGGCGGAAGCGGAGCCTCGGGCGGCATCTCCAGTCCGTCAAAGCGAAGTGCCTGGATGATCAAGCTTTCTTCGGGTTGCCCGGCCAGCAGCACCGGTCCCGATTCGCCGCCGGTCAACATGCCGTCACGGCTGTCGACACGTAGTTTCCCACCGAGTTCCTTCGCGTCCGCCGAATGGCACTGGTAACAGTGTTTGACCAGGACCGGGCGAATCTTTTTTTCGAAGAACTCCCGTTTCTCATCCGCCGTGGCACGACCGCTGGAGAAAGCGATTGTCAACGCGACCGCGACGGCGAGGATGCAGGAGTATTTCACGGCGACTAGGCAGGAATCAGGCGGGAGAGTGGTGGGGGAGACGACGGGCACTCCTATTGTTAGCGATCAGCGAACGCAATGCAACTTCGATCCGCCCAGAGTCGTTCGTTTCAGAGAAACAAGCACGGCGAGCCCCATGCCGAGCCGAGAGCCCCATGCCGAGCCGAGAGCCCCACGGCAAGACAAGAAGGCGATCACGGGCAGAGTTTCTACCGCGATGAGTGGTGCGAGCTACCGAGGCACGTCGAAGGGCCAACCCGGAAGCTCTCCACAGCTTTGAAGTGCCAGGATGGCGAATGCACTTCCCGTATTGGAGATCAGGTTGCCAGCGTCATTCACAGGCGAACGGGTGAACCACTTCCCGCTTTTGCGTTGGTTGGCAAGCAACCACTGGATGCCTTTTTGCAAACGCGGGTCGTTTGCCGGCGTGCCCAATTCTCGACTGATCACGATGGCCAATCCCGTGCCATACGCATCACTTGTTTTCGTGTCCAAAGGCTCACCATCGTTACGTTCCAATCCCTTCCAATCGGTTAAAAAGCCAGCGGTGGACCAACCGCCATCGGAAAGTTGAATCGCCATCAACTCTTCAAGTGTCATCGCCCGATCGTCATTTGTCGCAACGCCATCAATGCGTTTCGAACACCAAGCGATCATCGCTCGGTGGTGCAGCGATTTGGGCGGATTGTTCTTCAGATAGGTACGCAAGTTGGCTAAACCTGATTGGGCTGCTTCCGTTTCGGCATAACCGTCGGGTGCCATGCCAACGGCGAGTGCCGCCAGTGTAACGCCGTAGTGATCGTCGATTTCCATTGGCGCATAATCACAGTGCGGCCACTTCCATCCACCGTCTTCTCGCTGAACGGTCCATAACAGGTCCAAGACATCGCGAGTAACTGGGCTAAGTTCCCCAGTCGTTTGCATGTCATTGAATGTCAGTCCGGCCCCGACCACGATCGGCCAGAAACCTTGACTCTCCGACGGGCCTTTCTTTTTCCAGCGTACCGTTCGGTACTGCTCAAAGAACTCGCGAACCTCGCCGGAGTCTTTTTGCACTGACTGAAGTGCCGGACGGGCAAACATGTACGGCATGTTAGTGTGACAAGTCACGCACTTCTTTTCTTTCTGCCACGTCAGCGACGATCGATCGAGATAGATCGCAGCTTGCTTTGCCGAGAACAGCGTCGCCAGCGGTTCGTCGCCACTGATCGACTCACGTTCTGCCGGAACGGATTGAAATGTTACGACTTCATCCTGCGAGATCGCGTTACCGGACCAGTTGGAGGAAATCGCTACGACAATCAGATAGACGGGGATTAGATAGACGGGAATCCGATTGGTGGCGATTCGATTAATGGCGATCAGGCGGGCGGTTTGCCTGGAGCGTTTGGAATCCATCTCGTCTCGATATTTCACGCGGTTGGGAAGAACAAATAAGTTCAAGACAGGAGTCTAGGCGTCCTAAGCGACAGCGAGAGAAGAAAAATCACTCAATGGTAGTTCACTACGCTAGTTATTGTTTTGCTGTCGCCGAGCATCTAGCGGGGCTTCGGCTTGATGAAAAGAACCTCGCCTCGCTCGATCCAGCCCTTGCGAAGGTCGACGCGAAACCATCCGTCACTGTTCTTCTTGTGAAATCGAACACCACTGCGTTTCCCGAATTCTTTCAAATCGTATTGTGCCCACGTCTTTCCCATGTCTGATGAAATGATGATGCCTGTCGCGTAAGGCGACGCTAACGCGTAGTGGGCCGACAAAATCACGCCGTCTTCGATGATCATGTTTGCCGATTCGTACCGAGGGTTGAAAAGCATTTCGTGCTTCGCTTGGTTCGTCAGTTCAGCCGGATCACAACGAAAGATGCCACGGTCGTGAGGCATCGTGCCATTGTTTCCGTTCGCATCGGACGCCCAGTAGAGTTGTCCGTCGACAAAGTTGATACCTCCGGACTTAAAACGTGAATTGGAATTCACTGAAACAAGAACCTTCCAATCCCACAAATCATTCGTGGCGTCATAAGTGCCTCGAAGCCAATGGCATTCTTGCCGGTTGCTTCCATCGGGAGCGGTACGATCGTGATCTCCAGTGCAAGCGTAAAAGGCATTCTCGGCAGCGTTGTAGGCAACACTGTGAACGTGTCGGCACACGACAGGATTGTTCGGGTTGCCTAATAGATCACCTTGCGCCCCACCGGGCTGTTGGAATGTGGGGTTTTGGCCGAACGAGTACGCAATTTTGACGGTCTGTCCTTGATCCGTCGAATAGTAAATGTTAACGGGAACTGCACCGCCCAAAACGTTGCAGTAGTTGCCCCACACCAGCATCTCGGATCCGCCAACGTCCCACGTGTGGACACCATCGAGCGAATGAAAGTACCAACCCGGATTCTCTGGATCGAGCGGCTGGTGCGGAAGATAGTCGCCGCCGTCGGTGTCTTTGACAACGATCTGTTGGTAGGTGCTGAGGTTATCGGTACTGAGATACAGACGCGTCCGCGTTGCGAAAAGAATGTTTCCGTTCTTCAAGATGCAACTGAACGTGATGTTGTCCGCATCGCGAAAGATCGCGTCATGCGGCCAACTCTGCCCGTTGTCTTCCGACAGAAACACCTTGCCCAGGCCAAAACCGAACGCCTTATTGTCTCGCTGCGAATCAATGAAAGGCCCGTCGGGCGCTAAGCGATACCAGAAGTGATCCGTCGATTTTAAGCCGGCCGTATCAGCCCAAATCCTGTCGATTCCAGGCAACAGCACTCCGCCGCTTGCCGCTGAGGCAATTAGCAAACCCCGCCGAGTCAATGCAACGGATGCGTTTCTATCGAGTCGTCTACTCATGGGGAAACTCGTCGTTTTAGGTGGTAACGGCATCATCATTCAGGAGATCACGTGTGCGACCGAATATTATCGAGCCAACAGGGATCGTACAGATTGTAGACGAATAGTGATCGAAGAGGGGCCGGCCAAAAACTCGAAGAAGACAGTGGTAGTTTCAAGAGTATTCGCGGAGCCTCATCGCCCCGTCGCATTTTCGCACTACACTTTCTCCCCCACTCATGGTTTTCTGCGATGGGTGCTCCAAAACCGAACTGCTCGGATGTGGAGAGTCAAGCTACTTTCCAAAGGGCGTCTCGGATAGAATTTCTGACGGTTAAGCACATCGGGGGAAAAGGTTTGGCAGAACCTCACGTAGGCGAGTCTCTCTGAGAGTCGCAATTTCCAGCGTCTCAGAGAGACGCTGCGACGTGGTTCCACCGAATCAATTGTCACGATGTGCTTAGCCCACCCCCTTCTCGTGAGACGCTTCCATGAAAGAAATTTTCTGTCTGATTCTTCCGTTGTCACTGTGCTGTGTGTAGCCAGTTCTGTCAATTGCCGAAGACACCCCTGTTGCGAGCATCCCGTTGCACGATGGACTGAAACCATTTCTCGATGTTCTGTCGGGGCGGCAGACTGCATTCCAGTTGTCCGGCGATCTGCGGATACTGATTGATAACACGCCGCAACCGATTCAGATGCAGTTGATTCGCTTTGATAGCGAAGCATTCGACCTGATAGCGAAGCATTCGATCTGAAACTGACGCACAAAGACTACGCGGTCGAGATTCGTCGCCGGGAAAAATCAACCGCGTTGATCCTGCCATTGCACAAGTCGGCGTACATCGGCAACGGCTAGGTCTCGGACGCAGTCAGGTTGAGTCCGGCAGGCATCAGCACTAGGTTGATCGGTGCGGCGTCCGATGCGAAGCCGATGGCCACGATGGTGTCGCTGATTCAGCCTGAATTCCTGGACCCGTTGCGAGAACTGCTGAACAGGCTGCTGAAGGCCGGGCGTGACCCCACGTCGTGACAATGGCGGCTCACGAATCACAGCCCGGTACGGTTTCCCAAAGCCGGTGCGATGACCATCGAAGCCGATTTTGGCAGCGTGTCTGTAAACGTTCCATTGGAAGTTCCACCAATGCGGGCCGTCGACGCAGATTTCGGCAGCATCCGAGTTGTCGAGATTCCTCGAGAAGAATTGGAACGCACGCTCGTTCGCGGAGTGCATCGCGCCACCGAAATTTTGGCTCCGGTAGCGATGCAGTCGAACCTGCACAACGCGTTGTTCGTTCCGGCTGACGGAGTTCTGTACGTGGCCAATCTCAGCCATTCCAAGCCAGCAGCCGAAATGCCGTACATGAAATTGAATCTATACGAGTTATTGAAATCGACCGGACAAATGTCTCCTCGCGCAGCGGTGGCGCGGTGAGCATTCTTCGGAAATCTGGTTCTTCCCCTAGACACAACAGGTCAATGTGATTGCTCCAAATCATCTGACTCTCGGCATGTTCTTAGGGATATGCGACGAATCTCTACTCGACGATCAATTCGCCATTCATGACCGTCCAGTGGCCAGGAAACGTGCATAAGAACGGGTAGCGGCCTGGTTGGGCGGGAGTCTGCAGGTAGATCGTCTGAGTTTGCCCAGGACCAACGATGTCCGTGTAGCCAAGGACGTCATCGGACTCGGGAATGTACTGACGAGCGAACGCTTCGGGATTGGCGATCAGTTGGTTGGCGAGCTCACCCACCTGTTGTAACGCTCCGGGGCGGACTAACACCCAGTTGTGCGGAACGACGTCCGGGTTGACTAATGTCAAAGCGATCGACTCGTTGGCGGCCGCGCGAAGTTCTCGGGTCGCGTAGGTCAGGTTTCCCGCGATCTGCAATTCGACCCGACGGGCGCCCTTGACCGTTTGACGCCACGGATTGGGAACCCGCACAGAATTCAAAGCCATGTCTGCCAAGATCGGGTGGGCGGCGATGGTTTTGGCGACCGCCGTGTAGCCGGGAAAGTCTCGAAAAGGAGCGTCCAGTCGATGCACCGTGACAAATAAGTCATGTCCGCTGCCTGCGGGATTGCAGATTGCGTATTGGTCATCGGAGTTCACGTGCAGTCGCAGGTGAAGTTGATTGACCGGCTGCAGGTCCGGAATTTCCACAAAGATCGAACGCTTATCGGGCATGACGTGGGCGCTGGTAATTCGCAGCGGATCATGCCCCTGCGCACCCGGATGGCTGGGTGAATATTCGGGCGAGCCGTAGGCGCCGCTGTAGCGATAATTCCAACACTGGGCGAAGTGGTTGCTAACGTTCGTCACGAACGCCGGATCGACCGGCTGGGCAAACGTGATTCGCACGCCGTTTTCGTGGATGTGAAAGTCGGTGGCAATCTGAAAGACGTCACCCGTGTAGCGAATCCGCTGAAAGCAACCTTCGTCCGGAGTAAAACTTCCCCATCCCTGCTGACCGCTGACATACAAGTGATTGTCGCGTGCGGAGAAGCGACCACGGTGAACACCCGACAGAAAATCACCAGTCATTGGCAGGACGGCTCCCTGCACCTGGCCGTCCACTTCGTCTTGCAGAACCGTGAACCACGCTCCCATTCCGAACGAGAAATGCAGAAGTTGTCTTTGCATCGGCCCCCACGTTTCCGATGGAACCACCGTCTGGCCGCCGCTGGAATTGTCCATGGCTCGTGGCAGGTAGGCCAACGGCAACTCGGGAGGTTGATTGTTCTTTGGCCCGCCCGATCCAAAGTACGGAGTCGGATGGTTTGGTGCCTTTTTCCCGCCAGGCACCAGACAGATCATCGAAGCGGGAGTCCATCCTCCCTCCGAGCATGGAACCGTCACACTTCCATCGGAAAAGATACCCAGCCCATCTGGGTTCCGAAAACCTGTCGCAATGACCTCGGCGTCTTGACCGTCAGATGCCATACGGACCAGCCCTTGATTGCTGGACACCGTATAGAAATTCCCCTGTTGATCCCGCTGCAGTCCGCAAATGAAATCATGCCCGCCAGCGGACGTCTCAAATGCGTTGCAAAAACATTCGTAGAAATCAGCTTCGCCGTCTCCGTTGATGTCGCTCAGTCGTGTCAGTTGATCTCGGCATTGAACGTAGATCCCGTCGGTTGCGACGACCAATCCCAACGCATGATGCAGGCCGGATGCAAATCGTTTCCAGCGAGCAACGCCCGGCTTGTCGATTCCTGAGTCCAGACCGGTGACGTGCCACACGTCGCCCTGCATCGTACAAATCAGCGTGCTGCCGTCGGGCAGGAAATCATGGCCGCCACAAAACAACAAAGCATTCCCCGGGTTGTCTGTTGGCAGTTCAATCGTATCGATGGCAAAGGGGCGACCGTTTCCTGGGCTGATTCTGGTTTCCAGAACCTGCGGCCATTGCGAAGGCCCACCTAAGACGACCGAGCGCAGCGAATGTTGCGCAACCGGTGCGACTTCGCGAGTGAATTTGCCATCCATCACCCAGGGCGCATCAAGATACTCCACGTCGCCGATTCGGTAGGCGAACACGACTCGATTGTTGTGTCGGTAGTAGCCCTGATAGGTAAAAGGTTGCTCCGGTGGCTTCTGCTCCGGACACGGTTGGGGCGTGCCCTGTAACTGAAGCCCAGCCAGAAAACCCTGCCGGACGGAAGAAAAAGAAACAAAGCCGTCGGCCCAAACAGCATCGTAGGAAAGTGTGTCGGGATTGAAGCAGGCGGAGAGTTCCTGATTGTCGCCGAGTCGTACACAGACAGCGCGCCGAACCGTGATCCCTTTGGCGTGGAACACACCGGCTTGAACCACCCCCAGTTGAGTCTCGTTCCAGCGATTGCTGGACCAGTCCTCTTCGGTCTGGTTCCCCCAGTGTCCCTGCTGTCCGCCGTCGAGCCCGGGGGATGCAGACAGCAGCATCGGAACATGCTGTTGCCGTCGAAAATGTTCTGCCTGCTTGGTATAAAAATCGTACACACGGTCGCGATTGACGTGATGCCCGGAATTCGGCCAAAGCTCCGGTTGTATCGGCGTCTTTGTGAAGTCGAACTTCGCCGGGCCGTGCATCTGCGAGTCAGCGATCACGTGCTGAAGCTCTGCGGACAGCGGTTGGCCAGCACGTCCAAGGTCACTCATAAAACAAATCAAATCCAGTTGCTGTTGCCGAGTCATCGCGGCAGTCAGTCCGTCCGGCATCACCGTACTCCCGACCATTTCTTCGTCAATTTCGTCGATGGCGATTGACGTCAGCTTTCCGGATGCGGGATCACGCAGCGTGACTGACTGATCCGTTGCATCCGCTTTGTATCCCGTGACGATCTCGCCATCCATCGTCAAGATCTGCCATGTCGTGAATTCAGGCTTGACTTCGCGTTTCGGCCAGAGCACTGACTCGATGATGTGGTTGAGTGGTCGGTCTTTGGCAACTGCTGATAAATCCGGCCCCACGGTCCCGCCATGGGCACCAATCTTGTGACACGACAAACAAGCCAATTTCGCATCGCTGAAAACGGCGGCTCCGCGGCTGGCATCGCCCCACTTCCGTGAGTCACGCGCGAGACCAGCGACCAATTCCGCGTCGTAAGGCGGTTCCCTCGCGGGCGGATTCATGGAACTGTGCTCGGAACGCTCCCGGTGTTGATCGGCCCGGTGTTGATCGGCCCGGTTGAATTGCCAAAAACCGATCGTCGAATCGTCGCGTGATACGGTCGTCACCGGCCTCGTCGGAATTTCTCGCAAGCCTTTGGAAATCCGAACCCATTGGATCGTTCCCGCAAATCCAAAACCGCCTTCAACAAGTTGTCCGATCGCAATACGACCAGGAATACTTGAGCCGCTGTCGAGATCAGCGATCGCCTGATCGGCGACTTGCGTTCCATCGACATACAACCGCACGCGAGCCGGTTCGTACTTCATCGAGATGTTGTGCGGTTGACCATCGCAAATCATCGACTTTGTATGAACGTGATCTGGCTTTTTACCGGGAAGGTACACGGTGAGCATGCCGCTGCCGTTCATCGAGAATATCTCCCAGTGATCGGCAGATGCTTTCGTATCGCTGGCGACCAGAATGTTGTACTGATTGCTGCGACGAATCGTTGCTTGCATTTCGACTGTGATCGGCGGCCGACGATAGGCGTCGTTTCCATCATCGATGCGACCCGTTCTGTTAGCTGGCGGCATACTTGCCGAAACCGTCGCTGCAACTGGCTTCGGGCCTCCATTACCCGGCTTTTCGATCTCTTTGCGTACCCACTCCAGCCCGTCGCGATTTTCCAACAACGATTCGCGAGCGTCGAGCTGTTCGCGATGATCCAGAATTCCGATCGGTCCTTGGTAACCACTTTCGACAACGACGCGGATCATGTCGAGTTCATAAGTTCCCTTGCCGATGCCCAGGATCTTCGGCTGTTCCTTCGCGTTCATGCCATTAAGGTTCAGGCAGTGAAGATACGATTTCATTAGCGTGAATGATTCGGCCCAGTCGTCGATGTGCCCATGACCATGATGGAAATTGTAAACGATGCCGACATGATCCTGTTCCAATTCTCGCAGTCGTTTGCAGACCGCAACCAGATTCTGAGGCTCACCGCTCCAGCCGCCATGGTTGTACAATGCCAGCTTGCATCCCATGGCCTTTGAGCGTTTCGCCAGCGGCAACATCTGCTGCGCGGCGGCTTCGACTTTGGCTGCCTGCGTTTCACCCGCAGGTTGCGCCATCATGATCCAGATTTGTGGATGCAGGTTGTACTTTTTGAACAGCTTAAAGGCTTCGTCGTGAGCTCCCCAGAAGGCGAAGAACTCGATGCCATGCTCTTTGTATTCCAGAATTTCCTGTTCAAACGTCGGGACGTGTTCGGCACGCCAGTCGTAGGCGCACCGAGTGATCCCGAGTTCCTTCAGCATCCCAGCACGCTCGGCCGGCCCGCGTTTTGACGCATCGAATGGAACGACGCACCAAGCCACAAGATTATTCCGTCGCAGAACGGCAGTCTTGTCCTGCTCGGTATTCTGATCCTCAGCACTGGAAATCGCAGTGCCGAACAAGCACAGCAGAAACGCCAGGCAACGGATGGCATTGGTCATGGGAAGTCTCCTCAAAAAATGGTCTGGGTTTTCAGTCTGACGAAGTGCGGTAGGCCGTTCCAAACTGTCATTTAAAGCATATCGCGACAATTGATTCGGTGGAATACACGTAGGCGAGTCTCTCTGAGACTCGCAATCTCCAGCGTCTCAGAGAGACGCTGCTACGTGGTTCCACCGAATGAACCATTTTATTGCGGTAATTGCGCACCGTGAACCATTAGGCGGTCACTGGTAGACTGAGGATTCCTCTTTTCTCCCACGAGTACTGTCATGTCAAATGCTAACCCATCTCGCCGTGGTCCGATCGGCCACCGGTTTTTAGTCTTGCTGTTTTCGGTGGGCGTGTCGATTCTCGCCTTCTGGTTGCTCGGTTATGTGCTACGGGATATCGACCAAATGAACGGGCCCAACTACCAGAGCATGGTGACGGATGCGCTGCCGCCGCCGCTGGTCGAGCAACAGAAGCAATTAACGGGCCAGCGACAGGAAAACCAGATTCGCAAGAAAGAGGTAGCGACACGACGTGATCTGCTGCGTCAGGCGGTCGAGAATTCGCAGCAAACGATCAACCAATTGCTCGAACTCCAACGACTCAGCTTGGAAAAAGAAGCGCAGCTATCGGACGACCAGCAAAACGCACTCGCTGAAAATTTGCAGTCGTTCTTGGATCGCCAGCAGCAATCGCAAACGCTGAGCGAAGAACTCGTGGGATTGGAGACAACCGCACAAGCGATTGAAGAGAAATCTCGCGAACTGACCGAGCAACTGCGGACCGCCGAAGAACCTCTCGACCGGCAGTACCAGATCGCTCAACAGGCACACCAATGGCGATTGGCGGCACTGAAACTCGGATTGTTATTACCATTCGTGGTGATCGCGGGAGCCTTGTTCTGGAAACTTGCCGGTGGCACGTATACACCCTTGATCTACTCGTTAGGAGTCGCGTTGATCGGACGCGTGCTCTTGGTAATGCACGAGCACTTTCCGGCGGTTTACTTTCGCTACCTGTTGATTGGTACCGCTTTAGGTGTCGCGGTTTGGGTGTTGGTCAAACTGCTGCGGACGATCAGCGATCCGTCGCAAGAGTGGCTGATCAAACAGTATCGTGAAGCATACTCGGCGTTCTTGTGCCCCCACTGCGAGTACCCGATCCGACGCGGACCTCTCAAGTTCGCTGCTTGGACACGACGAAGCCTGCGAAAACGTATCCAAACCGTCTCGGCGATCGACGCGGTGGACGGAGACGTGCCGTACACATGCCCTTGTTGCGCTAACAAACTGTTTGAAACCTGTGAGCAATGCGGGAAAACACGGGCGAGTCTTTTGCCAGCGTGTGATAAATGCGGCGCAGGCAAAGCGGACGTTGAGTGAATGCTCATGCCGCAGCAAAGAAACATGCCTCCTTTGTTTTGTGCTAAGTTTGGGGTGGATTCGAGGGGGGCCAGCGTTCAAACTACGTCAGGCTGCCCTCACATTGCCTCAACTGGCTTGGAACATGAAACTCTCCACCCCGTCGACGTCCCTTAGCCTGATTCATCGAGTGGGCAAGGACGACGCATTGGCTTGGCACCGATTGGTCCACCTGTACGGACCGGTGGTTTATCGATGGTGTCGCCGGCGAGAGATCGAACCGACGGACGCCCGAGATGTGATGCAGGAGGTTTTCTTGGCCGTCGCGATAGGGATCGAGCGATACAAACGCGACGACGGACGGCAATTGTTCCGCTCTTGGCTGTTCGGGATCGCCTCCCACAAAATCAACGATTTCTTTCGAATCGCTACCAAGCAGCCGGGCACCCTGGCGATCGAAAAATGGGAGGCGACTGTCGATCTGGTCTGCATCGTCGACGACTACTTCAGCGACCCCGAAATTTCGGAAAGTGATCGCGTGATCGTGCTTCGCCGGACGCTGGAGTCCATTCGCCCGGAATATACTGATGTCAACTGGTCTGCGTTCTGGCGAACCGCGGTCGACGAGCAACCGGCGACCCTGATCGCGGAGGAACTCGGTTTGCGACCCGATCACGTTCGCCAAACCAAATACCGAGTGCTGCGGCGATTGCGTCAGGAATTGCAGGGACTGGAACCCGACGTCTGAGCGGCGTACGTCAGCCTTTCTAGGCTGACACTGCCGAATGCAAAGTCAGCCTGGAAAGGCTGACGTACGTTGTTTCCGTTGTGCTGTCACACGCCCACGAATTATAGGTAGTTGAAGTTCGAACCCGCTCCGCTTGCCCGGTATTCGATGACGTGACCGCTCCCAAACAAAACGGCTGCCCGCCGAAATCGTCGCTCCATGGTTTTTCCACCGGTAACCTGGAGGAAGCCGACGCGATTCGGTTGACCGAGCACCTGACACACTGCGAAACCTGTGTGGAAACCATCGATTCGATGCGTGATCCTTCCGACACCGTAATCGATGCGATTCGACGTGTCGACGTCGAGGTGGAATACCTTGACGAACCTGAACTCACGGCGGGGCTCCAGCGGCTCGGTTCGCTCAGTCATGCGATGGACACCGCGATTGGCAACGCCGACGAGACCACTCATGTCCAACCGAACGGGGGCGGAGTGTTCGCCACGGGCGTCGAAATGCCTTCGGAAACGCCGCTGGATCGCCCCGAAACTCTGGGCAGTTACCGGCTGATCGGCAAACTCGGGCAAGGCGGGATGGGTGCCGTTTACAAAGCCGTCCACGGATCGTTGGACAAAACGGTCGCCGTGAAAGTCCTCTCGGTGGACCGGTTCGGCAATCGCGATGCGACGCAGCGATTCACTCGTGAGATGAAAGCGATGGGCCGCGTCCAGCATCCCAACGTCGTCGTCGCTCACGACGGCGGCGATATCGACGGTGAACATTTCCTCGTCATGGAATACGTCGACGGAATCGACATCTCCGCCCTCGCTCAACGCCACGAGGGGCAGCGGCATCAGGGATTGCCCGTGCCGGTCGCCTGCGAGATTGTCCGTCAAGCCGCCGTCGGTTTGCAACACGCCCACGACGTCGGACTGATTCACCGCGACATCAAGCCCGGTAATCTGATGCTGGATCAATCCGGCGTCGTCAAAGTGCTCGATCTCGGACTGGCGCGAATCAGTTCGGATCTCTCGGGCATTACCGACGCATCGGGCAATGAAGAACCGACCAAGAGCGAGCTGACCAGTCAGGGCACGGCGATGGGCACGATGGGCTACATGGCCCCCGAGCAGGCGCTCGATAGTCGCAGCGTCGACGCCCGGGCGGACCTGTATTCACTCGGCGCGACGCTGTACAAGTTGCTCGCCGGCACGCTTCCGTTCCCCAGCGATAAGTACGACACCGGCGGCAAAATGCTCGTCGCGATTGCCACCCAGCCGCCGCCATCGATCGCGTCAGTTCGATCGGGCCTGCCCCCGGCGCTGGTCGCGTTGGTCGACAAAATGTTGTCCAAAGAACCAAACGACCGAGTCCAAACGGCCGCAGAGTTTGCCGAACAACTGCGTCCGTTCGCAGGCGATTCACTGGCGGGAGTGGCCAGGGCAACGGCGGGTTCTTTGACGCCAAAGATCGATCCAAAAGCGAGCCGCTCGAAACCGGTCCGCCACAAATTCGGGCGTTGGCCACTGGTCGCCACTGGTCTGTTAGGTCTTCTCGCGATCGGCTTGCTTGCCGCTCAAGTGTTTTTCGTTCGCACCGAATATGGCACGTTGAAAGTCGAGATCGCGGACGAACAAGTCGAAGCAAAATTGAAAACCGCCGGGATCTCGGTGATCGACAACAGCAACAAAAAAGTCTGGGACATCAATGCAAGTCCCATCATGGGCAAGCGCTTGCCCAAAGGCCAGTACAAATTCCAAGCTCCCGCAGGACTCACGATCACCGACGAGAACGGCCTGGAGATCGCCGCCAGCGAATTCAAGTTGCTCGACAAAGAAAAGCAACTGCGAATTCGAGTCTCGTTTGCCGAAGGTTTTTCGTCCATGGATGGGTTACCCGCCGAGAATTCCTCTCCGTTCGGACAATTCCCCTACGAAAACCGGTTTCCGGATGAATCGTCCTTCGGCAATTTCCCGCCTGAATATCGACTTACCGGACCGGCCCCGGCGATCGTTCCCTTCGATGCCGAAGTTGCGAAAACGCGGCAAGCCGATTGGGCCACACATGTTGGAATCGACGTTGAAACCAGTAACAGCATCGGGATGAAACTCCGTGTTGTCCCACCGGGCGAATTCTTAATGGGAACTTCCCAGCAGGAGATGGACAAGGTGATAAGTGAAGTAGGGCAAAATGCGGATTCCGAGTGGTTGAGACAGCAGATGTCCAAGGAGATGCCGCAACGAAAGGTTCGCCTAACCGAGCCATTCCTGATCGGTATTCATGAAGTGACCAGGGGTCAGTTCCGTCGATTTGTGGAAGCGACGGGCTACAAGACAGACGCGGAGACAGACGGCGTCGGAGGCAATGGTTTTAGGGACGGCAATCGGCAAATCTATTCTCCTGACTTTTTGTGGAACACCGATTTAGGATTCGCCGAGCCGCAAACGGATGACGATCCTGTGGTTAATGTCTCGTGGAATGACGCGGTGGCATTTTGCAGTTGGTTATCCGATGAAGAGGGCGTGATCTATCGCTTGCCCACCGAGGCCCAGTGGGAATTCGCATGCCGCTCCGGCAGTCCGGCCCGCTTCAGCTCCGGTGACCGAAATTCCGACCTCCAAAAAGATGCGTGGATTGCCGGAAGTGGATTTTATACACACCCCGTGGGGCGGAAACGCCCCAACGCTTTCGGGCTCTTCGATATGCATGGAAACGTCTTCGAGTGGTGTACGGACATCGAGGCTCCTTACGAGGCGACAACGGCAGTGGATCCAGTCGGACCTGCGCAGGGCCCAACGCGCATTCTGCGAGGTGGTTCGTTCGTCATAGCCGACTTACAATGCCGATCGGCGTACCGGTTGCATTTCTCGCCGGAGTCGCGGAGTTATGATTTCGGCTTCCGCGTCGTACGTAACGTTGAGCCGAAGACGCCCGAAAATGTTTCAGATACATTTTTGAACGCCGATTCTCGGCAAGCCCTGTTCGAAATGGTCTCCAGCTACGACGGGAAAATCATTTCAGCAGGAAACTACGACGGCAATCCCGTGGTCGAAGCGAAACGGTGGGAGGACATCGTTGTTGATATCCAAACACTGGAAATCAACTTCCAGAACAAACCAGAGGTTGGCGATCGAGCGATGGCGAAACTGGCTGTTTTGCTGAACCAGATGGACTTAAAAGAAAACAGTTTGACCTTGCAGCTTAGGAGAACATCGGTCAGTGGCAAGGGACTGATGTCACTCCGTGGACTAGCAATCAAACATCTTGATACAGTCGAAGCGGCCTTTGATATCAGTGACTTCAAGGACGAACTTACACCGTTGTCTGTCCAATCTTGGAGAATGGGGGGCGGTGCGGATGCCGCGGATATCGCAGCTATCGCGAGTATGCCGTCAATCGAGTCAATCGCGATCGATATCAATCCCAACGTGGAATCAGATGATCGTTTGCATCAAAAAATCTTGGTATTGCGGAAAAGCAATGCGTCGAGGGTCGTCATCGGATCCTGGGGCGAACCGAGTACGCTGGGTGAACGACAGATCGACTTGTTGAAAGAATTCAAGGCAGTCCACCTGACGGTCGGTCAGTTCTTAGACATCACTCCCGCGGTCCGGAGAGAATGGCATGCCGATCGGCTGTGCGGCGACGGTCACGAGTTCGGTGGTACGGTGAGTGTTGCGGAAACCGTGCCTGACGAATTCGTGATGGAATTCGATGCTGTCCGCACCTCCGACCAGCTAGAAGGTCTCGGCATTCACTTTCGGTTCGCAGAACAACACGGCCTGGTCGTCCTTGGAGGATGGGATGGGACATTGTCGGCGATGGAACAGGTCGACGGCGCACCTGGCGAATCAAAATCAAACCGCATCCAAGTCGCGTTCGATCCGTTTCAAGATGGTCAAACTCATCGAGTGCGTCTGGAGGTGTTTCGCCACGCAATCGGAGTTCAGGTTGACGGCGAATATCTTTTGTGGTGGCACGGCGATCCCGCTTCGATCACGCATTTTCAACAAGAGCAACAATCGGTCTTTGGCGAGGCATTCTTGCGCGTTTACGATTTGGCAAGCTTCCGTGTCGCCAATCTATCGATCAACCCGCTCCCGGCGGATGCGATCGAGCAGTTGGAATCCCAATCAAAATCACTTTGGCAAGAAACGAACACTCTGGTAAAGAAGTGGGGTGGCACGGTCTCGGTAGGCCCTTCCGCTTCAAGCCTTCCTCTCGATGAGCATCTTAGCTGGACAGCGCCACTTCGTGGCTTTCGATTTAGTTTCACGGTGATTTTGGCTCGACGCTTTTGATTCGATCCGGATCAATTCCCATCGCGAGATAGTCCGCTATGCGTTTCTTGCGATGGCTAC
>Ga0163216_100923_pt1 | contig 27020 bp, 26 predicted proteins | sample SynspAceP_FD_167610 | JGI IMG/M metagenome (GOLD analysis project Ga0163216, IMG submission 167610) | Saline lake microbial communities from Ace Lake in Antarctica - Synechococcus sp. Ace-P (Illumina Assembly) | ecosystem: Environmental > Aquatic > Non-marine Saline and Alkaline > Saline ...
TGGATTTTCAATCTGAAGTATGTCATTCAGAAAAACGTCATGAACGTTTTGAACACGATCTGCAGGGAAACTGGTTGAATGGCTCGATACGAGGATAGTTTGACGGCACGGATAAAGCCGCAGGGATTATCCTCTTTCTCCAAAGTCTTTGCCATGTGTGCGATTGCCGCTGCGATGCTTGTTCCTGTATCCGGCTTTGCCCAGGACACAGACGAAGCTCTGGACAGGAAGCAACAGGCGACGCTTGGCCATGTGCCAAATTATTGGGATTTCAAAACGGTTGGTGATCGGCCCTCTGCAGAGGATCTGGGGTCGGTTCGGTTTTTGATGACCGATGATTTCCCGCCCTTCAGCTATCTCGCCCGTGACGGCCAATTGGCAGGCTTCCATGTCGATTTTGCTCGCGTTTTGTGTGACGAGTTGCAGATTTCCTGTCAGATTCTGGTGCGGCCTTATGTCGATCTCGTCGGCACGCTTGGCGATGGCAAGGGCGATGCGATCTTGTCTGGTATTGCGGTTCCCACAGCGCTTGATCAGGGGCTTTTGCTATCGGATGTTTATCTCACAACACCGGCCAGGTTTGCAGCCAAAGAGGGCAGTGAGGATTTGCCGAAAGTTGAAGACATGGCCGGACGCAGCATCAGCTTTGTCACTGGTACATCTCATGAAGCATTTCTTCAGGGCTTTTTCGGGCCGGCGGATTTGCGCCCCTATGACAGCCGTTTTGCCGCCCGCCGCGCCCTCCGGGAGGGCGATGTCGATTTCACCTTTGGTGATGGCCTCTCGCTCTCCCTGTGGCTGAATGGCGCGCAGTCAAAGGGCTGTTGTCAATTTGTAGGCGGTCCCTATCTGGAACCAAGATTTTTTGGCAATGGCTTCACCATGGCCTTCTCGCCAACACGCCCGGAACTGAAGCAGGGATTTGACTACGCCATTCGCGAAATTTTCAAATCTGGCAAGTTCGCTGAATTATATCTGCGCTATTTCCCGGTCAGCTTTTTTTGAGATCAGCAGTTTTTTTGAAAGAAGTGTCAGCTCTTTCTGATGAAGGGAAGCCACAGGCTCCAGGTTAGCCGCACTGGCTCTCCGTGCTGATATTCCTGCAAGCCGATTGTCATACCTTCATGGCCGTCTTCAGGCTGATCCCGATAGGTGCCAAACACCCGGTCCCAGATTGAAAAATTGAAGCCATAATTGCTGTCTGTTTCCTTATGGCGGATCGAGTGGTGGACCCGGTGCATATCCGGCGTAACAATAAGCTTGCGCAGTGGGCCTTCAAGCCAGGTCGGCAGTTTGACATTGCTATGATTGAACATGGCACACCCATTCAGGACCACTTCAAAAAGAAAAACAGCGAAGGCCGGTGCACCCAGTATGATGATCAGGGCAGCCTTGATCAGCATACTGAGAACGATCTCGACCGGATGAAAACGAATTGCTGTGGTGACATCAATATCCGGATCAGAATGATGGACCTTGTGAAACCGCCAGAATATCGGAATTTTGTGGAACACGAGATGCTGCAGCCAGATTGCAAAATCCAGGAAAATGAACACCAGGAGCCCGAAAAGCCACGCTGGTGGGGCTATGCCTTGTGAGACGGCCCAGGGGTAAAGTCCAATCTGATTGTCACTGGCCCAGACGGCAAATCCAACCGCTGCCGCCGGAAAAAGAACGCGTATGATCAGCGAATCCAGCACAATAATCGAGAAATTCGTGAACCATCGCCTGCCACGGCCATGAAGCAGATGACGCCGCGGCGCAATGATTTCGAACAAGGCCATGGCGGCAAAAATGCCGAAGAAAACGCTGAGCCGAATGAGGCCCTCTGAAAATGAAAACGGTGAATCCATCGAATTACGCCAATTATCTTGAGAGTATCTCCTCTATATAGCGCATTTGGAGGCGCGCTGTAGGTCAAAGACTTGTGATCGCGCGCTGCGCCCCACTCCTTGACCTGCTGCCACCGGGTTCCTACTTTGAGGACATGCTATTGAGGCGCGAATCGACTGTTTCGATGCGCTCTACTGGAGAAATAAAAAGATGACGACTCATACGGTTACGGATGCAGATTTTGATGCCTCAGTGTTGCAATCAGATACGCCCGTTGTGGTGGATTTCTGGGCTGAATGGTGCGGGCCTTGTAAGATGATTGCCCCGGCACTTGAGGAAATCTCGGAATCTGTTGGTGACAAAGTCAAAATCGTCAAGCTGAACATTGACGAGAACCAGAATACCGCGATCAAATATGGTGTGCGCTCGATCCCGACACTCATCATGTTCAAAAATGGTGAGCCGGTCGACATGAAGGTCGGAGCCGCCCCAAAGGGTGATCTGGACAAATGGATTTCAGGCGCAGCCTGAATTCATCAAAGAATGTATAAAAAGCCCCGGCAAGTCCGGGGCTTTTTATTGTCGACTATTCTGGCAGCGTTCCATTTGCCTTGAGAACCTCACCAGCCAGATACAGCGATCCGCAGATGAGAACGCGCGGGCTGTTTTCATAGCGCCAGTTTTCCGACATGGCAGCAAGGGCTGCTTCTACAGAGTCTGCCGGCTCGGCACTCAGACCGGCTGAAATTGCCAAATGGGCCAGTTCCTCGGCATCGCGGGACGAATCGGCACCCGGAATAGTCACCGTGAAGACGTGTCGTGCGAGGCTTTCAAAGGGTTCAAAAAATCCGACTGGGTCTTTCGTACTTAACATACCGGCAATCAGGAAGAGCGGCCGTTCAACACGCTCCTCCAAAGCGGCCATGGCGCTGGCAACCACAGCGCCCGCGCCGGGGTTGTGTCCGCCATCGAGCCAGATTTCAGTGTCCGGATGCGCTAGTTTGGTAAGAGTGCCGCCCTGTAAGCGCTGCAGACGCGCAGGCCAGATCGCATGACCCAAACCATGGTCGCGTGCATCTGCCGATGGCATGAACCCGGTTGCTTCCAGTGTGGCAAGGGCCAGGGCCGCATTGCCGATCTGATGCTGGCCGACAAGATTGGGCAAGGGCAGGTCCAGCACACGTTGCTCGGTCTGATAAATCATGCGGCCATGCTCGGCATAGGCATCAAAATCCTGACCCAGCAAATGCATGGGGGAGCCGATGCGCCCGGCCACTTCAGCAATGACCGACATCGCTTCAGGAACCTGTCTGGCGATAATCGCTGGAACACCGGGCTTCAGAATACCAGCTTTTTCATAGGCAATACTGGCCAGCGTGTCGCCCAGAAAGCTCTCATGATCCATCGAGATCGGTGTGATCACCGAGGCCAGAGGCTTTTCGATAACATTGGTGGCATCCAGACGCCCGCCAAGACCCACTTCCAGCAACAACACATCTGCAGGATGTTCAGCAAACAGTTTGAAGGCAATGGCTGTGGTGATTTCGAATTGCGTGATTTCAGCACCATCATTGATGCGTTCCACGTCCAGCATGGTCGAAATCAGCGTTGCGTCATCCACCAGCTTGCCGCCGCCATGCTGCCCCAGACGAATGCGCTCGTTGAACCGCACCAGATGGGGCGAGGTATAAACATGAACCCGCTTGCCATCAGCCTCCAGCAGGCTGCGCATATAGGCAGTGGTCGAGCCCTTCCCATTGGTTCCGGCAACATGAATTGTCGGAGGCAGGGACTTTTCCGGATTGCCCAACTTTGCGAGCAAATCCTCCAATCGACCTAGCGAAAGGTCCATCAGACGGGGGTGCAGCTGTGTCAGCCGCTCCAGTATTGCAGTCGTGTGGTCCATCAGGTGTCTTCATTTGCTGCGGACAGGAGAATTGAAATCCAGTAAATGGCCCTTAACAAGCCTTTTCCAAGATGTCAGCCAGGAAGTTTATGCTGTTTTGGCAGGACTATCAGACGGTTCCGTTTCTGCGGCATCAATTGGTTCTGGAGCAGGATTCAGCTCACTATCGACCGGCTCCAGTTCAATGATTTCCGGTTCGCCTTCCACTTGCGCCTTGGCTTCGTCAGCAAGCTCCGGATCAACAGCGTCCAATGGAGCATCCTTGCTAAGAACCGCAGGTTGCTTCATCAGCAGGCGGCACACATTAGCCAACGTTTCGCGCATTTTATGGCGATGGATCACCATATCGACCATGCCATGTTCCAGCAGATATTCAGAGCGCTGAAAGCCTTCCGGCAATTTCTCGCGAATGGTTTGTTCAATAACCCGCTGCCCGGCAAAACCGATAAGCGCACCGGGTTCAGCAATGTGAACATCGCCCAGCATGGCATAGGACGCGGTGACACCACCCGTGGTCGGGTTGGTCAGCACCACGATGTAAGGCAGGCCTGCCTCACGATGCTGTTGCAACGCAACCGTCGTGCGCGGCAATTGCATCAGCGATAAAATACCTTCCTGCATGCGCGCACCGCCGGAAGCTGCAAACAGAATGAACGGGACTTTGGCTTTGGTCGCTGCCTGAAATCCGGTAATAATCGCTTCCCCGGCGGCCATGCCAAGCGATCCGCCCATGAAATTGAAATCCTGAACCGCAACAACAACGGTCCGTTCTTCCAGCAAGCCCTTGCCAAGCATGATGGCGTCTTCATAGCCGGTTTTGGCTTTGGCATCTTTCAGCCGGTCCGTGTAACGCCGTTCATCACGAAATTTGAGCGGGTCAACCGGCGCAGTTGGCAGATCCAGTTTTTCAAACTGTCCTTCATCGAACAGTCTGGTCAGCCGCCGTTCGGCGTTGATCCGCATATGGAAGCCGGAATTTGGAATGACGAAGTCATTGGCTTCCAGATCGCGATGGAACACCATTTCACCGGACTCAGGGCATTTGATCCATAGATTTTCCGGAACTTCCCGCTTGGTGCTCCAGAGATTCTGGATTTTGGGCCGGACAACACTGTTAATCCAATTCATTGGCTTTCCTTGCTCACATGATGAAGAGCGAGTTGTAGAGATAAGATATTCGTCTCAATGTGGGCAGTTTAGCTGACTTCTGCAAGACGCGATTTGCGAACACCATCGGCAAGCTGACGAACCAGGTCAGCGACAGCTTCCACAGGGTCGGAAGACACGCTGCCATCGGCGGACAGGGAATTTGCGACAGCATCCACAATGGCACTGCCGACAACCACTCCATCTGCGGCTTGACCGAAATTCTGCGCTTGTTCTGCCGTCTTGATGCCAAAGCCGATACAGACAGGCAAATCAGTATGGGATTTGATCCGCGCCACAGCTTCCGCCACAGGCCCTGTGCTTGCAACGGCTGAGCCCGTAATGCCGGTCTTGGACACGTAGTACACAAACCCTGATGTGTTGGTCAGCACTTTTGGCAGGCGCTTGTCATCGGTTGTCGGTGTGGCAAGGCGAATGAAGTTAAGACCCGCTTCCAGAGTTGGCAGGCACAATTCCTCATCCATCTCGGGCGGAAGATCCACAATAATTAGACCATCAATTCCGGCTTCCTTTGCATCGGTCAGGAACCGGTCCACGCCATAAATATAGATCGGATTGTAGTAACCCATCATGACTATCGGCGTTGTGTCATCCTCTTCGCGGAAAGCACGTGCCATTTGCAGGGTCCGCACCAATGTCTGCCCGCCTTTCAGCGCGCGTTGCCCGGCCATTTGAATGGTCGGTCCGTCGGCCATTGGGTCGGAAAATGGCATGCCAAGTTCAATCACATCGCTGCCAGCGCCTGGCAACGCTTTCATGATGCGCACGGAGGTTTCAAAATTCGGATCGCCACCCATAAAATAGGTGACGAGGGCAGGGCGGCCTTCAGCCTTCAAAGCTTCAAATTTGCGGTCAATGCGTGTTGTCATGATTATAGCTCCACGCCCATGATTTTACCGACCGTGAAGACATCCTTGTCACCGCGTCCGCACAAATTCATCACGATAATCTGGTCTTTGTCCATTTTCGGGGCGCGCTTCATAACCTCTGCAAGGGCATGGGCAGGCTCAAGGGCCGGAATAATGCCTTCAAGACGTGTCAGTAACTGAAATGCTTCCAGAGCTTCTGTATCCATAATCGGCACATATTCAACGCGCTTGGTCTCTTTCAGCCAGGAATGCTCAGGTCCAATACCGGGATAGTCCAGACCAGCGGAAATTGAGTGACCGTCTTTGATCTGCCCATCTTCATCTTGCAGCAGATACGTCCGGTTGCCATGAAGCACGCCCGGACTGCCAGCGGTCAAAGAGGCACAATGCTCTTCGCTCTGCAGTCCCTTGCCGCCGGCTTCAACGCCGACGATCTGAACATCCTTATCATCGAGGAACGGGTGGAACAGGCCAATAGCATTGGACCCACCACCAACAGCGGCCACCAGCATATCGGGCAATCTGCCTTCAGCGACCATCATTTGCTCTTTGGTTTCCGCACCGATTACGGATTGGAAATCCCGCACCATTTCCGGGTAAGGGTGTGGTCCGGCAGCTGTGCCGATCAGATAATAGGTGTCATCCACATTGGTAACCCAGTCGCGCAGGGCCTCATTCATGGCGTCTTTCAATGTGCCATGGCCGGAATTCACCGGATGGACCTTGGCGCCCAGCAATTTCATGCGGAATACATTGGGTGCCTGACGCTCCACATCGGTGGCGCCCATATAGACTTCGCAAGGATAGCCAAATCGGGCCGCGACAGTCGCTGTTGCAACACCGTGCTGACCCGCACCGGTTTCTGCAATGATGCGCGTTTTGCCCATGCGCTTTGCCAGTAGAATCTGGCCCAGGCAATTATTGATCTTGTGAGAGCCAGTGTGGTTCAGCTCATCGCGCTTGAAATAGATTTTCGCGCCGCCCAGATGCTCTGTCAGCCGCTCAGCGAAATACAGCGGAGAGGGGCGACCCGTGTAATGGGTGTTCAGATTCTGCAATTCTGCGTGAAAGGATGGATCCTGTTTCGCCTCAGTCCATTTTTCCTGCAGTTCCAGAATCAGGGGCATCAGTGTTTCAGCGACAAACTGGCCGCCAAAAATACCGAACATGCCCTTATCGTCAGGGCCGTTGCGCAAGGAGTTTGGACTAGGATGTTGAGTCATGCAGATACTCTCTCAGGGATTTGGTGATGCAGCTGCTGCTTGCGCGCGCTGCAAAAATGTCTCTATCAGGCCTTTATCTTTTATCCCGGGCGAAGTTTCAACGCCAGATGACACATCAATTCCGGAAATAACCGGATGCGCCTGCGACAAATGCACTGCGGCGGTGATGTTTTCCGGTGTCAGACCGCCTGAAAGCATCACCGGAAGCCCTCCGCTGATGTCCAGCGTCAGGGCGTCAAGAATGTTCCAGTCAAAGGTCAGGCCATTCCCACCAGGCAAGACACTGCCTTTGGGCGGCTTGGCATCAATCAGCAGCCTGTCCGCGACGCTGCTATAGGGTCTCAATCGATCAAAATCCGCAGCCTCCGAAACCCCTATGGCTTTCATGATTGTCGTAGCGGTGATGGCCTTGACGTGCCGAACGTGGTCCGCAGTTTCGCTGCCATGCAATTGAAGGATATCCGGCTGGACGTTTGCGCAGATCGCCTCCAGTTCAGCATAGTCAGCATTTACGGTCAGTGCCACAATCTGTAAATTGCCACCCGACTTATCCCGTGCAAACGCAGCCAGATCAGCCGCAGCTTCAAATGTGACATTGCGCGGGCTTTTTTCAAAAAACACCAATCCGATCATGGATGCGCCATCATCAATGGCGGCCGCCACATCTGCTCTGGTAGAAAGGCCACAGATTTTTATGTCGAAGGCTGATTGTGCGGTCATGAAAACTGGCCATTTGTGAAACGGGAGCGCGTGAAACAGTAAGAACTGATGAGCGCCTGAATATCGTGAACATGCGTGAATTCAGGCCCGGACTATCGGGGCTGAGCTATCGGGTTCGACAAGCGAGTTGACAGAAAAACCTAGGCTTTTGCAACCGGCAAAAGAGGGTGATTATTGTCATGATCAGGAGCCATATCCCGGGCTTTCTGTTCAGCCTCTTCCGCGCGCTGTTGCTGACGGCTGGCCTGATGCTCGTTCTCACGCGCTTTGCGTCGCCATTTTCCCTGAGAAAACCAGGAGCCAAGACCACCCAGAACGACGCCCAGCAGCAGAAAACCAAACAGCAGAAGATAGAGCGGTACAGAATAGCTGAGCACGGCCAGATCTGTGCCCGTCGCCGCATCCGGAAATGGATTAAGGGACACGGTGACCGCGCCCCGATTGGCAATTGACAGAACCACCACAATGATACCGAGCGGTATCAGAATAAGGTATTTGATGAACCGCATCATTTGAAAAGCACCTGCTTATGCCTGTTTGAGCCCATTCGGGTCTCGTTCGGATCGCAATTATTCTGCGATCTCGTAGTATATGCGATGCATCAGTCGCTGTTCAACCGCTCACGCATTTCTTTGCCGGTTTTGAAAAACGGCACAACCTTGGATTCCACCTGAACCGATTCCCCGGTTCTTGGATTACGGCCCGTCCGTGGATTTCTTGTTTTAACCGAGAAGGCACCAAATCCACGCAGCTCTACCCTGTCCCCTTTGGAAAGCGCTGCTGTAATCTCATCGAGAATTGCATTCACAATCATCTCGACGTCTCTTTGAAAAAGATGCGGATTTCGATCAGCTATCTTTTGCACCAGTTCCGACTTTATCACCGTATCGCCCCTTGCAACCAAAATGCCCCCCAGAGCGTAATTCTGCGGACCAACTTGGGGTGAAGACTCAAATTGAATCTATGTTGTTGGAATTACTCCCTAATCGAGAATAGGGTGCCAAACTGAAATCAGGCCGTCAAGCTGTGCAGGGGCGGAAACAGCGCTCAAAAAGCCAGAATCACCCCCTGAAAGGCCGATTGTTGTAGCAAAGGTGACAAATAAGGCACGCATGGCCAATGTCAAAGGCGCATCGGACTCATCGAAATCCCTGCGTATCACCTTAATATCAGCGTCCAGACCATGCTCTGAAACAAGCCAGTCCTTGGCCTGTTCCTTACTTCCAATTGCGTCAATAAGCTTGGTCGATAGCGCCCGATCGCCAGAATAGACGCGCCCATCTGCCAGATCTCGCGCTGTGGCATCATCAAAGTTCCGGCGCTCCTTGACCAGATCCAAGAACCACTCATACGAGTCGTCAATTAGGTTTTGAATGGCTTCCCGAGCTTCTGGTGACGTGGGAGAAAAAGGGTTTGGAGAGGCTTTCAACGGAGCGCTTTTGATCTGCTCCATACGAATGCCAAGCTTGCTCATCATCTCGCTTATGTTAGGGCTTTGATAAATGACACCTATGGACCCGGTAATGCTGGCGCGCCGCGCAAAGATTCGGTCCGTAGCCAGTGCTGCCATATAGGCAGCGGACGCGCCAACACCATCAATGGTGGCGACGACTGGTTTTTTTGCGCTCAGTGTCAGTAGAGCATCATACAGCGCTTCGCCGCCGGATGTTGTTCCACCCGGCGAGTTTATTTTGACGATGACGGCCTGCACATTGTCCTGGCTGCCAAGTTCTTCAATCAGGTCCAGCCTTTCTCGTTCACCCACAATCACACCGTCAATGGCGATCTCTGCAATGTGTTCTCCGCGCGATGCGGACAGCGGATCAAGTCCAGTCAACCGGGCAATGCCTGCGATCAGGACAAAGCCCAGCAGAACAAGTCCAGCAACACGCCAGAAGGTCAGTTTCCGGCGCAGACGCCGACGGTCGAGAATGTAGTCCGGGTTGCTAGGCTCGGCCATCAGCAGTCCTGCTATTGTGTGAGTTTCTTTAAATCAGTGAACGCTAACTGGCTGCAATTCATGTTCCCATGCATTTGCAATCAGCGCTTCGCGGCTGTCGCCGATGACAATAGGCGCACCATCGGCATTCAGCAAAGCCCATAATTTCATGCCCGCTGGAAGCTCCTCCACATCTGGAAAGGCTGCGTGGAACTGGTCAGATGTCATAGAGCGGATATAGGCCACCTTGCCTTCGCCAAGCAGGGCAAAGTCATGTGCGCTCATTATCTTATTGGTTTTGTTATGATTTCTCATGACGCAGGCTCCTTGTTTGATTGGGCCGTTTTCAGATGTTCGACAGTTTCCAGATGATTCTTTTGCGCATGATTGCTCCGCGTTGTGTCATCATCGTGGATCTTGATGTCAATTTTGCGGACGATCCGTTCCGGCTGAGGCCGAACAAGATCGATATTCAACAAACCGTCTTTCAGATCCGCCCCGAGTATCTCCATACCGTCTGCCAGCAGGAAAGCCCGCTGGAACTGGCGCGCGGCAATGCCGCGATGCAGATATTCCCGGCTGTCATCCTCCTGTTGACGTCCACGGATCACCAATTGGCGCTCCTCAACGGCAACGTCCAGTTCCTGGCGTGAAAATCCGGCCACCGCAAGTGTAATGCGCAACACATCACTTTTGGTGCTTTGTTCCGATCTGATCCGTTCAATATTGTACGGGGGATAGCCGTCAGAGGTTTTGGCCACACGGTCCAAAACACGTTCAATTTCGTCAAAGCCCAACATAAAAGGGCTGGAAAACGCCGATACGCGCGTCATGAATAGTCCTTTCCTTCGGCCCTAAAAGCGGCCAACCAGCGATCCCGTAAGGCAATCACCGTTGTTGAGAATATGGTACGAACCAAGGGAAGCTTCAAGAGAGACGTGCGTTTTGGGTGGCAGCGGCCGCGCGCTATCAGGTTTCCTGACGAAGGTTCCATTCCTCACCGGCATCAATATCGTGTGCATTATTGGGGTCTGAAGGGATGCGCTGGCCGTTGCTCGCCAGAAGAAAAACTTCGTCGCCACCGATCCCGATTGTGGGTTGGATGGACCTGACCGTCAGATTGTCAACGGTAATCATCGGTCCCCGGCCATTGCTTGGCGCTGTGGGAGCCGGAACCTCTGTGAAAAACTCCTTGTCAATTTCAGTGGCAACAATTCCGGCACTCAGAGCCAGAATTCCAGGCGCTATAGTCTCCGGCGCAGACAGATCATCATCCTGTTTGTTTTGCTATGCAAAGCTGCTGGTGACGCCAGCAAAAATCAGCATGGCTGCAAAACCGAGGTTGAGAATGCTCGAAGAAATACGCGAATACATGTTTGCTGCCCCAATATGACGACCGCCAAAACCATAGCCCCAGCCCCGGCAACTGCGATCCAGCTTATACTTTGAAACCGGAATTCAGCCTATACGGAACGACAAGGCCGGTGCAGGCATTGCACCGCTAAGCAAGAGGACTCATCTGGCAGGAATTGGGGAATGGTGGAGCCAGCCGGAGTCGAACCGGCGACCTCTTGCATGCCATGCAAGCGCTCTACCAACTGAGCTATGGCCCCAATGCAATTTGTGTTGTTAACAACTGTCAAATTGCCGCGCGGTTTTAGGAAGGCCTTGGCAAAAGATCAAGCGGTATTTTCGCTCATTTCCATTTGCCCGAACCGGTGGCGCGTAATGTCGTCACCGGTCCGTCATTTCAGGATGATCAATTATCTTCGTCTTTGCCGCTTGATGGCACAACGATCACTGCGCTGTCATCATCATCGTCTTCCAGGAAGGTGTCATCATCTTCCGCGTCATCATCATCATCATCAATGTCGATGCCGACATCGATGTCGATGTTTTCTTCGGCATCATCATCATCGTCGTCGTCATCATCGTCATCGAGGCCGGCAACCTTCACGGCGCCGGTTGCACCATCCTCATCATCTGCATCTTCCAGAGTGACGAGTTCAGCGTTTTCCAACTCTTCTTCTTCTTCCTCAACCTTGGGCTTGGCTTTCACCGGCGCAGCCTTTTCAGGCTTGGATCTGGAAACAGCTGCCAAAACGAAAGGTGTTGCACATTTGGGGCAGAGGATAGGGTCGCGTTTCAGATCGTAAAACCGGGAGGCGCAACTGCCGCAGGTCCGCTTGGTGCCAAGTTCTTCTTTAGCCATATTCTTGCCTTTGTCTTTTCTGTCGCAGGTTTTTTGCTGTCGCAGCGCTACCTTCTAGAGAGATCTGTCGCGCCCGTGCCCAGCCCGTCTGTCATTGCCGGAAATTGGACCTGCAGATAGCGACCCGGACCCGGACTGTCAAAGCAAAACATTGATGAAATGCGCAAGAAACAAAACAACAGCCCTGTTTCGCCCTTCAAACCGGCATCGCAACATGCTAACGGCTGCGCCCACAACAGGTTTGTGGCCACAGGTGAAAGGCCACATATGACAGCGTATTAAAAGGACATTCGGACATGACAGCTCATAAAGCAGGCCTGATGGCGCACCCGGCGCGCAATCTCTCGGGTACCCTGCGCGTGCCTGGCGACAAATCCATCTCACATCGCTCGCTGATGTTCTCTGCCATGGCAGTCGGTGAAAGCCGTGTTGAGGGCTTGCTGGAATCGGAAGATGTTCTGGCAACCGCAAATGCCATGCGCGCCTTTGGGGCCAGCATCGACAAAGATGGGGACAGCATCTGGCACATTCATGGTGTCGGCATTGGCAGCTTTGTGGAACCGGAAGAGATGATTGACTACGGCAATGCGGGAACAGGTGTACGGCTGGCCCTGGGTCTGGCAGCCCATGGTGATTTCGTTACCCGGTTTACGGGTGACGCCTCATTGCGGTCCCGCCCCATGGGTCGGGTGCTTGATCCTTTGCGGCTGATGGGCCTGGAAGTGCTGGAAAGCAATGATGACCGGCTTCCACTGGCTGTGCGCGGCCCGGCACGGCCCGCACCGATGCGTTATGAAACGCCGGTGCCATCTGCGCAGGTTAAATCTGCCGTCCTTTTGGCAGGCTTGAACGCCCCCGGTGAAACCACAATTGTCGAGCGGGTCTTCACACGCGATCACACGGAAAAAATGCTGGTCGGCTTCGGAGCGGATTTGACCGTCGATACGGCCAATGACGGCACCCGCACAATTGTTCTGAAAGGCCAGCCGGAATTCAAGCCACAATCCATCATCGTACCGGGTGACCCAAGCTCAGCCGGCTTTCCGATGGTTGCAGCGCTGATTGTGCCAGATTCAGATGTCACCATTCAGGGCGTTTTGATGAATGAAAGCCGGACAGGCCTCATCAAGACGCTTTTGGAGATGGGCGCGGATATCACCATCCAGAATGAGCGGGAATCAGGCGGTGAAGCCATTGCCGATCTGCATGTGAAGGCCAGCGAGTTAAAAGGTGTGACTGTTCCTGAAGCGCGCGCTGCGTCCATGATTGATGAATATCCGGTGCTGGCTGTCGCTGCAGCTTTTGCCGCTGGTGATACCCATATGGAAGGTTTGGCGGAACTTCGCGTCAAGGAATGTGACCGCCTGTCCGCCACCGCATTCGGCTTGAAAGCCAATGGCGTGACCTGCGTCGAAGGCAAAGATACATTGACAGTAACCGGCGGCGTTGTGCCGGGTGGGGGCACCGTACCAACCCATATGGACCATCGCATTGCGATGGCATTTCTGGTCATGGGGCTCGGCTCGCAAAAGGGTGTCGCGGTCGATGATGCCGGGCATATCGCCACAAGTTTCCCGACATTTACAAAATTCATGGCGGATCTGGGTGCCGAGATCACACCGTTTGACGCTGATGCAATGGCATCCTGAGCGTTAAGATGGCCGCGCAAAAACCACCGCTGACAGTCGCCATTGACGGCCCTGCTGCATCCGGGAAGGGCACGCTGGCCCGTCGCCTGGCAGCAGAATTCGATCTGCCATATCTGGATACAGGACTGACCTACCGTGCGGTTGCCGCCAAAATGCAGGCCGAAAATCAGGCTCTGGATGATGAAGGGGCCGCCATCAAAGCGGCTCAAAGCCTTGATCTGGCTGCGCTGGACCGGGTTTTTCTATCGGATCACCAGATTGGCGCGGCAGCGTCAAAAGTGGCGGTCATGCCAAAACTGCGCGCTCAACTGGTCACCTTGCAGCGCGGGTTTGCGGCAAAAGGCGCTGTCATGGATGGACGCGATATTGGCACCGTCGTGTGTCCGAATGCACAGGTAAAGCTGTTTGTGACAGCCAGCGCGGAAGCGCGTGCGGAGCGGCGTTTCAAGGAAGTTGAAGCTAAGGGGGATGCCTCCAGCTATGCCGATATTCTGCGAGATATCAGGCAAAGGGACGAGCGCGACAGCTCAAGATCCGTCTCTCCTTTGGAGAAAGCTGCCGACGCGCACTTGATTGATACCACTAATATGGATATAGAAACCGCGTTTCTTTCAGCGAAAACCCTGGTTTTGCAGGCAATCGAGCGTTAGAAGCACATATTAGTTGCCGAATTTGGACCATGCGCCACAGTTTGTTGGAGTGCTTTGAGGCACCAACAGGTCCAAACCGGCTTTTATCAACACAAACCTGGCGCACTGCGACTGGCCATATTTGACTGGCACCAAGTGCCCCGAGACCGGCTATCGCACTCTAGGAGAATTCATGAATATCGAAACACCAAGCCGCGAAGATTTCGCAGCTCTTCTTGACGAAACCTTTGGATCTGAAACGCAGCAAGAAGGCAGCGTGATCAAAGGTACAGTCATTGCTTTTGAAAAAGATCTGGCCGTCATTGATGTGGGCCTGAAAGTTGAAGGCCGTATTTCCGTTCGGGAATTTGGTCATCAGGACAAAACCGGCGGCTTGTCCATCGGCGACGAAGTTGAAGTTTACCTCGAGCGTATTGAAAACGCGCTTGGTGAAGCTGTTCTGTCCCGTGAAAAAGCCCGCCGTGAAGAAAGCTGGGTTCGCCTCGAAGTGTCCTTCGAAAAGGGCGAAAAAGTTACCGGCCAGATTTTCAATTCCGTCAAGGGTGGCTTTACAGTCGATCTTGAAGGGGCTGTTGCCTTCCTTCCGCGCAGCCAGGTGGATATCCGCCCAGTGCGCGATGTAGGCCCGCTGATGAACAATCCGCAGCCATTCCAGATTCTGAAAATGGACAAGCGTCGCGGCAACATCGTTGTTTCCCGCCGTGCCATTCTGGAAGAAACTCGCGCCGAACAGCGTTCCGAGATCGTCCAGAATCTTCAAGAAGGTCAGGTCATGGAAGGTGTTGTCAAAAACATCACCGATTATGGCGCATTCGTAGACCTTGGCGGCATCGATGGCCTGCTTCACGTGACCGATATGGCTTGGCGCCGTATCAACCACCCAAGCGAAGTTCTGACAATAGGCCAGACGGTCAATGTTCAGATCATCCGGGTGAATCACGAAACGCAGCGTATCTCGCTTGGTATGAAACAGCTGGAAAGCGATCCATGGGAAGGCATCGATGCGAAATATCCGCTCGAAGCCAAATTCACTGGCCGCGTGACCAATATCACTGACTATGGCGCATTCGTTGAACTGGAGCCAGGCATTGAAGGCCTGATCCACGTTTCCGAAATGTCCTGGACCAAGAAAAACGTCCATCCTGGCAAAATCGTTTCCACATCTCAGGAAGTCGAAGTGCTTGTTCTGGAAGTTGATCCATCCAAGCGTCGTATTTCGCTGGGTCTGAAACAGGCTATGGACAATCCTTGGACATCGTTTGCTGACAAGTTCCCAATTGGAACCATTGTCGAAGGCGAAGTGAAGAATAAGACTGAGTTCGGTCTGTTCGTTGGTCTGGATGGCGATGTCGACGGCATGGTTCACTTGTCCGATCTGGATTGGAAACGTTCCGGCGAAGAGATGATCGAAGAGTTCAAAAAAGGCGATATGGTGAAAGCCATTGTGCTGGACGTGGACACAGACAAAGAACGCATCTCTCTTGGCATCAAGCAGCTTGATGGCGATCCGTTCGCGGATGCGGCCGCTTCCGGTGAACTGCGCAAGGGTGCGGTTGTAACCTGTGAAGTTTCCGAAGTTCAGGAAAACGGACTGGAAGTGAAGATTGCAGACACCGATCTGTCAGCCTTCATTCGCCGCTCCGATCTGTCTCGCGAACGCTCCGAGCAGCGTCCGGACCGTTTCGCCGTTGGCGAAAAGTTCGACGCCCGGATTACCAACTTCGACAAGAAAGCCCGCAAGGTTGCCCTGTCGATCAAGGCTCTGGAAATCGCAGAAGAGAAAGAAGCCGTGGCACAATACGGCTCCACCGCTTCCGGCGCATCGCTTGGCGATATTCTGGGTGCAGCTCTGAAAGGTCAGGACGACGAATAAAATCGTCTCTGACTGATCCGGATTGCGAATTCGGATCGAGATACATTTTAAAACCGGCGCAGTATTCCTGCGCCGGTTTTTTGTTGACCGGATGCTGACACGTGTGACGATAGCCGTTGCTGACTTGTGCAGCTTTGGCAAAGGGCAAAGCCCTGTTTGAATTTCGCCTCTATGGACGAGCTGAAATGGAAAAGAGGGAACCGGGGAGTCGGCGGACCCCGATTAAACGGCGCGCTCGCGCCATTCTCAATAAATCATTAAGCATGCAAGCTATGCCGGGTTGTGTGCTACTGAGTTGTTTATTGCGCAATCATGCGCACTTTCCCACCTACAGATCGGTCTAAAACATGCAAATCCCTGAATGGACGAAACCCGCACTCATGGGCGCGGCAGTGGGCGCCATCGCTTTGGCTGTTGTTGGATTCAACTGGAGCGGTTGGGTTACCGGTGCTTCAGCTTCCGAAATGTCCGGCAAGCAATCAATGGCAGCCGTTGCTGCTGCGCTTACGCCTTATTGTATCCAGAACTCTAAAAGCGACCCTAAATCAGGCGACATCATGGCGGAAATCGAGAAAGCCAGTACTTATCAGCGCCGTGGTATCGTTGAAAAGGCTGGATGGGCGACGCCCCTTGGAGCTGAAAAACCAGACAGAGCCTTGGCAGAATCTTGTCAGATTGCACTGACCAAAGACAATTGATCAAAAGCAATTGACCAACTTTCGCCGGCAAAAAGAAACATTGCCGGCGAAAGACAAAAATTGAATTGTCTGGCACTCGCCTGAGGCGATATCGGCAGCCGATGACTGTTCGGGGCTCTATACGGACTTATTCCAGTTCATTCCCGGTTGTTCCAAACCAATCGCTTGCAAATCTCGACGCCTCGAATTATATACAGGACAAATCTTGAACACTGTTTGAGAGTGGGCCCTACCGGACCCGCTCTTTTTTGTTGCCGATTGCCCGCTGATTGACAGTCGGATCGACGCGCTGGCACCCGGACATTTTCTGATTGTGCCGTAACTTTCTGATAAGACCGAAGTTTTCTGATAGGGCCGAAATTTTCTGATAGGGCCAAAGTTTTCTGATAGGGAACGATAGATATGGCGGATGATCCGCGCATTGTAACTGAAACCGGGTTGGATGCCCGCATAGCGATGATTGCCGAGCCTGTCATACAGGATCTGGGCTTCAGGCTTGTGCGTGTGCGCGTCTCCGGACAGAGCGGTGTGACTGTGCAAATCATGGCGGAACGCCCAACCGGTTTGATGACGATCGCCGATTGCGAGGCAATTTCCAAGGCCATGTCTCCGGAGCTGGATGTTCATGATCCGATTTCCGGCGCTTACCATCTTGAAGTGTCCACAGCCGGTGTTGACCGCCCACTCGTGCGCAAATCTGATTTTGAGCGCTGGGAAGGGCATCTTGCAAGAGTTGAGATGGCTGTTACCATTGGTGGGCAACGCCGCTTTCGCGGCCAGCTACTTGGCCTGCGCGAAGAAGGTGACGGCCTGGAATTTGGCCTGCGCCCAATGGAAAAGCGCAGCAAGAAAACCAAAGCCAAATCAACTGAGAAATCATTGGCCTCGCCCGAGGCCGATATCTGGTTGCCATTGGCGGATGTGGCTGACGCAAGTCTGATCATGACTGATGAATTGATTGATGCTGCCCGCGTTATGCTGAAAGCGGAAAATCCGGACCTGGATTCCACCACAGAGGATGGCGCGATGCCTGAACTTGATGGTGACACTGAACTTGAAATTGATACAGAACCTGAACCCAATACTGACTGACCAACAGACCTGCCGGGATCGTTCCGGTGGCTCCGTTTAGGGAGATAAAGACATGGCTGTAAGTGCCAACAGACTTGAGTTGTTGCAAATTGCCGAGGCAGTTGCCCGCGAAAAAGTAATCGACCGCACCATTGTGATTGCGGCGATGGAAGACGCGATTCAGAAAGCCGCCAAGGCGCGCTATGGATCGGAAACCGATGTCCGCGCGGAAATCAACGACAAGACTGGTGAAATTCGTCTGGCTCGCTTGCTGCACGTGGTTGAAGAAGTCGAAAACTCGATGTCGGAAGTCTCTCTGGTGGATGCCATGGCGCGCAATCCGGAAGCCAAGATTGGTGATGCTTTGTCTGAGCCCCTGCCACCGATGGATTTCGGTCGCATCGCTGCCCAATCCGCCAAGCAGGTTATTGTGCAGAAAGTGCGCGAGGCCGAACGTGACCGTCAGTTTGAAGAATATCAGGACCGCATCGGAACTGTCGTCAACGGCACTGTCAAACGTGTTGAATACGGCAATGTCATTGTTGATCTGGGCCGTGGCGAAGCGATCATCCGCCGTGATGAGCTGATCCCGCGCGAAACATTCCGTTATGGTGATCGCGTGCGTGCTTACATTCATGAAGTGCGCCGCGAGCAGCGCGGACCACAGATTTTCTTGTCCCGCAGCCATCCTGCGTTCATGGCTAAATTGTTTGAAATGGAAGTGCCTGAAATTTATGACGGCATTATCGAGCTGCGCTCCGTAGCACGCGATCCTGGTTCCCGTGCCAAGATTGCCGTCATCTCCAATGACAGTTCCATTGATCCCGTAGGTGCCTGTGTGGGTATGCGCGGTAGTCGTGTACAGGCCGTGGTTGGTGAATTGCAGGGCGAGAAAATCGATATCATTCCGTGGTCTCCCGATGCTGCGACCTTTATTGTGAATGCGCTGCAGCCGGCTGAAGTGGCCAAGGTTGTTCTGGATGAAGATCAGGCGAAAATCGAAGTGGTGGTGCCGGACGAGCAATTGTCTCTGGCCATTGGCCGTCGTGGCCAGAATGTGCGTCTTGCCTCGCAGCTGACCGGTTGGGATATCGATATTCTGACAGAAGAAGAAGAATCACAGCGTCGTCAGAAAGAGTTCGCCGAACGTACGGAACTCTTCACAAAGGCCTTGGATGTCGATGAAATGGTTGGTCAGCTTCTGTCCACCGAAGGCTTTACCTCTGTGGAGGAAGTGGCCTATGTGGAACTGGATGAGATTGCCTTCATCGAAGGATTCGATGATGATACGGCGACTGAAATTCAAACCCGCGCCCGCGAGTATCTTGAAAAGCTGGAAGCTGAGCAGGATGCAGAGCGAATCGAACTTGGCGTTTCTGATGAATTGCGCGAGATTGAGGGTGTTACAACCGGCATGATGGTCGCATTCGGCAAGAATGAGGTTAAAACTGTTGAAGATTTAGGGTATTGTGCTGCTGACGACCTTATCGGCTGGACAGAACGCAAGGATGGTGAAACCCAACGGTTTGAGGGTATCTTCCCGCCGGCGGACATGTCCCGTGCTGAAGCTGAGGCCCTGATTATGACAGCGCGTCTGAAATCCGGCCTGATCAAGGAAGAAGATTTGGCAAGTGACGACGAGGCTGAGGCTGGCGCTGAAGAAGGTGTTGAGCCTGCTGCAGAAGAGGTGGCGCAGTAAGGCGTTTGGTTTCGGCAGGGTTTATGAACATGTCGAACACACCAGATGGTCCAGAAGCTGCCAGTAATGCCAGCAGCGATGCTAGCGGTGAAGCTGCCATTGATACAGGTGCCGAGGCGGATATAGAGCCGGATGATGGAAGTCCTCGGGCTCGCAGAGAACCGAAACGGCAATGTGCTGTCAGCCGCGACGTTTTGTTCAAGGCGGAGTTAATCCGCTTTGTGGCCGATCCGGAAGGGCATATTGTGCCGGATCTGAAAGCTGTTCTGCCTGGGCGCGGTGTCTGGGTCAGGGCAGATGCCAGACACGTGGCATTGGCGGAACAACGCAAGCTGTTTGCGCGTCTGCTGGGCAAGAAAAGTGATCAAACGATCACTGTCGATGCAGGTCTGGCAGACAGAGTTGAAAAACTGTTGTTGGATCGGGCCATGGGTGCTTTGGCACTGGCGCAGAAATCCGGGCGGATCATTACAGGCTTCGCCAAGGTGGAGTCTGCAATTGGTGGCGACAATGTAGAAGCGTTGATTGTAGCCAGTGACGGAGCTGAAGACAGTCTGCGCAAACTGAAGCAGGCCATCACAAGGCGATTTGGCTCTTCGGACGCCTTGCAGTTGTACCGAAGTTTTAATGGCGTGGAATTGGATTTGGCATTTGGTCGCACAAATGTAATACATGCCGCGCTAACGAAAGCAGAAAAGAAGACGGACCGGGGAGATGGTGGCTTTTTGAACGCAGCCGAGCGGCTCCAAACATATATTGGAGCGCGGGCAGAGACCGAGAAATAAGATAAGGACACGCGCCTGGATTGAGGTGCGGGTCCCTAGTAGTTGAAAATTAGCAGCCAAAATCGGGCAGAAAACTGCCTGATTGTAGCGAAGATAATTTGACAGACGCGCCGCGCGGCAGTTTAAACGCGGCAGCAGGATCAGGATAAGAATGAGCGATACGGATAACACAGACGACAAGCAAAGCGGACGTCCAACTCTCTCGCTGAAACGCGGTGTGGAGCAGCAGGGCACTGTGCGCCAGAGCTTTTCTCATGGCCGGTCAAAAGCCGTGGTCGTGGAAAAACGCAAACGCAAGATCAATATGCCGGGATCGACACCAGCAGCAGCTCCGGCTGCTGAGGCCGCACCACGCGCGCCTGTTGAAGCGCCTCGCAGTGCTGCAGCGGCACCCGTTGCACCAGTAGCGGCACCAGCCGCCGCAACAGCAGCGCCGGTGCCAAGGCCAGCAGCCCCGGTGGCAAAGGCTCCTACGCCTGCAGCGCCTGCTGTTACAGGTCCTGCCAGCCGTATTGCACGCCCACCTGTACAAAGTCGGCCTGCACAAAACCGATCTGGCGCTGGCCAGCGCGGCGGCAACAAAACATTACTGCGCACACTGACCAGCGGTGAGCGCGATGCTCGCGCAATGGCATTGGCTGGCGCTAAGGCGCGTGAAGCAGAAGATATTGCCCGACGCACGGCAGAAGAGGCTGAGCGCACCCAACGTGAGGCGACCGAACGCGCCCGCCGTGAAACCAAAGCGAGGGAAGAAGCTGAAGCTGAGGCCAAGAAGACGGCTGAGGACGAGGCCGAGCACGCCCGCATGCGTGAAGAGGCAGTCAATCTGGCAGCAGCTGAAGAAGCTGGCGATACTGCACGCCCAACCAAGACCCGCGAACCGGATGCCAAAAACACCAAGGTGTTGCGTGCGGTCAAGCGGCCTGGGCGCGAGCAGGAACAGGATGATTCCAAAACCGCTCGCAAAAATGATGACCGTCGCAAGGGCAAGCTGACGCTGTCCAATGCGCTGGAAGATAACACTGGCGATCGGGCACGGTCACTGGCATCGATCAAACGCCGTCGTGAGCGTGAAAAACAGCGTGCTGCGCAAATGTCGCCACGTGAGAAGATTTCACGCGAGGTCGTCATTCCTGAAACAATCACCATTCAGGAATTGGCCAACCGCATGGCAGAACGTGCGGTCGATGTGATCAAGCTGCTGATGCAGCAGGGCCAGATGCTGAAAATCAACGATGTGATTGATGCTGATACAGCTGAATTGATCACCGAGGAAATGGGCCACAAAGTGCGCCGCGTTTCAGAATCTGACGTTGAAGGCGGCCTGTTTGACGAAGTCATCGAGGCTGACGACGATGGAACAGGTATTCCTCGCCCACCGATCGTGACCATTATGGGCCATGTTGACCACGGTAAGACGTCATTGCTGGATGCCTTCCGCAAAACCAATATCGTGTCTGGTGAAGCCGGTGGCATCACCCAGCACATCGGTGCCTATCAGGTTGAGCAATCTGGCCAGAAGATCACCTTCATCGATACTCCGGGTCACGCGGCATTTACCGCCATGCGTGCACGTGGTGCCAAATCAACCGATATCGTCATTCTGGTGGTCGCGGCTGATGATGGCGTGATGCCGCAGACGGCAGAGGCAATTGCGCACGCAAAAGCCGCTGGCGTTCCGATGATCATCGCGATCAACAAGATCGACCTCGAAGGAGCCGATCCGAACCGTGTACGCACCGAACTTCTGCAATATGAAGTTCAGGTGGAAGGCATGGGCGGTGACATTCTTGATGTGGAAGTCTCTGCCCTGAAAGGCACAAATCTGGACAAGGTTCTGGAAGCCATCATTCTTCAGTCTGAATTGCTGGAGTTGAAAGCCAATCCGGAACGCAATGGCCGTGGCACGGTTGTGGAAGCACAACTGGATAAGGGGCGCGGTCCTGTTGCGACTGTTCTTGTGCAGAACGGAACGCTTAAAGTTGGCGACATTCTTGTGCTTGGCTCTGAATGGGGCAAGGTGCGGGCTTTGATTGATGACCATGGCAAACAGGTCAAATCTGCGCCACCATCCATGCCGGTGGAAGTGCTTGGCCTGCAGGGAACGCCTGAGGCCGGGGATCAGTTCGCCGTTGTTGAAAATGAAGCGCAGGCGCGTGAAATCACTGAATACCGCCGACGTGTGAAGCAGGAAGCTGTTATGGCACGGGGAGCACGTGGCTCTCTGGAAGCTATGATGAACCAGCTTCAGACCGACAATGCGCAGGAATCGCCATTGCTCATCAAAGCAGATGTGCAGGGGTCTCTGGAAGCCATTGTCGGCGCTCTGGAAAAACTCAACACTGACGAAGTTGCAACACGTGTGATCCATTCAGGGGCCGGTGGTATCACCGAAACCGATATCACGCTGGCCGCAGCTTCAAATGCACCGGTTGTGGGCTTCAACGTACGTGCCAACAAACAGGCGCGGGAAGCGGCGGAAGCAAACGGTATCGAAATTCGCTATTACAATGTCATCTATGATCTGATTGACGATGTGAAAGCGGCGATGTCCGGTATGCTGTCGCCTGAACTGCGCGAGCATATGCTGGGCAATGCTGAAATTCTGGATACGTTCAATGTGTCCAAGGTTGGCAAGGTTGCCGGTTGTCTCATCACAGATGGTAAGGTGGAGCGTGGCCAGCACGTGCGCCTCATCCGCGATGATGTGGTGATCCATGAAGGCAAGCTGTCCACACTGAAACGCTTCAAGGATGAAGTGAAAGAAGTGAATGCCGGTCAGGAATGTGGCATGGCATTTGAAAATTATCAGGACATGCGCAAGGGCGATGTCATCGAGTGTTATCGGGTCGAAACAATTATCCGTTCGCTTTAACTGATTTCCAATCAACGCCATGCCTTGGCTAAGCCACTTTGGCTAAGTGAGGCATGGCGTTATTTTTTCTGGATAAGATAATGGGCCGTTCCGGGCATAAAAGTATCAGCAAAGAGCCAACCCAGCGCATGCTGCGCGTGGGCGAGGTTGTGCGTCGTGCGATTGATGAATGTCTGCGCCGGGGTGAAGTGCGCGAGCCTGAGTTGGAGCGCATTATGGTCACGATACCGGAAGCCCGCATGTCCACCGATCTGAAGCTGGCCAGCGTCTATGTTGCGCCTCTTGGCGGCGGTGATGGCGAAGAACTGGCTACATTGTTGAACGGCCACGCCAAATTCATCCGGGGTCGCATCGCCAAAGATATGACGCTGAAATATATGCCGGAAATCAAATTCTTTGCCGACAACCGCTATGATGAAGCCAGCCGGATTGAGAATTTGTTGCGCCAGCCCAAAGTTATGGCAGATCTGGCTGCGCCTGATGATCCCCCTGAATCGGACGATGACGGCGGAACCTGATCAAAATGGGGCGCCGTAAAAAAGGGCAGGATATCCACGGTTGGGTCCTGCTCGACAAACCCTTGGGGTTGGGGTCTACACAGGCCGTTTCCAAAGTGCGTTGGCTGTTCGATGCCAAAAAAGCAGGCCATGCCGGAACGCTTGATCCGCTGGCATCCGGCATGTTGCCGATTGCATTGGGCCATGCCACCAAAACGGTTCCCTTTGCGCAGGATGGTCAGAAAACCTATCGCTTTACCGTTAAATGGGGCGAAGCGACCAGTACGGATGATGGTGAGGGCGATGTTGTTGCAACATCACAGCACCGGCCGGACCAGACCGCGATTGAGGCAATTCTTCCACAATACAAAGGGTGTCTCTCACAGCTCCCCCCCGCCTTCAGCGCTTTGAAAATCAACGGCGAACGCGCTTATGATCTGGCCCGTGCCGGCGTGAAGGTGGAGCTGGAGCCACGTGATGTTCAAATTGACGAACTGACCTTGGTGGATTGCCCGGATACGGATCATGCCGAGTTTGAAGTTCTGTGCGGAAAAGGCACCTATGTCAGGTCGCTGGCCCGCGATATGGCCCGTTCTTTGGGAACGGAAGGCCATGTCAGCGCATTGCGGCGCACACAAGTCGGCCCGTTTCACGAATCGCAGATGATTTCACTGGAACTTTTGCAGGAAATGCGCCATAGAGACCCCGCTGAAGCTGATATGGCTTCGGTACTGCATCCTGTTGAGACCGCGCTGGACGACATCCCGGCGTTGGCCGTCACGGAAGCAGAAGCGGTCCGGCTGTTAAACGGCCAGGCCATATTGTTGCGCGGACGGGATGCCCCCCTAGCTCTTGCCGAAGCCTATGTCACCACCAAAAACACTTTGGTGGCCATTGGCTCAGTGGATCAAGGTCAGTTCATTCCCAAGCGTGTTTTTAAGGATGCCGGGTAAAACCGGTATGCGTTACATAGAAAGGATACCCGATGTCGATTACTGCAGAACGCAAGCAGGAACTCATTACCGAGTATGCCCGCGTAGAAAATGACACCGGTTCACCAGAAGTACAGGTTGCCATTCTCAGCGAGCGTATCAGCAATCTGACCGAACATTTCAGAGCGCATGGCAAGGATAATCACTCCCGCCGTGGTCTTTTGAAAATGGTCTCTCAACGGCGCCGTCAGCTCGACTATCTGAAAGCGAATGACGAAAGCCGTTATACGGACATCATCAAGAAGCTTGGTTTGCGTCGCTGATGCGACACAAAACGGGCGTCGCTGTGCGGCGCCCTTTTTGGTATTTCTCGAATCCATGAGCCAAACAGAGCCATGGCAGGATTATCAGATGCTTTTGAACGAAAGAGCATCTTGTTGTCTTGCGATGGCTCAGATACCCGGCGTGATTTTCACGCCATTCTGACACAAAGCGCGATGGTCGCGCCAAACTATCGATGATGACGGAAGGCCGTTTTCATCCTGTCCATTGACAAGAAGGTAAGACACAAAAAATGTTTGATACACAACGTGTAGAAATTGAATGGGGCGGACGCCCTTTGATCATGGAAACGGGCCGCGTAGCTCGTCAGGCCGATGGGGCCGTCATGATCACCTATGGCGAAACAACTGTTCTCGCAACCGCAGTTTCGGCCCGCTCTGCAAAGCCGGGCCAGGATTTTTTCCCACTGACCGTGAACTATCAGGAAAAAACCTATGCCGCTGGTAAAATTCCAGGTGGCTTCTTCAAGCGTGAAGGCCGTCCGGCTGAAAAAGAGACACTGACATCGCGGCTGATCGATCGCCCGATTCGTCCTCTGTTCGCTGATGGCTACAAAAACGAAACCCAGATTGTTCTGACAGTTTTGTCTCACGATCTGGAAAATGATCCGGACATCGTCGCGCTCGTTGGCGCGTCAGCTGCCCTGACAATTTCCGGTGTGCCTTTCATGGGCCCAATCGGCGGTGCACGCGTTGGCTATATTGATGGCGAATACATGCTCAACCCGCCACTGGATGTCATGGAAGACAGCAAGCTCGATCTGATTGTTGCCGGCACAAATGATGCGGTTCTGATGGTTGAGTCAGAAGCTCAGGAATTGTCTGAAGAGATTATGCTGGGTGCCGTTATGTTCGGTCACCGTGAATTCCAGCCTGTCATCGAAGCCATTATTCAGCTGGCCGAGAAGGCTGCAAAAGCGCCTCGTAACCACATGGCTGCGGATCACTCTGAATTGTACGCAAAAGTGAAAGATCTGGTCGAGACCGATCTGAACGCTGCATACGACATTCAGGAAAAAGAGCCGCGCCGCGATGCTATTTCCGACGCCAAGTCGAAAGTCATGGAAGCGCTTTTGGCAGATGGTGCCAGCCCGGACGACAAGAATATTCTTGGCGACCAGGTCAAGAAGCTGGAAAGCAACATTGTTCGTGGCCGCATTCTGAAAGACGGCAGTCGCATCGATGGACGTGATACCAAAACCGTTCGTCAGATTGTTGCTGAAGTTGGCACATTGCCACGCGCGCACGGTTCATGCCTGTTCACCCGTGGTGAAACACAGGCGCTTGTCGTTGCCACACTGGGTACAGCAGATGATGAGCAGTTCATCGACGCCCTGACCGGCACCTACAAAGAACAGTTCATGTTGCACTATAACTTCCCGCCATACTCTGTCGGTGAAGCTGGTCGTATGGGCACACCAGGTCGCCGCGAAATCGGTCACGGCAAGCTTGCATGGCGCGCTGTGAACCCTGTGCGTCCGCCGCATCATGAATTCCCATACACATTGCGTCTTGTATCCGAAATCACTGAGTCCAATGGATCATCTTCCATGGCGACGGTTTGCGGCACATCGCTGGCTCTGATGGATGCGGGTGTTCCTTTGCGCCGTCCAGTTGCCGGTATCGCAATGGGCCTCATCAAGGAAGGCGACGAGTTCGCTGTCCTGTCCGATATTCTGGGTGACGAAGATCATCTTGGCGATATGGATTTCAAGGTTGCTGGTTCTGAAGAGGGCATCACTGCTCTGCAGATGGATATCAAGATTGACGGCATCACCGAAGAAATCATGAAAATCGCTTTGGCTCAGGCCAAGGATGGTCGTGAGCATATTCTGGGTGAAATGGCGAAGGCTCTGACTGAGTCCCGTCCTGAGCTTGGTGAATTTGCACCACGCATCGAACAGCTGAAAATTCCGGTTGATAAAATCCGTGAAGTTATCGGCACTGGTGGCAAGGTCATCCGCGAGATCGTGGAAAAAACCGGCGCTAAAGTGAACATCGAAGACGATGGCACGATCAAGATTGCGTCTTCTGATGGCAAATCCATTGAAGCTGCCATCGCCTGGATCCGCTCCATCACG
>Ga0163216_100924_pt1 | contig 27001 bp, 26 predicted proteins | sample SynspAceP_FD_167610 | JGI IMG/M metagenome (GOLD analysis project Ga0163216, IMG submission 167610) | Saline lake microbial communities from Ace Lake in Antarctica - Synechococcus sp. Ace-P (Illumina Assembly) | ecosystem: Environmental > Aquatic > Non-marine Saline and Alkaline > Saline ...
CAACGCCAACTTGAGATCGCCATGGCGCTGTCGGGCGCTCCGCGGTTCATCCTGTTTGACGAGCCGGCCGCGGGACTGTCACCCACAGAGCGTCGCGAGTTGGTCAACATTCTCAACCGGCTGCCAAGTCATGTCGGTTTCATCATCATCGAGCATGACATGGATGTTGCTCTGCGGGTCAGCGAACGCGTCACCATGATGCACAATGGCCGCATCTTCAAGGAAGGCAAGCCTGCCGAGATTGAGGATGATCCCGAAGTCCAGGCGCTCTATCTGGGAGGTGAAGCCCATGGCTAAATCCCGCTCCGGTACACCTTCACTCGAGATCCGGGACCTCAATGTCACCTATGGCCAGTCTCATGCCTTGCAGGGCGTAGACCTGACGCTCGGATCAGGCGTTCTGTCTGTCGTTGGCCGGAATGGGATGGGCAAGACAACGCTCTGCAAAGCCATCATGGGGCTGGTTCCCACAGCATCCGGATCGATTGCGTTTAACGGGCAGAATCTTGCTGGAATGCTTTCTTCCGAAATTGCCCGCCTGGGCATCGGCTATGTGCCGCAGGGCAGGCGGCTTTGGAAGTCCTTGACGGTGGATGAACATCTGCGGCTGGTCGCGACCAAGGGCGGAGCCTGGACGCCTGAACGGATCTACAGCGTCTTTCCGCGGTTGGCGGAACGCAAGTCGAATGGCGGCGCACAATTGTCCGGCGGCGAGCAGCAAATGCTGGCAATCGGCCGTGCGTTGCTTCTCAATCCAAAACTGCTGGTCATGGATGAGCCGACCGAGGGACTGGCGCCTGTCATCGTCAATCAGGTTGCCGATATGCTGGTCAACCTCGGACGTGAGGGCGATGTCGACGTTCTGGTGATCGAGCAGAATATCGGTGTGGCCTGTTCCGTGGCGGAGCAGGTCGCCATCATGGTCAATGGCAAGGTCAATCGGGTCATGGATGCCGGGTTGTTGGCCGCTGACCGCGACCTGCAGCAGGCATTGCTCGGAGTTGGCCGGCACGCGCATGACGAGACCCCCACCAGCGAAACCCCGGAAATGCGACCGAGTGCTCCGCAAGCACAGAAGATCACCAAGGTTTACCTGTCCAATCCGAAGGTGCCGACCAGGTGGAGCACGCCTGCTCCGATTAACGTCATTCTGCATTCGGCAAGGACCATCACGCCGGAAACCGCAGTGACCAAGGCCGCTATGCCTCGCACCGAGACCGGGCGCACGGGCATCGTCTACATCTGCGGCACGCTTGACACCAAGGGCGAAGAACTGCGCTTCATGCGCGATATCATCAAGGCGCAGGGCGTCAGGGTGGCGCTGGTGGATTTGTCGACCAGCGGCAAACCCTCAGGCGCTGAAGTGTCGCCGACGGCCGTGGCGGGGTTCCACCCGCGCGGTACCTCCGGCGTGTTTACCGGTGATCGTGGCACGGCTGTCGCAGGCATGACCCTGGCTTTTGAGCGCTGGATTGCGCAGCGGAGTGATGTGGCAGGCCTCCTGGCCGCTGGCGGCTCGGGCGGGACGGCCATTGTCGCACCGGCGTTTCGCGTGCCGCCGGTCGGTGTGCCGAAAATTATCGTCTCGACGGTGGCGTCCGGAAACACGGCCCAGTATGTCGGCCCGTCCGACATCACCATGATACCATCGGTTGCCGATGTGCAGGGGATCAATTCTATCACCCGTGAAGTCTTGGGAAATGCCGCCAATGCGATGGCAGGCATGGCCAAGGCGCGGAGTGCTGCCAAGCCGGTCACGGACAAGCCGGCGATCGGTCTGACCATGTTTGGCGTAACGACGTCTTGCGTCCAGGCTGTCGCAGCACAGCTTGATGCTGATTATGACTGCCTGGTTTTCCATGCCACCGGCACCGGCGGGCGGGCAATGGAAAAGTTGGTGTCCTCAGGCATGCTGTCAGGGGTTCTGGATCTGACAACCACAGAAATTTGCGACATGGTCGCCGGTGGTGTGTTTGCCGCCGACGACACCCGCTTTGACGCGATCATCGCCAGCGGTCAGCCCTATATCGGCGCTTGTGGTGCATTGGATATGGTCAATTTCAACGCGCCGGAAACTGTGCCTGATCGCTATCGCGGTCGACTGTTCTACGAGCACAACCCACAAATCACCCTGATGCGGACCACCGTCGACGAGAACATCGCCATGGCACGGTTCATCGGTGAAAAACTCAACCAGATGAACGGAGCCGTGCGTTTCTTCCTGCCCGAAGGCGGCGTCTCGGCGCTCGATGCACCGGGCAAGCCGTTCTGGGATCCTGCGGTCGACAAGGCCTTGTTCGAAACGCTCGAACAGACCGTGCGCCAGACAGCAAACCGACAGCTGATCCGGGTTCCGCACAACATCAATGATCCGGCATTCGCCGAACTCGTGGTCAAGACTTTCCGGTCTTTCCATGCCCGTCCTTCCAGACCAGCCAAGAGAGCCTGAAACATGTTTGACCGAAATGTCCTGATGACGAAATTTCGTGCAATGCGCGATGCTGGAGAGCCGATTATTGGCGGCGGCGCCGGCACCGGGCTGTCAGCCAAGTGTGAGGAGGCCGGCGGTATTGACCTGATCGTGATCTACAATTCGGGTCGTTACCGGATGGCCGGGCGCGGCTCACTCGCCGGGCTGATGCCCTATGGCGACGCCAACAGCGTGGTGATGGATATGGCGGGAGAAGTTTTGCCCGTGGTCAAAAACACCCCTGTTCTGGCCGGTGTGTGCGCTTCGGATCCTTTCCGGATGATGGACAAGTTTCTCGACCAGGTGAAGGACGCCGGGTTCAGCGGCGTGCAGAATTTCCCAACAGTGGGCCTGATCGACGGCAACTTCCGCGCCAATCTGGAAGAGACAGGAATGTCCTACCAGCTCGAGGTGGACATGATCGCCATGGCCCATGAAAAGGACATGCTGACGACACCTTACGTGTTCTCGGAAGCCGATGCTGCAGCGATGGCGGGTGCTGGCGCAGACATCATTGTTGTTCATCTCGGATTGACGACTGGCGGCTCCATCGGGGCGGAAACAGGGGTAAAGCTCGCGGACGCACCGGCGCTGACGGATGCCTGGGCCAAGGCGGCACTGGACGTCAATCCTGACATCATCGTGCTTGTGCATGGTGGCCCGGTCGCTAGTCCGGAAGACGCTGAATTCGTTCTCAAGAACACCAAATATTGCCACGGTTTTTACGGCGCTTCTTCGATGGAGCGGCTTCCAACCGAGCTCGCGCTGACCGCGCAAACCCAGAAATTCAAACAAATCGGCCGCTAAGGCCCAAGACGACAGGCGCAGGTGCGCAGGAGGATAGACATGACCGGAGAACTCATAGGACAGCTGATATTGTGGCTGATCATGGCCGTGATCGTGATCTTCATCGCCTACTGGGTGATGAACTGGCTATATCGGCGGTCGACCAAGGAAATCGCCTTTGTCCGTACCGGCTTTCTCGGCGAGAAAGTCGTGATCGACGGCGGCGCATTCGTTTGGCCGATCATCCACGACATCACGCCGGTCAACATGAACTCCATGGACCTGCATGTGGTGCGCGAGAAAAGCAACGCGCTGATCACCAAGGATCGGATGCGGATCGATATTGAAGCGTCATTCTATGTGCGCGTCGAGCAGAGCCGCAAGGCTGTAACCCTGGCGGCATCGACCCTCGGTCGGAGAACGCTGGAACCAGAGCGCATCCATCAGTTGCTGAACGGCAAATTCGTATCCGCGCTGCGCGCCGTGGCCGCCGACATGACGATGGAAGAGCTGCATGAGAAGCGCGGTGGGTATGTCAACCGCGTGATGGAAATGGCGCAAGAGGGGCTCAACAAGAACGGGCTCGAACTTGAAAGCGTCGCTATCCTCGATATCGATCAAACCGACATCGAGTATTTCAACCCCTCCAACCGCTTTGACGCGGAGGGCCTGACTTCGGTGATCGAGGCCACCGAGGGCCGTCGCAAGCTGCGCAACGACATTGAGCAGAGCACGATGCTGCAAATCCGTACCCGTAATCTGGAGGCGGAAAAAGAGTCACTCAATATAGAGCGCGAGAGCGAGAGTGCCCGCCTGGTGCAGGAACGGGAAATTGAATTCAGCCGGGCCCAGCAGCGCACGGACCTTGCCCGCGAACGTTCTGAACGGGAGAAGGAAGCCGAACACGCTACCCTTTCGAGCCGCGAGGCGATAGAGACCGCACGGATTTCCAATGATGAACAGATCGCAACTGCGCGGATCTCTTCCGAACGGCGCATTCGCCAGCAGGAGATTGAACGTCAGCAGGTGATCGACGAGGCCGAAATATCGACCCGTCAAAGCATCGAGAAAGCCAGGATTTCACAGGAGAAAATCCTGACCGAAGCCCGCATCCAGACCAATCTGGACACAGAGTCCGCCGATATTGCAGCCAAGGAAACGATAGAGAAGGCCCGCATCGCACAGGACCGTGTGTTGACCCAGGCCCGTATCGCCAAGGAACTGGAAACCGAATCGAGCGAGATCGATCGCAAGCAGAAAATCGATGCCGCCGGAATCACCGCGCAAGAGATGATCGAGAAGGCAAAGATCGCGCAACAGCAGGAGATCACAGAGGCCCGGATCGGGCTGGAGCGCTTGACACGCGAACGCGAAATCGCTCGCAACCTTGCCATTGAAGAGGCCGAGATCGCTGCACGCGAAGCATCCGAGAAGCTGCGCATTGCCCAGGAGAAGTCTGTCTCCCAGGAGCGGATTGCAGCAGACAAGGCAACCCGCACGCTGGAAATCGAGCGCAGAAAGATACTCGAAGAAGCCGAGATTGCTTCGCAACAGGCAACTGAATCCGCCAAGATTGCACGCGAGAAGAGGCTCACTGCCGATCGGATCGCTTCCGAGTTGGAAACCCAGGGTCTGGAAATCGATCGCCGCAGAACACTCGAGACTGCGGAAATCGCAGCCACGGAAATCACGTCGCGTGAACGTATCGGGCAACAGGAACGTCTTCGTGCGTTGGAAATTGCCCGCAACGAGGCCATCGACCAGGCTGAGATTGCAAGCCGCGAGGCTGTCGAAAAGGCGCGAATTTCCACCGAAGCACGCACCGCAGTGGAGCGTATCGAGAACGAAGAACGCACCAAGGAACGCGATCTGGCCCGCGATGTGGCCATTGCCCACGCCGAAACCGCCAAGCAGGAAGCGGTCGAGGCCAAGCGTATCGCCAAGGAAAAGAAACTTGCTGCAGAGCGTATCGCCTACGAGCAAGACATGCGCGAACGCGAGATTGCCCGCAACAGCGCCGTCGAAATGGCCGGCGTTTCTGCACAGCAACTTCTCAACGCCGCCAAGATCAACGAACAGGGCAGGACGCGCGCTGCCGAGATTTCACGGGATGCGGAAATTCGCAGCCGCGAGATCGAGAAGCAGGAGGCCATCGAAGCCGCCGAGATTTCGAGCCGTCGCCTGATCGATGGACAGAGGATCGAGAAGGAGACAGAGACAACGGTTGAAAAGATCGCTCGCGACCAGAAGATCCGGGATCTCGAAATTGCCCGCAACAAGGCACTCGACGGGGCTCAGATCGCTGCCGACCAGGCCATCGAAGCGGCAAAGGTCTCCAAACAGAAGACCGTGGATGCAGAAAAGATCCTTGCCGAACAGGAACTCGAATCCAGAAAGCTCGATCGGAAAAAGGTTCTCGAACAGCTCGAAATCGCCCGTGTGCAGGTTCTGCGCGAGGCCGAGATCGCCAGCCAAGAAGAGATCGAGCGTGCTCGCATAGCATCTGAGCGGGGGCTGGACGACGCGCGTATCGGCCACCAGACCGAGCGCCGTCGTCTTGAAATATCCCGCGAGCGGGCTGTCGAAGAGGCCACAATGGAAAAAGCCATCGCGCTTTACCAGAAGTCGCTTGATCAAAGCGCAGCCGCAATCGAGGCCGACAATGCCCGTGCGCGTGCTGTTGAAGCATCCGAGAAGGTGAAGACCGCCGGCGACAAGGAAATCGCCATGCGCGCCAAATCAATTGGCGTCACTGCAGCCGAACTCGACGCAGATCGCAAGCGCATCGGTGCGGAAGCCGAGAAGATCCGCGCCGCAGTCGAGGCAGAAGCCCAGAAGCTCATCAACGAGGCCGAGAATGTTCTCACCGATGGCGCACGCACAAGCCTGTTCAAGCGCAAGATGCTCGAGCATGTGGAAGGCATCGTGGCCGCATCCGCCAAGCCGCTTGAGAAGATCAATGATATCCGGATCATGCAGTTGGGTGGCTCTGGTACTCAGGGTCTCGACTGGGCCAATGGTGGAAACGGCGGCAGCGGCGGTGGCGGCGGTTCGCCCAGCCCCACCGACGAGGTCATGAACTCTGCCCTGCGCTACCGCGTCCAGGCGCCGTTTGTGGACAGTCTGCTGAGCGATATCGGCATTGACGGCGCCAACATCGCGCGCTCGGACATCTTCCGCAATGCAAGCGACATGACGCGCGCGGTTACGGAATCCAACCGCTCGAAATCGTCTGCCAAGAAGGATGAGAAGTAATGGCACGTGTCTTTGTCTCATCTGTCATCAATGCCGAAGCCAGCGTTGTCTGGGACCGAATCCGCGATTTCAACGCGATGCCAAAATGGCACCCGCGCATTCGCGACAGCCGGATCGAGGAGGCTCTGCCGTCCGACAAGATCGGATGTATCCGCAACTTCCATCTGCAAAATGGAGACATGATCCGCGAACAACTGGTCGGCATGTCGGACTATGACCTGTTCTGCAGTTACGTGATGCTGGAAGGGCCGATGCCGCTCTGGGATTACATGGCCACGTTGCGGTTGACGCCAGTCACTGACGGCAGCCGGACGTTTGCGGAGTGGTCAGCGGAGTTTTCCTGCGATCCAGCCAACGAAACCGATCTCACCGATGGCATTGCAGCCAATGTGTTCAAGGGCGGCTTCGATGCGCTTAAACGGCACTTTGGCGGTTGAACCATTCGGTCGAAACGAAGTTGAAGTAGGGAACCACGGTCATGGCTAAGGTCATTCGCAGCACGATTCTACCGGCACCGATCGGGTGGTCTGGGGCGTTCTGCGCGATTTCAACGGACATGACCGCTGGCATCCTGCGGTGGCGACCAGCGAAATCGAGCGTGGGCGGGATGCGGACCGGGTCGGAAGCATTCGTCACTTCAAGCTGACAGACGGATCGGAACTGCGCGAGCAACTGTTGACGCTCAGCGATGCCGAGACCGCCTACAGCTATTGCCTGCTCGATACACCGGTTCCGCTGTTCAACTATGTCAGCCATCTGCGGCTCATTCCGGTGACCGAAAGCGACTACACGTTTTGGGAGTGGGAAGGGCGGTTCGATACGCCAGCTGATCAGCAAGACGCCATGGTGCAGCTGGTTGGCACAGATATTTACGAAGCAGGCTTCGGAGCGATCCGGACGCACTTGGGATTGGAGAGCTGACATGCTGTCAGTCGAAACATATCAAACCATGACTGAAGCGGCAGGCGCCATGACTGACCGGGCACGCTATCTCGGCGGCGGAACTTTGGTCATGCGTGCGGTCAACTATGGCGACCAGAGTTTCGACCGGATCATCCGGTCGCGCCAGATCGAGCGGTCCATCCAGTCGGAGTCCGGCGGCATACGCATCGGAGCCGGCGCAACCATGGCCGACATATTGGCGTCGCGGGATGTTGCCTACTTGCACCCGGTGGCAAGATTGATCGGTGGCCCGGCAATCCGCAACATGGCAACTGTTGGAGGCAATCTGTTTGCACCCAATCCCTACGGTGATTTGGCCACAGCCTTGCTGGCGCTTGACGCGAAGGTTGTCATGACAAACGGACAGACCGAGCCAATGGAAACTTTCCTTGCGGGACGCTCTCACGTCCGCAACCTTGTGACCGCCGTCATTGTTCCTTCGGTCAGTGAAAACGAATTCCGGTATTCCAAAGTCAGCCGCGTCAAACCAAAGGGCATTGCCATGATGTCGATTGCCGCCTGGTTGCGCCGTGGCGATGTTCGGCTGGCCTGGGGCGGCATGGGGCCGACACCGCTGCGGTCAAAAGCTGCCGAGCGGGTTTTCAATGGCGGTGCGCAGTTGGATGAAGCCGGCATCGCTCCCGCACTCGCGGTCTGCACGCAGGATCTGCAACCGGTCGATGATGCCCTGGCCACGGCTTGGTATCGTCGCGAAGTAGCCCCGGTTCATCTCAAACGCCTGTTGCTGAACGGAGGGCGCCGCTGATGGCCAAGTCCCCAATCACCTTTACCCTCAACGACAGTGAAGTGGCGCTTTTTGCCGACCACGGCGCGCCGCTGATCGATGTCTTGCGCCGCGGCGTCGGAGATCTGACTCCGAAGCAGGGCTGTGCCCAGGGCACCTGCGGGGCCTGCACCGTGCTGATCGACGGCCAGCCGCATCTGTCTTGTCTAACGCTTGCCGAAACCGTCGAAGGCCGTCGCATCGACACTGTTGGCGGACTGGCAAATGGTCAGCACCTCGATGTGTTGCAGACCACCTTCATGGAAGGTTTCGCCGCACAATGCGGATTTTGCACATCGGGCATGCTGCTCGCCGCAAAATCGCTTCTGGAGCGGGTTCCCAATCCGGACCGCGCCGAGGTGATCGAGGCGATTTCAGGAAATCTGTGCCGCTGCACCGGTTATGAGCCAATCGTCGACGCCATCCTTTTGGCAGCTGAAAAATTGCAGGGGAGGGCCGTCTGATGTCATCCGTCGAATTCCGCAAAGACCTGTTTGCCAGCGAGCGTGACGATACTCTCAAGGAGATTGGCAAGCCGACGATCCGCCAGGACATTCTCGGTCATGTTACCGGCCGCACGCAGTTTTACGATGACCATCTCTTCGATGGTTTGCTGCACATGCGCGCCGTCCGCTCACCGCATCATCACGCGCAGATCAGATCCATCGACACCTCGGCGGCCGAACGCATGCCGGGTGTACGCCGGGTCGCAACAGCCAAGGATGTGCCGCACAATCTCAACACGCTGTTGTCGCTGATTGGTTTTGGCCGTGATGATGAACCGCTGTGCGCCCATGACAAGGTCCGCTATGTTGGTGAGGCCGTCGCTTGGGTGATCGCCGATACCGAACGCCAGGCACGCGATGCATGTGCTGCGGTCCGGGTGGACTACTCGGTCCTGCCGCATGTTCTGGATCCGGAAGAGGCGTTGAAGCCGAATGCGCCGGTGGTCAATGAGGTCTATCCCAACAATACATTCGACTACCACAACACCTATGATCACCAGAAACTGCGCTTTGGCGATGTCAACGCCGCCTTTGCTGGCGCTGATCATGTGATCGAGGCCGAGTATCAGATGTCGCCGATCGAGCAGGCGCCGATGGAAACCTGCGGAGCAATCGCTGCACCGGAAACCAACGACCGGTTCGTCTGCTACACCAATACCCAGGCGCTGTTCTTCTCGCTGGGGACAACCGCCAAATTGCTCGACATGGCGTCGTCGCGTTTGCACTTCATCGGCGGCACTGTCGGCGGAGGCTTTGGTGGCAAGGTGGATTCGGTGGTCGAACCGACTGCTGTTCTGGGGTCCATGCTGACCGGACGGCCGGTGAAGTTTGCCTGGGATCGCTATGAGGAAATGCAGGTCGGGGCACCGCGCGGTGCGGAGCGCTGGCGGCTCAAGGACGGGCTGACGCGCGATGGAAAGATCATCGCGCGCGAGTTCACCGGTTTCTTTGACAGTGGTGCCTATATGCGGCTTTCGCCCTACGCCATCATCAAGGGTGTCGGGCATCTTCCTGGCCCGTATTTCATTCCGAACGTCGCCGCCAACGTCTATTGCTGCATCACCAACCGGACACCGGCAACAGCCATGCGCGGCTTCGGCATTACCGCGGTCGATTTTGCCATTGAGTGTCAGATGGACCGGGGAGCCGAAGCTGTCGGCATGAACCCGATCGAGTTCCGCATTCTCAATGCCTATCGCGACGGCGACATGAAGGCGCACCGGCGCAAGGCCAAGAACACAGCCTTGATCGAATGCTGCCAGGTTGCTGCCGGCAAGGCCAATTGGCCGATCTCTGCCGATACAGCAGCCCAATCATCTCTGGTTGGCGGCGGAACACCGGAGCGGACCGCAATCCCGGAAACGGTCACTGATTCGGAAGGCCGCATTGGCGAACGCCGCAATGGCCGTACCAGCAGCACATCGCCCGCCACCAACGGCACCGGGCGTGTGCCGGCAGCGACCCATGGTGAAGCAATCGTCGGCGCGCCGGTGCAAAATCCCGACATGCAGATCGATGCCGAGCGGATCGGCCACAAGATGGGGGCCGCACCGGTCAGCCCGCCTTCGGCCCCTCCGCCCAACGCACCTTCACGACCAACTGCGGCGTCACCGGTTCAAGCGCCACAGGCCACACCACCAATTGCTGCACCATCAAGTCCAGCCCCCAATTACACGTCGCCAGCTCCGCCTGTGCCGCCAGCACCAACACCGGCTCCGGCACAAGCTGCGCCATACGCGCCTGCCGAACCATTCTCGCGCGGCGTGAAGCGCCCTGGTTCCTCTCCCTTTACCTCCGGCATCAGGAGACGCTGATATGGCCATTCACAAGGGTCGCGGCTTTGCCTGCATCAATTATCCGATCGGCATGAACCTTGGCGGTGATCCCTCCCAGGCTCTGGTTCACTCAACCCCGGACGGCAAATTCATGGTCGCTCTGTCCTCGATCGATCTCGGGCAGGGAATGAAGTCGGTGACCCGGCAGATCGCGGCGGAAACGCTGGGTGTTCCGGTCGCTGATGTCTATGTCGATACCGCCGACAGCGATACCGGTCCGCACTGCATGGGGTCCTTCGCCTCTCGCGGTACGCACCGGGTCGGCAACGCCGTCATCCGGGCTGCTGCGGAAGCACGCAAGCAGATGATGGAGGCTGCGGCTGAAGAACTGGAAGTCAATGCCAGCGATCTTGATACTGACGGCAAGGGCAACATTCATGTCAAAGGCGCGCCGAGCCGATCAATCACGGTGGCCGAAACCGCCATCGCTGCACAATTCAAACAAGGACGGACATTGTCGGGGCGAGGGATATTTCTGATCCCGCCCTCCCAGGCTGATGCCGATACCGGCGAGATGACGCCTGTCACCTGCTTTGCCCATGCCGCCCTGGTGATCGACCTCGAAGTCGATGATGAAACCGGCGAGGTCGAAGTCAAAGAGATCAATTCTGCCTATGAAGTCGGCCGGGCGTTGAACCCCAGATTGGTCGAGCAGCAACTGATCGGTGGGGCATGGATGGGCGTCAGCCACGCACTCTATGAAACGACCGAACCCTATTATCCGGTGCGCGAGCATGGGCCGGAGGACTTCAACACTTACCTTATGCCCGGACCCGGCCAGATCGTGCCGCACAACATCGCTGTGCTTGAACGGCCGGCTGAGGACGCGCCTTTCGGTGGCAAGGGACCCGGTGAAATGTGCGCCAATCCGGTGCTGCCTGGGATTGCCAACGCGATCTACAACGCGATTGGCATTCGTTGCGACCGCCTGCCGATCACGCCGGAAAAGATCCTGCGTGGCCTGCGCGAAAATGGTGGCGCCAAGCCCAAAGGGATGCCTGCCTGATGGCTGTCGTGCCCAACATATCGGGGATAACAGATCCCGTCGGCTTGCAGAGTGCTCTCATCGACGCGCAGTACCTAGCTGACGATGCGTTGGCCACAACCGCCTATCTGGCGCTGGCGCTTGGCAAGCCGCTGCTGCTGGAAGGTGCGCCCGGCGTCGGCAAGACCGAAGCCGCCAAGGCTCTGGGCGGAGTTCTCGGACGCAAGGTCATCCGTCTGCAGTGTTTTGAAGGCATTGATGCTGCAGCAGCGCTTTATGAATGGAACTATCCCCGCCAGATGCTGGCGATCCGGCAGGCTCAGGACGGATTCGTCAACCTGTATTCCGAGGACTATCTGCTGGAGCGGCCACTGCTGGAGGCGCTGAGAAATCCGGAAGGGTCCTTGCTGCTGATTGACGAGATCGACCGGGCCGACCATGAGTTCGAGGCATTCCTGCTCGAGTTCCTTTCGGACTTCAGCATTTCCATCCCCGAAACCGGCACCGTGCGCGCCACCCGGCCGCCGGTCGTGGTGCTGACATCGAACCGGACCCGCGACCTGCATGAAGCGCTGCGGCGCCGCTGTGTCTATCACTGGATCGATTATCCCAACCCGGATCTTGAAGCCCGGATCGTCATGGCGCGCGCAAGCACGGTTGCCCGTGCAACGGCGGAAGCTGTTGTCGCGTCGGTGGGTCTGCTGCGCGCCGAGCCGCTGGCAAAACCGCCCGGCGTGGCCGAAACCGTGGAATGGGCCGAAGCGGCAACATTGCTCAATGCACAGGGTGCTCACTGGCCTGAAGCCTTCAAGCGCGCCATTGGCGTGGCCATCAAGGATCAGGACGATCTCGCCTATCTGTCGTCGCGTCTGGATGCGATCTTGCCGGGAGAAGCCGCATGAGCGAGCTGCCCCGGTCTCTGGAACCTTTCGTGCGGTTTTCGCAGGTGTTGCGGCAGTCCGGCTTTGCCGTCTCGCCGGACCAGACCGTGCATTTCATCGAGGGCGTCGGGCTGCTTGGGCCGCGCAACATGACCGACATTTACCGTGCCGGCCGGGCGCTGTTTGGTGTGCAGCCGGAACGGCTGGCTGAGTTTGATGCGGTGTTCAGGGCGGTGTTTCTGGATCAGGTCATCAAGGCTCCTGTGGGCGCTGATGACGATGATGAGTCTGTGGAGGCCTATGAGCCGACGCAAACCAGTGTCGAAATCGACGCTGAAGACGATGAAAGTGAAGTGGGGGCCGAGGCTGTTACCGCTGAGCGGCTTTCCCGTCGGACGCTGAGCGACGGTGACGACCGGGCCGCGCTGGACCGGCTGACGCGTGAGGCCGAGCGAGCATTGCCGCGCCGGTTGTCCTATCGCAGGCGGGCGGCCAAACGCGGCAACCGCTTCGACCTCAAACGCAGCCTGCGCGAAGCTGCGCGGCGTGATGGAGATGTGCTGCGGTTATTTGAAACCCGGCGCAAAACCCGGCAGCGGCGGATATTGCTGCTGATTGATGTTTCCGGCTCGATGAAGGAGCGGACCGAAGGGCTGATGCGTCTTGCCCACGGTGTTGTCCAGGCGGCTGACCGTGTCGAAGTCTTCACCATCGGCACGCGCCTGACCCGGATAACGGCTGCGCTGCGACCTGCGGCAACAAATTTTGCCCTGGCGCGTGCGGCTGCGACCATTGCCGATTTCGATGGCGGCACCCGCATTGGCGAAGCCTTGCAGGCCTTTCTCGCCGTGCCGCGCTATGCCGGATACGCACGCGGAGCGGCAGTGGTTTTTATCTCCGACGGTCTGGAGCGCGGTGCGCCGGAGCCGATGATTGAAGCAGTGCGAAAACTGTCCCGAAGCGCCTGGCGGCTTGACTGGCTGACCCCGCTCGCAGCCGATCCCGAATATCAACCGGCGACGGCAGGTCTGAAAGCCGTGTTGCCCATGCTCAACTATCTGGGCAACGGCGCCAACAGCCCTGAAATCGTTGACCATCTCTTGTCCCTGTCGAGGTCTGCATGATTGACGCACATCACCATATCTGGCTGCAGAAGGATCTGCCCTGGTTGCTTGGCCCGGAACGGCCGCGCATTTTCGGACCCTATGGCGCGCTGATGCGCGATTACACCATTGCCGAATACCAGTCCGATATCGCGGGAACCGGGATCACCAAGTCGGTCTATGTGCAGGCCAACTGGGCACCGAACTGGTTTGCCGACGAGGTTGCCTGGGTTCAGGACGTGGCTGACGAACATGGCCTCATCGCCGGGATCGTCGGCTATTCGGATTTCATGGCCGAAGATGTCACGCCACAGCTCGAAAAGCTCAAGAAATATTCCTTGATGCGAGGTATTCGCCAGCAGCTCCACTGGCACGAGAACCCGCTCTATCGCTTTGCCAGCGATCCCGATATCTGCCGTGCCCCACAGCTCAGCAGGAACATCGCAAAACTCGCCGACTATGGCTGGTCTTTTGATCTGCAGGTCTTTGCCGGCCAGATGGCAGCGGCGGCCGAGCTTGCGCGCTCTTGCCCGGAGGTGACCTTCATTCTGCAACACGCAGGCATGAAGGAGGACGCATCTCCGGAAGGACACAAGGTCTGGCGTGACGGCATGAAACGCCTCGCCGACTGTCCTAACGTGGTGACAAAACTGTCGGCCTTCGGGACCTTCATTCATCGCAATGATTCGGATTTTATCGCGCAGATGGTCACCGACACCGAAAAACTGTTCGGCGCCGACCGCTGCATGTTCGGGTCGAATTTTCCAATCGAGAAGCTTTGGACGAGCTATTCCGAGCTCTTCAAAGCCTTTCAGGACGCCACGGCGGGATTTTCCAAAAAGAAGAGATCCGCGATTTTCAATGATACTGCGGCTCGGGTCTACCGGCTGTAACCGTTACGAAAGGGAGGGACCATTATGGCCTTGCAAATTCACGTTCTCGACTTAGGCGATATCGAACTGGAGACCAGCTTTCTGGTTTTGGGGCATGAATGCGGACGCGTTCGGCGCGTGCCGGTTTACGGCTTTCTGATTACCGGAGGTGAATATCCGGTGCTGGTTGATACCGGCTATCGTGACAACGCCATCATGGAATCGCTTGGCATGCGCGGCCTGCAGTTCCACGACAACATGATCGAGAACCAGTTGGCCAAGCATGGCCTGAAACTGGGCGATATCCGCTATATCCTGCACACCCATCTGCATATCGACCATGCAGGCCAGGACGACAAGTTCCCGATGAACACCACGGTGGTCATCAACCGCAAGGAAATGGAATTTTCCGTCTCCGGCATCATGTTCCCACAATATCCCAAGCCCGATATCAAGCACCTTGTTGACCGGATCTATGAACCCGAAGCAATGCGGTTCCTGGATCTGGAAATCACCGGCGCGGAAGAGATCATTCCCGGTGTCTGGTGCGAGCGGGCTGGCGCCCATACCGAAGGTAGCATGAATGTCATTGTCGAGACATCGGAAGGTCTGGCCTGCATCTGTGGCGACGTGATCTATGATTTCAACGATCAGATCGTCAATCACGTCAACACCAACAACTATCTGGAACCGCGCGTGACCGGCAACCACTCGCAGACCAAGCGGGAAGAGAAGGGCGCGATCAAGAAGCTGCTCAACAACTACACCTTCCTGCTGCCAATCCATGACCGGCCTGCCAAGGTCGAGCGGCAGAAGGTTGTGGGTCGCCTTGGCATGTCCGTGCCCGGACCTTTGACCGAAACACTCCCAAGCCGGCCTTGGTTCGCCGTTTAACGGGCACGAACCCGGCCTGCCATCACGGCAGGCCGGCGCTTATCATGAGGGGATTGATATGGCTCACACAGCTGTCGCTGACGGATTTCACAAGATATTTGATGTTACCGCCCCGGTCGATCAGCTGGGGACAGGCTTCATTTTCACCGAAGGCCCGCTGTGGCACCCGGTCGAACAGACTCTGATCTTTTCCGACATGCCGGGCGATGTCCGGCGCAAATACACGCCCGGACGCGGCATCAGCGAGATTGCGCGACCGTCCAACAAGGGCAACGGCATGACTTATGATGCCGAGCTCAACTTGCTGGTTTGTGAACACGCCACCAGCTCCGTGGTGCGCATCCGGCCGGACGGCCGGCGCGAAACTCTCTGCACGCATTTCGAGGGACGTGAACTCAACAGCCCCAACGACATTATCGCCGGTCGTGACGGCTCGATCTATTTCACCGATCCGACCTTTGGGCGGCTGGAACATTTCGGTGTGCCGCGCCCGCTTCAGATGAGCCGCAACTGGTTGTCGACCGCTACCTGTTTGGCCAACCCAACGGATTATGCTTCTCGCCGTGTCAGCGCTGGATGTGGGTCAACGACACTGATCAGGCCAATATCCGAATGTTCGATGTCGCGCCCGATGGAAGCCTGATCAATGGACGGGTCTTTGCCGGCGGGATCAAGGATGATCAGCTCGCAGGTCTGCCTGACGGCATGAAGGCAGACGAGCACGGCAATGTCTATGTAACGGCACCCGGCGGTGTCTGGGTTTACTCATTCCATGGCGAATTGCTCGGCAAGATCGGATGCCCGGAGATGGTGGCCAATCTGCACTGGGGCGGCCCGGATTGGAGCACGCTTTATCTGTGCGCCACGACCTCGCTCTATTCCGTGCGAACCAAAACCCGTGGGCAACAGGAGGTTTTCATGGGCGGGCGGAGCAGCGCTGCGAAGCCTGCGCCAACAGCGCCGTCGTCTCCGGCTTCACCGGTAACCTCGCCGCTCATCGTCAAGGATCGGCTCGATTTCCGGATTGATCCGTCCCGCACGGCAATGATCCTGCAGGACCTGCAAAATGACGTCATGATCGATGGTGGCGCCTTTGCCGGTACCGGTTCGCCGGATCATGCGCGTCAGCAAAATATCGTTGCCAACGTAATAAGGCTGGCCGATGCAGCGCGGGCGAGGGGGGTAATGATCATTCATGTCTGGATGGTGCTGGAACCCGGCGCGCCTTATCTGGCTCAGCATGCGGGACTGATGCAGGGATTGAAAAAGGAAAAAGCACTGGTGCGCGATACCTGGGGCGTCAAACCCGCCCAGGGACTTGAACCCAGAGTCGGCGATCTGGTTGTCGAAAAGATGAGCATGAGCGCCTGGGAAACCTCACGGCTTGAGGCCTACCTTCACCACGGAGGTCGCGACACCATCATCAATTGCGGCAGCTGGACAAATATGAGCGTCGAGCACACCGCTCGCACCGGAGCCGACAAGGGCTTTCACATGATCGTTCCGGAAGATGCATGTTCGACCATGAATGCGGATTGGCATCAGGCATCCATCAACTACGCAATGCAGGACGTGGCAACGGTGACCCGGACAGATGCTGTGATTGCGGCTATAAGCTAAGGGCCTGCTCTCGCTGTGATCAGTAGAAGTGACCGACCGTTGATGTGACGAGAGCATCAACAAATAGGTTTCATCCGACCCCGTCTGACGGACGGGATCGGATCTTTGCTCGTTATTAAAGTCGATAGACCTGGCTCTGTTGCAAACATTTGATATGGGCGAGAAAGAAACGTTTGGGGTGCGCGGTCAGAAAGCAGCTGCCAGAGCGTCGAACTGCTCAGCAAGCGATGGATTTGGGTTGTAGGAATATCTGCCTTGTCGCTTGCGCATCATATGAACCATCTCGATACCGCCAAGCGTTATTGTCGCGCTTGAGAAAGCCTTGAAGCCGAGCATCGGCCTGACACGCCGCTTGATCCTGCGGTGATCTTGCTCAATGTGGTTATTCAGGTACTGGCTTTGCCGGATACAGATCGGCTTCGTATGAAGATTTCTCTTTTCCTGCAGTCGGCTGATCACGTCGCACGAAATGATGGCTTTCCTATTGGTCTGGCTGCCGTCAATCACAATGCGCTGCGGACGACCATGCCGATCAATAGCTTTTGTGAAGAACCGCTTGGCTGCAGCCAGGTCCCGCTGTTGGCTAAACCAGAAATCAACGGTGTGCCCGACGCTGTCGATGGCCCGATGAAGATACATCCATTGACCCCGGACCTTGATGTAAGTTTCGTCCGCATGCCATTTGCCGGTCACAGCCCGTTTCCTGCGATTGATGCGGTCCTAAATTAAAGGCGAGAAGTGCACAACCCAGCGATGGATCTTCGAATGATCTACGCTGATGCCTCGTTCCGACATCATTTCCTTCAAGTCGCGAAGGCTCAGGCCGTAGGCCAGATACCAACGAACGCACAGCAAGATGATCGACTGGTCGAAATGGCGGCCTTTGAACATTGTCATCTCCCAAAACATCGAGAGGTGATTATCGGTCGCCGGTTAGGGAAGAGTTTGCAACAGAGCCCTGAGGCGTGGGCGGTGATAAATTTCTGCAAACTTCGCATGCGCCGAAAGCCCGGCATCGCCTTTTCTCGCCGTTGAAATGCCTGATGTCAGGTCTCGGCCCGATTGTTGAGCCATCGGCCAATTTCCTATTTAGCGGCATTGCCAATGACCTTTATCGCAGCGCCATAAGATTGAAATTTGTCAGTGACGATAACTTCTGGGCGGCCATGGCGTTGAACGAATGGGTGTCAACTTGCGGACTGAATTGTGTTGCCCGTGGTCTTTCTATGACCTGCGATTGTTTTTCTGACAGTGCCCCGCCCGGAATTCCAGTACTCCGTCAGGAATTGGCTGTTACGAGCTCTGATGAGGCCGCTGACCGTTGGTTTTCTGGTTGCGGGAAATAAGTGAAATCTTTGGCGCAGCCCTCGGTTACAAGTCTCTGTGCAATCAGGCCCCCGCAACCAAAATATTTCCGGAATACGTTCACAAACAACGCCCTCACGGGCGCTTTTGGCGTTTGGTGGGGGGCATGGGCGCGAGCGGCTTGACCTGCTCCCCATGGAGTCCGCGTCTATAAGTTAGCCCTGTTCAGGTTTTGGCCTTCCTTTGACCGATTAGCATATTCCCCTGGTGTCAAACCAGCGAGGCTTGAATGCGGGCGGTAGTGGTTGAAGTCGGTGCGCCATGCTGCCACCAAATTGCGGGCATGGCGCAAGCTGTCGAATAGGCGCTCGTTCAAGAGTTCGTCCACTGCCCGGCAGTGCATGTTTACATGCACGAGAGGGGCGCATCCGGCCATTGAAGGATTCAACGAACCCGTTCTGCATTGGCTTGCCCGGCGCGATGTAGTGCCACTCGACTTTGCGGTCCTCCTGCCATTTCAGGATCGCGTTCGAGGTCAGCTCTGTCCCATTGTCACTGACCACCATGCAGGGGTAGCCCCGCATCTCGGCGATTTGGTCCAGTTCGCGTGCAACCCGGATGCCTGACAGAGATGTGTCGACAACAGCGGCCAGGCATTCCCGGCTGAAGTCATCAATCACGTTCAGGATGCGGAACCGACGTCCGCAGGTCAGGCTGTCAGACACAAAGTCCAGGCTCCACCGCTGGTTTGGCCCCTGCGGGATTGCGATCGGTGATCTGGTGCCCAGGGCACGCTTTCTGCCGCCACGCTTGCGCACGGTGAGCCCTTCTTCTTTGTAGAGGCGATACAGCTTCTTCCAGTTCACTTGCCAGCCCTCACGCCGCAGCAGGACATGCAGCCGCCGATAACCGAACCGCCGTCGTTCAGACGACAGATCCTTCAGCCGCGCCCGCAGCTCAGCATCTTCCGACCGTGTTGGCAGTCGCCGATAGACACGTGGATCGATTCCCGCCAAATCGCAGGCCCGCCGCTGATGGTATCCCTTCTGTGTCATGGCCCCTCCTCTCGGCGATTGCTCGCAATCGCCTGCCGGGCGATGGTCCACGGCGCGCCGCCGTGCCCCAGGCCTCAGAAGTTTTTTCCCAGCATTTCCTTGAGCGTGGACACATCCATCATCTGCTCGGCCAGCAGCTTTTCGAGTTTGGCATTCTCGGCCTCCAGCGCCTTCAGCTTCTTGGCGTCCGACACTTCCATGCCGCCAAACTTCGCGCGCCACTTATAGAAGGTCGCGTCGCTGACGCCGTGTTTCCGACATAGCTCCTTCGCACCCAGCCCTGCCTGGTGCTCCTTCAGAAGGCCCCTCTCGGCAGATTGCTGCGCAATCGCCTGCCGGGCAATGAATGACCTGTTCCTCAGTGAACCTTGATCGTTTCATCGTCTGTCTCCTTCAGTAGGAACAGACTAACCCCAAATCGCGGACCTTTCAGGGGAGCAGGTCAATCTCCATTGCCCGGGGTGTACTTTTACCACTGCAATCTCGTTTGGTTCCTGGTGGAAATCAATGATATCGATGCTGCACTACAGGAAAAAGCCAAGCTGCTGGAAGTGCTGCCTAACTTTGAGCAATTCATCATGGACCATTTTCGTGCCTGGTGTACTGATGACGCGATTGTCAGCCGTGCCGTTGCGGAATGGCAAAGTGTCGGACTGAATATCCGCGATTGAGCCCGCACGCAGAAGCAATTCAACCAGTCAGTTTGACCTGCCAACGTGTAAGTGCGTCACCGCCTGCTCAACACCAGACGAACCAAATCCCTGGATATGCTGCAGCTCATATTACAAAAGGTCCTGGTTGCTCTCAAATGGCATTCGCCAGAACCTTCGCCAGTTCTTGCCACGCCTCGCCATGAGCCTTGACCACGTCGCCAGCGCTGTTGGATTTGGTTTTGGTGGTAATGTTGAACTGGCGAATGCGACTGCGGCTTTCGGCTCGATCACGCCGGATGGAGAACTGCCCTGACAAGCGCATTGTGTTTGAGTTGTCCACCAGCATCTGCTCGACATCGATACGAATCTCGGCTTCTGGCACACCTCCCAGCGGCCAAGGGTCGGATGCAACTTGAGCACCTGAAATGTCGGCCAGACTACGCACCAGGAATAATCTCATGGCGCGCTCGGTATCATCGGCCCAATCGGCTTTTGGAATTGCGACGATCGCACCTGCCGCGTTTTGTACGAAAATGCCCGATTCCTTGGCGTAAGTAGGCAAGTTCACCGTTGTTACGGAAATTGTGCGCGCGTCTGTTTTAACGGTTGCGGTAGAAGCAACCGGCTCAATCAGAAATCGATCATGATTTGTGCCGGTACATCCGGAGAAAAGCACAAGAGGTAACAATAGGAAAAAAATACGCATACTTATCAACGTCCTAACAGAAGAGAGTTTGGATTGCGTTCGATGCTACGTGCCAGTGAGCGAAACGATTCAGCCGTGGTGGAAATATCACGAAGAACGCCTCTGATATCTTTATAGAAACGAGAATCTGAATCATAACCCGAAACGACCGCTTGCAACCCGTCTGCGGCTTCATTGAGGCGTTTGGCAAGCGCTGGAAGCGTGCTTGCAGCACTGTCGATGGACTTGAGAGCACTGTCAGCACTGCGGAGCGTGGCATTCAGGTTTTCGATGGCACCACCATCGCGTATGTCAGTGACGAGGGAGCGGACCTCCTGAAGCGTCTGGTCGATTGTCTGCGGGATGCGGTCCATGCCATCTGCAGCCAGTACGCCCTCAGCTGTGCCGGTCAACTTTGAGACGTTGCCTAGCGCCTGTGTCGCAGCGGTCATCAACTCCTCTATGGGAAGGTTGGAAATGCGTGTGACCAGTCCATTGACCCCGGCGTCAGCGTCGGGAACGGCTGCGGGTGCTGTCGGCAACATCATTCTGCCATCGGGACCGAGCGTGATTTCGGCTTTGGACTGCGAGGGCAGGGTCACCAGTTCCAGAATAACCGTTTGGCCAAACAGACCCTCTGCGCCAACACGGGCACGAAGGCCATTGGCAATACGAGCATCAAGCCGTTCGCGAACCTCGTCCCTCGACAAGCCCTTGGGCAGCCCAAGCCGCCTGGACGAGAGACGCAAATCAACGCGTAGTTTTACGGGGCCATCGCTACCGTCTTCAGCTGCAATCCCGACCACGTCCTGAACTTCACCCACCTTCACACCCCTGAAGCGAACCATTGTATCCAATCCAAGACCATTGACGTCTGCATCGAGCAGAATTGACGCTGCAATACTCCGGCTTGTATCGGCTTCAAATGCATCGGTACGTGCAACACCTTCGCTCGCAAAGACATCGAAGACGTGGCCGTCCGCCACTGGGTCGCCCCCCGTGACCGGTGTTCCGAATGTCACGCCACCTTCAAGCAAAGCGGCCAGGCTATCCACCTTGAGCGCGATACCCTGCGCCCCGAGATTGAATGAAAGGCCAGACGCATCCCAGAACCGCGCATTGGTCGTCAGTCGGGCATCATAGGGTTTGAGGATGAAAGCTTCCATCGTTACAGTCGTTCCGGAGCTGGACAGAGTGGGTTGTCCGATCCTGCCGACTTCGATGCCGCTGGTGAGGACCGGAGCTCCTGCTGCCAGCTGGCCACCGGCACGTGCTCTGAGGACGATGCGGGTCCCTTCTTCGCCAAACGAGATAAGCGGCGGGACATCAAGGGCTGCGAAGCGATCAGCCTTGATGCCTTCCTTACCGTCCCAGTTTGCAGCAATGAAGACGCCTGAAAGCAACGTTCCGATGCCGCTGACGCCGCGCGCTGTGACCTTCGGTTCCACCAGCCAGAACTCGGCTTCGGTATCGACGTAGCGCGCAATGTTCTTGTCGATGCGGATCTGGGCTTCCACTGCTGCCATGCCATCGGAAAAGCCAACAGCTTCCACGACGCCGACACGCAAGTCACGGATGCGTACTTCCGTCGTACCAGCGCTAATGCCAGCAGCTGATTTGAATGTGATGGTGATCAACGGGCCTTGTGACGCATAGTTGTTCCACACAACACCAGCCGAGACTACCAGCGCCAGAACAGGCATCAGCCATATCAGCGAGGGACGACGGCTGGGTTTGTCCAGCTTTGGGGAAGGCAGATTTGACAGATCTGGGGCGCTGTTGCTCATTGAGGTGTTCCTTCATCGGTAATATCCCAGATCAGACGTGGATCGAACGCCTGAGCCGATAACATTGTGAACACAACCGAAAGGGCGAAACAGGCTGCCGCGAGGCCCGGCTTGATGGATGCCAGCACGTCGAATTGAACCAGCGCCACCAGAATGGCCACGACGAAAACATCGATCATTGACCAACGGCCAATGAACTCCACGGCGGAGTGTAGAGTGTGCAGCCTATGCGGGTCCTTGTTGTGCGGGCGCGACAACAGCACTGCCAGATATGCAATCACGACAAATTTCCCGACTGGAATGACCACACTCGCAACGAATATGATCGCGGCGATGGCGTAAGCGTGGTGATGAATGAGATCGACGACACCCCCGACGATCGTGCTGTCCTGCGATTTGAACATCTGTGTCGTGCGCAGCATAGGATACAGGTTCGCCGGGACATAAACAATCAAACCGGCAATGAGCCACGCCAGAACCCGTTGGATGCTGCCGTCGTCACGGCTTTGCAGCGGCGCATAGCAGCGGGGGCAAGACTCAACGTCAGGCAGCACAACAAGCCCGCAACTCGTGCAAGCAACCATGCCTGCATCGCGCGCTGTTGTCAGGCTGCGTTGGTGGCCAGAGATGTCCATAGCGTGTTCCTGCACATGAAAGTGTCTTGAAGAGTATTGACGACGACAAGCAAGACAAATGCCCAAAATGCCGCCCCGGTATTGACCGTCGCCATTCCAGCGAGTTTCACCAAGGCAACCGCAACACCGACCATAAATATTTCTGCCATTGCCCAAGGCTTCAGGACAAATGCCCAACGCAGCGCTAGTTCAGCACCAGCTGCATTTTGGTATCCGGCCAGAAGCGGTCCAAGCGCATAGATCAACAGAAGCGAGCGCGCTACAGGGACGACGATAATGAAAATCAGAACGGCAAGCGCCAATGGCAGCATAATTCCTGTGGCAAAGCTCAGCACGACATCCACGACAGATGCGTTCGAATCGAAAGGTCCAGCATGCAGGTACAGAAAGGGTGCAAACAGAACGATCCCCATCAGAATCGTCGAGGTTAGCGCCAACCCTACCACGCGCGTAATCGCTTCAGACTTGCCAAGCGTTAACTGATAGCCACAGCGCAAGCAGCGCGTACGGGTAACCATCTCGGTTGCCGAAAACCGATAAATGACATCGCATTGAGGGCACGCGATACATGTGGGGTCGTAAATCACGGCGGCACCTTACCGGAGGCAGGATTAAACAAAGTCAGAATTCAAGCGCTATGCGGAAGCAACAAGATTTCTGTCAACATGTATGTCATCTTCATTGTGTTTTTTTTTGTATTCGCATCTGCGGGTCCTTGGTTCTGGTTTCATTGTAAATATCCAATTTGGTGTTCATGAAACCGGAAGCAATCAATGTTCTAAAGCTTCATATTAGGTGTTTGATCCCATGGTTTGATGGTGTGATCCTTTCGAAGGAATCGAAGGAAGCACTATGGGGCAAATTCGTCACGGGAGCGTCACGGCCACGCGCGCCGCCAGAACAGCAATTCAGCGATCGCAGGTTGCGGTCGCTTTCATCGTGACACTGTGCTGCTCATCGGCGACCCACAAACCGACCCCGTCGGGCTGGCTGGTCGCATGGATCGAGATGGTTCCACCTGCATACAACGGCGCCACCGAGCGATAGCTGAAAGTCCGCAGTGGCCCGGTCGAGGTTTCGGCGGCCAGGCGCATGAGATAGCTGGCCTGCAGCGGTCCGTGAAACACAAGGCCCGGATAATGCTCCACCTGTGTGGCGTAGGGCAGATCGTAATGGATGCGGTGGCCGTTGAAGGTCAGGGCCGAATAGCGAAACAGCAATGTCGCGGACGCATCTATGTTCAGGGAATGGTCGGCGACTTCCGGCTCGGTTATCGGGCGCGCCCCGGTTTCGCCTTCGGGCCGAACTGCGGATTTTGTTTCCTGGTCACGGTAGACGATATCCTGGCGCTCGCTCAGAACGACACCGCGCTGCGTGAGGTAATCGTGCCGGACGGTCACGAAAACCAGAGGCCCGCTGCGGCCGATCTTCTGCGTGACATTATCGACCCGCGAACGTTTTGTGATCTTGTCACCGACCCGGAAGTCGCCGGAAAATTCGATGTGGCCGCCGGCCCACATGCGTCGCGGCAACGGCACCGGAGGCAAAAATCCACCGCGTGCCGGGTGTCCGTCCGGGCCGAGCTCGTTCATCGGGGCGATGTCTGGCGCCAGGCACCAATGGATGCCGAGCGGAGCCGGATCGCCCGGTGCCAGTCCGGAACTGGCCTCGAATATGGCGTTGAAGCTTTCGGCCAGCCGTGGCGTGATCGTGTCGCTCTTTTCCTGAGTGTTGCCAATCCAGCTGCGCAGATGATCGATGTCGACTTCACTCACGATTGACTTCCCCTGGCTCAATAGGATCGTGGCATGCCAAGCACATGCTCGGCAATATAGCTCAGGATCAGGTTGGTCGAGATCGGTGCGACCTGATAGAGCCGGGTTTCGCGGAACTTTCGCTCGACGTCGTATTCTTCGGCGAATGCGAAGCCACCATGGGTCTGAACGCAGGCCTCTGCTGCTGCCCAAGAGGCCTCGGCGGCCATCATTTTCGCGATATTGGCTTCTTCGCCGCAATTCTCGCCTTCCTCGTACCGTCGGCAGGCGTCGCGGACCAGCAGTTCGGCGGCCTTCATCTGGGCGTAAGCGCGGGCAATGGGAAACTGGATGCCCTGATTCTGTCCAATCGGACGCCCAAAGACCACCCGCTCATTGGCATAGGCGCTGGATTTCTGGGTGAACCATTTGGCATCACCAACGCATTCGGCGGCGATCAGAATGCGTTCGGCATTCATGCCCGAGAGGATGTAGCGGAACCCCTTGCCTTCTTCACCGATCAGGTTTTCGGCAGGAATGCGGACATTGTCGAAGAACACTTCAGTGGTGGAGTGGTTCATCATCGCCCGGATCGGGCGGATGGTCATGCCGGCTTTTTTGGCTTCGCGCATGTCGACGATGAACACCGAGAGACCATCGGTCTTTTTGGCCACGCCGTCCTTGGGTGTGGTGCGGGCTAGCAGCAGCATCAGATCGGAGTATTCGGCGCGCGAGGTCCAGATTTTCTGACCATTGATGGCGTAGTCGTCACCATCGCGTGTGGCGAACGTCTTGATCGAAGTGGTGTCGGTGCCGCTGCCGGGTTCGGTCACGCCGAAGGCTTGCAGGCGCAGACGTCCGGCTGCGATCTCGGGCAGGTATTTCTGCTTCTGGGCATCGCTGCCGTGCCTGAGGATCGCGCCCATGATGTACATCTGGGCATGGCAGGCGCCGCCGTTGCAGCCTGAGCGCTGAATTTCCTCAAGGATCGCCGCCGCAGCCGAGAGCGGCAAGCCGGATCCGCCATACTCCTCTGGAATGAGCGCCGCCAGGTAGCCGGCTTCAGTCAGTGCGGCAACGAACTCGGCAGGGTAGGAATTGTCATGCTCAAGCTTCTGCCAGTACTCTCCGGGGAAGCCAGCGCACAGTTTGGCCACTTCTTCACGGATTTCGGCATAGCCTTCAACTGTCCCGGACATCTTCGTTCCTCAATTGTAATTTGCCTCACGATAGAGTTCCAGCACCATAACTTCAAATAGCATAAGGTGAGAACATCCATACATCGGATGTATGGATGTAGCCGGAGGCTAATCCAGCAGATTGCGGATATCTGCAATGTCTTCTATTGCGGCCAGCCGTGTGTAGAGGGCAGAAGCCTCATTGCCGAGCACGGGGCGGGCGAGGGTCATGAATTTCTCTTCCATTCGCTCGGGCGACGGAAAACTGTCCGGCTCACCCGACGGATCGGGGATCATCAGCGGGTAGCTGCCTCCAGCGGTGCGGACGGCAATGTGGGCGCCGAACGGATGGCGCAAACCTTCAAGCCGTTCGTCCTGGCGAACATCGATCCGGGCCGCGATGGCTTCGATGCCAGGGTCGCCCAGCAGCGCATAATCGTCCCAGCCGAAGCTGCCCTGATGCAGCGCCACTGCAGCGGCAAAGGGCATGGAAAACTGGCCATCGACGACGCTTTTGGGGCACTGTTTTTCCGCAAGCGGGGCGCCGGTGAGAACGATGCCGTTGCGGTGCAGGCCGACGGTTACATCAATCACGTCATCAGCGGTCCAGCCATGCTCGTTGCGCAGCGCAATCAACCCATCGACGGCGGCATGGGTGTAACGGCAACTCGGATAAGGCTTCATGCCGATCTTCATGGTCTCGTAGACCGCGCCGAGATCGGCGACGGCCATGTCGGGGCGGGCATTGTCGGTGTAGCCATGCAAGAACCCGTGCTTGCCTTCGATGGCGTCAGCGGCCCCGACAAATCCTTCGCTGGCCAGTGTTGCGGCGATCAAGCCATTCATCGCAGCCGCCCCCACCTGGTAGCGCTTGTTCCATCCACCATTGACCAGGAATTGCAGCGATCCGGCTGCCTGGCTTGCCGCAACACCGAAGGCGGAAGCAATGCCGGCGGCGTCGAGGCCGAGCAGTTTTCCTGCCGCTGCTGCCGCGCCGAATGTACCGGCCGTCGCGG
>Ga0163216_100926_pt1 | contig 26916 bp, 25 predicted proteins | sample SynspAceP_FD_167610 | JGI IMG/M metagenome (GOLD analysis project Ga0163216, IMG submission 167610) | Saline lake microbial communities from Ace Lake in Antarctica - Synechococcus sp. Ace-P (Illumina Assembly) | ecosystem: Environmental > Aquatic > Non-marine Saline and Alkaline > Saline ...
CGCCCGTATTGGCGGGTCAAATTGGTTTTTACGGATGTTTCGTCAATAAAGACAAGCCGATCAGGATGCGCTTGCATTGCGGGAAGATGGTGTCTGAACCAGTTCTGGCGGCGCTTCTTCACACGGGCGCGCAGCCGTTCGGTGGCAACCAGCGACTTTTTTTATATGTGTACCCGAGCTTGCGCAGAAACCGCCCGATAGAGGCCGCGTGCGCAGCAACGCCAGTGGCAGCGTCCAATGCCCCGGCAAGTTCTGGCAAGGTGATATCACCATCCTGCGCCACCAGTTCTTCTAGAAAAGCTTGATGAGCAGACAACTTACCATGGCCAGGCGGGCGGCCTTGGATCTCTGGTTCAATCGAACCCGTTTTCCGCAGCTTGTGTTGCCATCGCACCCCAGTGGCGGCGGACACCTTCAGCCGTGCTGCTGCGGCACGACCGCTCAAACCCTCTTCGATACACTCTTCAAATCGCGCCCGAAGCGCCGACGGCAATGCTGCTGACATAAAACATCCTCCCAGAGAAAATGAATCACAAATCAACCCGCAAGGGAATCCCACGACTCACGTTTCAAGTTCGGCGCTTTAGGCGTCTCCGCTCTCTGGGTTCAGGGAATATCCCGCCCCCGAAATCTGTGCGGCACATGCCTCGTAGAAAAGCGCGATGAGTGGTGCGGGCAGAATCTTCTGAAAGATGTAGGCTCTGCGTTTCCAGAAAAAACTGGCCGTCCTGTGCTGTCCGGTGATCAGCCTGGGTCACGATCCGGTCGATGTTCTCTTGTGTGCTTCCCAGTTCGAAAAATCCAAGCAGCGTCCGCACATGTGCTTCGGGGTCTGCGTATAATTCTTCATAGCAGATTTCATGATAGCGACGGCCCGCCATGCGCTCGCGCCAGCTCTGAAGAAACAGCGACATGCCACCGGTCGCACCGGAAAATCTGGGAAACCCGTCTGAGAGTCTGATTCAAAACTAAGGTTATGATTTCATGCCCTTGCGAGATGACGTGTCACTCGGCGAATGTGGGCGATGAGGAGCCAAGCCTCTGCGCTGGCGATGTTTTTCTCCCAATCCTTGGCCATTCTACGGCAGCGTCCAAGCCATGCGAAGGTTCTTTCGACGACCCAGCGGCGGGGGATGACTTCGAAGCCTTGGGCCGTGTCGGAACGCTTGACGATCTGGACGGTCCATTTGCCGAACTTGTCGAGGGCATCTCTCAACTTTGGCCCGCCGTAGCCGCCATCTGCGAAGACGTGGCGCAACAAAGGATAGGCCCTAGCGATGGATTTCAGCAGACCTGGCGCGCCGTCGCGATCCTGTACATCGGCACCATGAACGGCGAGGCCGACCAGCAAACCGACGGTATTGGTCACAATGTGGCGCTTGCGACCCTTGATCCGTTTTCCCGCATCATAGCCGCAAGTCCCTCCACTTTCAGTGGTTTTGACGCTCTGGCTGTCGATCACACCCGCCGTCGGGTTGGCTGAACGCCCCTCTGCCTGGCGCGCTGCCGCCACCAGGTGATGGTTCATTTCGCGCAGCAGACCGCTGCTGCGCCAATCATAGAAGTAACGCCGCACCGTCGAGACCGGCGGGAAGTCATTGGGCAGCATTCGCCACTGGCATCCGGTCGTCGCGATGTAAAGGATTGCGTCAAAAACATCGCGCAGGTCGGTGGTTCGAGGTCGACCGACGCGCTTGGGCGCAGGCAGAAACGGCGCGATCAGCGCCCATTCCATGTCCGTCGTATCACTTGCGTATCTGCCCCCGGCCCGAACATATTGCGGGCGGGTGAGTTCAGTCCAGGCCATTGGCGTCTCCATTCAGCTTTGCAACCGAACAGAACCACAACCCGCTGAATTCACCCAGATAGTTTCGGATCAGACACTGAGTCACGGAACTCACTGATGTAATGCGTAAATTAGCCGTCTTCGATGATTTGCTCCACAGTCTTTATCTCCTCATTGAGGAAACAGCTTTGATGTCCCTGATCCCTGCATAATTCAGAGCGGATAAAAGAACATCCAGCGGATGCCTGCGGACCACAACAGCGCCCATCAACGGGAAGGGTACGGCGGACATCTGCGGCTGTTGTGGATGCAAATGGGCTTTCACCATTGCAACCTGTGTCCCCCATATCCTGTAGATCGGGCATTGCTCTGGCCAGCTGTTCTGGAAAGTAGGGATCGCAGCAGGCCCATTTACCTGCTGCGCGACGATACCTGCCAGGATTTGGCGCAGCCAGGTGCTGCCCGTTTTGGGTTAAGCGGCCATAAAGACGACGTGTTCCTGTGCGGTCTGTATATCGTTTATCCCATCATATTCCGTGCTTTCAGCTCGTCATTGGCTTTTGCCAGTTGGTCTTCGGGCAGCTCTTGTGTGCTGACCCATGCGGCAAAGCGGTTCAGCCCGTCTTGCAGGTTCACCTGTGGTGTATGGCCCAACAGCTCGCGTAGGCGGGTGGTGTCGGCGGCGTTGTGGCGGATGTCGCCCAAGCGGTATTCGCCGGTGATGCGGGTATTCGGCTCTGCACCGAACGCGCGGCTCAGGCTGGTCGCGACGTCCATCACGGAAGTGGCGGTGCCGTAGCCTACGTTGATGGTGGTGTTCACCGGTTCTGGCGTGGCCAGCGCGCGGGCAAAAGCCGCCGCCACATCCGAGACATGCACGAAATCGCGGCTCTCGGTGCCGTCCTCGAAGATCGGCAGATCGAGGCCGCGCCGGATGCGCGTCGAGAAGATCGACAGGATGCCGGTATAGGGATTTTTCAGCGACTGGCCTTCGCCATAGACGTTTTGCAGCCGCAGGATGCCATAGCCTACGCCGGTGCTGTCGGCGGTGATGCGCAGCAGGTCTTCCTGCATCAGCTTGGTCGCTGCATAGATCGAGGAGGGGGCTGTGCGGTCATCCTCGCGCGTCGGGACCAGATCCAGCTTTTCGCCGGTCTGCGGGCACACAGGGTCCCATTTATGCGCCTTGAGCGCGGCAGCAGTACGCGCGCCCGGCGTCATGCGCAGCCCGTCGGAGGGGCGCACATAGGCACCTTCACCGTAGACCGAGCGCGACGAGGACAGCAGCACGCGGCCCACCGTATGGCCCGGCGTGGTGGCCAGCACCTGACACAGCTCGGCTGTGCCCTGCACGTTTTCATGGGCATAACGGCTGATTTCGTACATCGACTGGCCTGTGCCCGTCTCGGAGGCCAGATGCACGATGGCATCCACCCCGTCGATGGCGCGCGCCAGATCCTCGCGCGAGGTGACGGAGCCGCGGATGAATTCGAGGCCCTTGGTGCTGCGCAGCCACTCGGCCCCCTCGGGGAGCTCGCCGTGAATCTGGGGCGACAGCGTATCAAGGATGCGCACGCTGTGGCCTTCGGCCAGCAAAGCCGGGGTAAGATGCGAGCCGATAAAACCTGCGCCGCCGGTGATAAGGATGTGAGCCATGATGGGTCCTTTGAGTAATGCGTATAATGATAGAGAGCGCTACAGCGCACTTGTATTTGAAGAGTGGGACATCGCGAAATGATCTTGGGCCATTGCCACGGCATCCTGACAGGTTTCTGCCCAGGAACGTCCGTTTTTTCGCAGGATTTGAACAGAGTCGTAGAATACTGATTTCGGGGCCGCCGGCGGCCAAATCAAATGGGGGTGATCATCCATCAACATGATGCAGGGCCGACCTAGCGCACCGGCCATATGCACAGTTGTATTGCTGACCGAAATGACGATATCCATGGCCGCAATCTGGGCCGCACTGGCATCCATATCCGTCAGCGGGTCTATGTTGGGGTCAGACTGTATCGACGCAGGCGCCATCGCTGCGGACAGCGTTTGTACTCCGGCGTCTTGCGGATTGTATTGCAATGAAACGAACTGTCCGGGGAGGTGCCGCAAGGCAGCGGCCAGAACACCCGGCGAGGGGAGGTCTTTGCGGACATTGCTGCTCCACCATGAAACACCGATCAAAGGTGTCGCGCCGGTTTTGTCGGAAGCGGGCAAATACCGTGCCCGCAGGCGGGCAGCATGCGCAGGGTCTGCGACCAGAGGCCGGCTGTTTTGACTGATCTCCTTGGCACTGCGCCAGACATATTGCGCCACCCGCTCGTATGCGGCCCACGGGCCGTCGGGGCGCGGCGCATCTTCTCCGATAACATTGATCTGCGGAAAACTGCGGCGGAAAAGCGGGAGAAGGCGCGCCTCTGTAACGAGAGTTATCTCCATGCCCGCCTGTACCAGCGCATGAAGGGCGCGGACCATACGCAATTGCGCTCCTGCATGCCGCATCATTCTCACAACTGTGAGGGGCTGGCCTGCGGTAATAGTGCCGTCCCATTCATTTGAGCTGTCCTGACCCCGGCTGCGTGCAGCCAACACGGCGCCGTCCGCCAGAGACTTCCACGCTTCTGGAAACTGCCCGTCACGCTCCAGCACGTCTCCGCGCTGTATCAAATCTGTGGCTTGCAGCCGCAGCGCCTTGGGCGATGCGGCTGTCGGGAGAGATGCAGCTGGCTCAGGCATTTTTCAAAACTAAAAAGAACTCGTCACCGCGCTCTTCCCATTCCAGTACAGTCATGTCGCGGACCAGAAGGGGCCGCCAGATATCCGCTGACTGCACAATAAGATGTGCGTTGCGCCCATCCGCCAGAGTTTTGACCGCCAGCCGCGTCGAAACGGCGGCGAACATAATCTTGTTGGTCAAGCTGTGCAAATGCGCGATCACAGCGTCCAGACACTCGGGCTCGATATGCTCAAGCACGTCCGTACAGACCACCATATCGGCCTGTACGGGCATATCCTGTTTGCCGGGAATGGCAGGATCATATTCGGATACTACCGCTGCGAGACGTCCCGAGATGGCTGTCTTTAGCGCACCCTTGCCGCAGCCATAGTCCAATATGCTGGTGACACCATAAGTGGTAGCCAGATCAACAACTTTATCCGCCCATTTATCGCCGCGCGACCCGTATCTATGGGTTTCATGCAGCTGCGCATTCAGGTCACGGTAGGTTGAGCTGATCAGTTCATTTCGATCCTGCACCAGCCCTTATTCCGCCGCCTTGGCCTGTGCCAGATAGGCATCGCGCTCGTCGCGCCACTCCTGGCCGAAGTCCACGTCCTGCCAGTTGTCGAACCACGGGCCGCCGTTGGTGTAGTGCACGCAGATGGGCTGGGCGTCGGGCTTGGGGTATTCGCCCTCCAGGAAATTCCACTCCAGCGGCAGCTCGCCGATGTTGGCATCATCCGTCCAGTTGAAGCGGTGCAGGAAGGCGGGGCCTTCGCCGTTGACCACCTGCGGCGTCAGTTTTTTCACATCCGGATGCGCGCCGTTGAACGCCATGAACGAGGACCAGTTCTTGCGCGGATAGGTCGTCTGCTGTTTGCCGTCCATCTTGATCTCGTTGGCGGGGGTATAGTCGTGATGCACGCAATAGATCGCTTTGTCGTCGTCCAGCAGGTCAAAGATCTCGGTGATGTCGCGGCTGATCAGAAAGTCGCAATCCACAAAGATCGACCAGCCGTCATGCGCACCCAGATAGGGGGTCAGAAAGCGGGTGATCGAAAACTCTGTCGTCGCATTGTCAGTGTCGCGTGTATACAGACCAAGCTCGCGCAGGGTGGGTTGTTTAAGCGGATAAACCTCCACATCACCCTTCGTGTGGCGCAGGATGGAATGACGGCACACCTGCCACGCGATATCTTCGCGTGAATCCCAACCAACATAAATCTTCAGTTTCTTGCTCATGGCTGATGTCCTTTTTGATATGTGTCGTTTCAAACGCACTTGCACAAGGATGGCAATATCAACAAATGCCCCTGCACCGGAGGTATGTGGCAGTAAAAATATACTGCCGGTTTCTTAGGCTTTGATGCTGCTCATCGCAAGCCCCGATGCCTGCATCGCGCGCGGGGAAGAGCGTAAAAGCAGCCCTTTTCGGGTTAACGCCCCCGACAGCAGGAGCAAACAGGGGGGCAAAAACCACTCTGGTCGCCAAAAACACCTGTGAAAAAACACCTGTGATCGGGTTGTGGGGTAGGGCAATACGCACTAAACGTCTGAATCATTGTACATGTAGGGCTTTTCAACCGCGCGGGTGGGCACAGCATCAGGCTTTTGAGTGTCGGCGCAGCAGCTCTCTTGTCGATTACAACAAGAAGACATAATCCAATAAAAAGATTTTTCAATATGACACAGACTTCCGATCCAGTTTCCGCATCAGGCCGCGACACAAATTTCAACCTGAAGGTCACGGCCACAGCGCAGCGCGTTCTCGATCTGGAGGGGAACGCCATTCTGGGCATGGCGCGCAACCTGCCCGATGATTTCGCCGCCACCGTCGCGCGCATCCTCGAGATCAAGGGCCGTGTGATCTTGTCGGGCATCGGCAAATCAGGGCATATCGCGCGCAAGATTGCCTCGACGCTGGCCTCTACCGGCACGCCATCGTATTTCGTACACCCCGCCGAGGCGAGCCACGGTGATCTGGGCATGATCTCGACCGATGACATCTGCATTCTGCTGTCCAACTCGGGCGAGACCTCCGAACTGGTCGATCTGATCGGGCACACGCGGCGGTTTTCGATCCCGCTGGTGGCGATGTCCAAGGCGATGGACAGCACGCTGATGCGCGCGGCCGATTTCCGTTTGAACCTGCCGACCGAGCCTGAAGCCTGCACCATAGGTGTGGCGCCCACCACCTCCACCACGCTGACGCTGGCGCTTGGCGATGCGCTGGCCGTGGCGCTGATGGAGCAGCGTGGGTTCGTCTCCGAAAACTTCCGTACCTATCATCCCGGCGGCAAGCTGGGCGCGCAACTGGCGCTGGTGCACCAGCTGATGCACGGGCCTGAAGCGCTGGCAATCGTTGCTCCGGATACACCCATGCGCGACACGCTGCTGAAGATGAGCGAGCGCGGCTTTGGCCTTGCGTGTATGGTAAAGGACGGCAAGCTGGCGGGGGTAATCTCTGATGGAGACCTGCGCCGCAACATCGATCATCTGGGGGACCGTGTGGCGGGCGATATCGCCACAATCACCCCCAGAACGGTCGGTCCCGATATGATGGCCGCCGAAGCACTGGCGGTGATGAACAACGGTAACGTAGGTGCCGCTGTGGTAGTGGATGCGGAGGGTGCGCCCGTGGGGCTGCTGCGGATTCATGATTGTTTGCGCGCAGGAGTCGCATGAGATGGAAACTGTTATCGTCATTCCCGCCCGCTATGCTTCTACGCGCTACCCCGGCAAGCCTCTGGTCACGCTCAAAGGCGCGGACGGTACGTCCAAATCCCTGATCCAGCGCAGCTGGGAGGCGGCGATGGAGGTCACGGGCGTTGATGCCGTATATGTCGCCACCGATGACGACCGCATTCGTGATGCGGTCCACGCGTTTGGTGCGGAGGTGATCATGACCGCGGAGAGCTGCGAGAACGGCACCGCGCGCTGTGCCGATGCGCTGGTGCGGGCAAAGCTGGATGCCGATCTGATCGTGAACCTGCAAGGCGATGCGCCGCTGACGCCTGCATGGTTCGTCGAAGACCTCATTGCCGCGATGAAGGCCCGCCCGGACATGGATGTGGCGACACCTGTTGTGCGCTGCGATACAGCCACCTACTCGCATTTCCGCGAGGACCGCGCGGCAGGCCGCGTCGGCGGCACCACGGCTGTTTTTGACGTGAACCACCGCGCGCTGTATTTCTCCAAAGAGGTGTTGCCCTATATCGCCCCCGCCAAGGCGCAGGCGGCCGCTACGGATGTATTCCACCATGTCGGCCTTTATGCTTACCGGCCCGAGGCGCTCACACAGTATACCGGCTGGCCCGAAGGTCAGCTGGAGCGCCACGAGGGGTTGGAGCAGCTGCGCTTTCTAGAGAATGGCGCGCCGCTTTTATGTGTCGAGGTCGAGGGTAAAGGCCGTGTGTTCTGGGAGCTGAACAACCCGGAAGACGTGGCCCGCATCGAGGGTATTTTGATGGAAACACCGACATAAAGCTTCGATTTCAGAGTTATCTTTTCACAGGCAGGACGTCTGCGGAAATCCTTGGCTTTCTTATCGATTGTGCTTTGGATCTGACTGTTTCGTGACCACAGAGAAAGGCAGCCCTGTAAAGGCTGTATTTGCGCATGAGCCAGACCCCTCCGGATGAACGCGGTTCTATGCTCGAGGGTTTCGATGCGGCATGGTATCTGGCGACATATGCCGACGTCGGACCCAGCGGGCTGAGCCCCGAGCGGCATTATACATTGAGCGGCTTTCATCTGGGGCGCGCCAAAAACGCAGGCGAGAGCGCAAAAACCGGAAAACCGCAGGCTTCGCGCCTGCCGCAGGATGTGGCGAAAAGCTTTGGCTGCGGGGATGACCCCTTGACGCCCCTACAGGCGGTTTTGCCGCAGAGCGCGATCATCAGGGCGCCTGCGGGGCTCACCAAACGTGCGCCCAGACGGGTATATATTGCGCCGCGCAAACTGGTCGCAGGCTTGTCGGCACTTGCAGTAGGTGCGGTCGAGCTGGGTTTTGATACAGACACCGATGCCTTGGTGCGTGCTGGCGCACAGGTCCAAAGCCTTCTGGCTCTGCTGCGCACCCCCGATACTGCTGCACCCGAACTTGTTGTACGGCGTATGGGCACTGCCGATGAGGTTGTGAAAAAACCTGAGGACCTGCCTGACATGTCGCGGATGGTATCGCCATTGTTTCTGCAGGGACCACACAAGATAACGGATGCGTGGTTCGCGACGACAGCGACCCTGCGCATTGCGGTGCAGGGCAACGACATTCTGGAAGGTGAAGCGGACGCGTTGGGCATTATACGCGCCTGGCAACCTGATCCGCGCAACCGGGACGCCCTGATCGCGCTGGACGAGGTCGCTTTGCCCGAGGTTGGTCCCGGATTCATAGAAATTGCGCTGGACAATCCGCTGATGCCGCTGTTGCTGGAACTGGCGGATGGCAATGGCACCACCCGCGGTTTTGCGCTATTGCCTTACCCGTCGCTGCTGCGCGGCGGGCTGCACCATGCCGAAAGTGTCGCAAACCAGCTGTCGCTGATGCCGATGGCCGATATCTGGCGGCTGAGCCTTGCCTTGCTGCGCGAGCATACAGCAGGGGCAGCACAGGGCGGGTTTTCCGTGGCGCGGCTGGTGATGCGGCTGGCGGGTGCCACCGGCGCCGAGGCCGTATTTTCACCGCAGGTGCGCGAATGGCTGTCTAGTCTGTTCGGTCTGGGGTTGCATGCGGTCGACACGGCAGAGGAGGATGATCAGGGAACAGCGTGGCTGCGCGGCAGCCTTGGCAACGATGCGTCCGGTCGCGGCGATGGACTGACCCTGACCCTGCCTGCGCGGGCCATCCCCAGCCTGCAAGCGCTGGTATCGCGGCGCCTGCATCTGCCCGAAGGGCATATGGATGCACCCGGTCCGTGGTTGGTCAGTGATGCGGTTCACGCAAAACCACTGTGGTCTGTGGCCATGCCTGCCAGTGCGGCGGCAAGCCCGGATATGCCCCTGCTGAGCCGAAGTGGCAGGCAGGCGAGCATCACAGAGGCTGACGACACAAACACACAAGGACCGTCGCACTGGATGGCGCCCCTGCATCTGGCTGTTGTCCTGCATACCATTGATATCCCGAATGATACGGTTCAGTTTTTCCCGATCGCCCCCGATGCAAATATTGCGCCGCCGCAGGCTCCTGCGGATATCTGTATTGTTCTGACGGTTTCTAACCCCGCGGAAGCCGAAGCATCCCTGATCGCGCTACAAACGCAAACCGGTCTGCACCAGATGGATATCATCTTGCGCGGCCGCACGCGCAGCACCACAGATAATCTTGAGCGTATCGTGGCCAAGGCCAACCAGTTGTTTGGCAGGCGCCTGCCGGTCATGCCGCCGCACGCCGACACGCTGGAGGATCTGGATGCGCTTCTGGCGGCGACACCGGCGCAGCATATTGTGGTGATGGATGCGGCTGTGATTCTGCACGATGTCCATATTATTGCAGCCCTTGGTGCCGAGCTGGTGGCGGGTCCGCGCATCGCATCGGTAAGTTGCAGCCTGTTTCACAGCCATTTGGGCAAAGGGAACAAACCTGCGCTCAGCTTTGCTTCGGGGGGGCTGTTTCCGGCACATATTTCCCTGCTTAGCGCGCCGCGGTTGACTGTCACCGAGCCTGACACGCGCAATGCCCTGCCTGCCAGCAGCTATCCGGTGCTGGCCAATGCGTTCGAGTTGTGCATGATCCGCCGCACCGCACTGGAGGAGACCGCCGCCGCGCGGGCTGCCATGCCCGGCGCAGGGGCTGTAGACATGCACTTCGGCCTTTCGGCACTGGCTGCAGGCTGGCAAAATATCTGCACCTCACGCATCAGCGCAGGGACCACCCGCGCACCGCTGCGCCGCGACGAGATAGACCCCTTCGGGATGGCCTGTATCCTGCCCGCGCGCTGGGATGAACTGCTATCGCAGATCACTGTCTTGCGCGAACTGCGGAGCTGAGAAGATGAAGATATGTGTCATTATCCTGAGCGAGGACCGGCGGGACACCGCCGGGGTGCGTATCCGCTATAGCCGTCTGAAACCCGCGCTGGAGCAGGTAGGGCATAGTCTCGAGCTGGTGGCGATCGGGGATTTCACGACACCGGATAGTGTGACAGCGGATGTGTTTGTGTTCTCGAAAACCCACGATATGCGCGCCGTGGTGCTGGCGCATGCGCTGCGCGCGCGGGGACATCGCGTGGGCATCGACTTGTTCGACGATTACTACAGTCAGGCGCGCGACAGCCGGTTTGTGCATCTGCGCCGCTGGTTCCGCAGTATTTTACCGACCCTCGATTTCGCTATGTGCTCGACCGCGTCGATGGCCGGGCGACTGGGCCGGTTGGCGCCAGGGCTGCCGTGCCAGATCGTCAACGATCCGTTTGGAACATTCGATGTCGCGGCCATCGCCCGCAGCACAGCAGAGGCCGCCGCGTGCGCGCGCGCGCAAAAGAAACTGTCTGTTGGCTGGTTCGGCATCGGTGACAACCCGCAATTCAGCGTCGGGCTGGACGATCTGTTCGCCTTCTCGGGGGAACTGCTGGCGGCCCGCCGTGCGGGCTATGCCATCGAATTGAATCTGCTGACCAATCTGCGCAGCATGAGCGATGCGCGCATGGAAATGCTGGCGCGTTTGCCGGTGCCCTATCATCTGGAGGAATGGACCCCGGCGCGCGAGGCGGCGCTGATTGCCCGCAGCACCCTGTGTTTTTTGCCGGTCAACGCACAGCCGTTTTCAGTCGTCAAATCACTCAATCGCGGTGTCAGCACACTGACGGGCGGCAGCCAGATCCTGTCCGTGGGCTTTCCGCTTTATGATCTGATCGGAGAGTTTGTGTACCGTGATATGGCCACGTTTATCGCAGATCTCGAGGCAGACAGGCTGCGGCTGCGCGCGGAAACGATCCCCGATCTGGAGGCGCTGATGGCGCGCTACGGATCTGTAGCGCATGAGGTAGAGGGGCTTTTTACCTTCCTGTTAGATTTGCGTGCACCGTCCCCTGTGCCTGCCACCCGCACCGTTGCCGTGGTTCACGGGCTCAACCCGGTAGAAGCCGTTCACAAGGCGTTGCCCGGATTGGGTGCATTGTCTGTGGCGTCTTTCAACACCCGCGGAACATTGAACTTCGATATCGCGCCGGAGCCGCGTGGCAAAAACGGATCTGTGGTACTGACCTTGTCGAAGGCGGGTCTTGGTGCGCTGCGCAAGCCCTTGCGCGCCCGGGCCATGCCAGTGGGATCAAGTCACACGAAAGTCCCCTGTTACAGACTTGAACTGAACGTAGAAGCCTTCAGCGATACGGCCTCCGCCGAAAGGCCACCCGCCAACCGGCTCGAAGAGATCAGCCGGTATCGCCGGAATATGGAGCGGACAACCGATATTCTGGACCATGTGCTGGAGAATGCGCTGGTTTTGATAAGTGAATACCAGTCGCCTTATTGGGGCGGACCCAAGGTGGAGGTGGCAGGTGTTCCCGCCTCCAGGAAGGCCCTGTCATGACCCGCACGGAAATCGTTTTTGTGTTCAATCTGGTACAGGATGTAAACATCCATCGTGGCCTGATTTATCTTGCCCACCGTGAAACCGATGCAGGGGTGCATCTTCTGGTGACAGGCGGATTTCTAAGACATGACAATAGGGGCGTGTGGCAGCGCGAAGTGGCCGCCATTGCGCGTTCTACCGGTGCGCAAACGCATGTGGTGCAAAACGGTGCCGATGTGCAGGCAGCGTTGCAAGGACGCGGTGGGGTGTTGATCTGCGCCAGTGAATCCGATCTGCCTCCTCACCGGGAGGCATCGACGATCCAGCGCGTGGCGCCTGCTTCCTTCATAACGATTACCTTGCAGCATGGTCTGGAATGCGTGGGCTTCCGGCAAAGCCGCGAACATAACATCGGCCATACCCGCAATATAGGCTGGAATGCGGACGTGGTCTGTTCTTGGCTGGAGCCTGACCAGCTGACAGCAACCCGTGCGGGCCAGCGCAGCAAGGTCATCGTGACAGGCCCGCCGACCCTGTTGCAAACACCGCATATGCATGCTGATCATCCGCCGTTGGGGGGCGGCATTGTCTGCGAAAACATGCATTCTGTCCGGTTGAGTGCGACCGGTGGACACCGTGCGTCGTTTATGGACACATTCGCCGATTTTTGTACCCGTATGGGGGAGCAGAGCCAAAACGTTACCCTGCGGCCGCATCCAGCCGGTCAGTATATGCTCAGAACCAAGGTAGATCTGGCAGACAATGTCCTGATCAACAATCTGCCGATCTATAATGTGAACATGCAGGGCTATACCTACGGTATTTCGGCGCCTTCCACGGTGGTGCTGGATATGGTGCTGGCAGGCATTCCAACAGGTGTGTGGTGTGATCCCGAAGGGGTGATGGATATGGGCAATTATACGGGGCTGAGACAGATCAGCACGCTGCCCGAATGGCTCAATTTTGCTGCGCAAGCGCGCGAAAACCCGGCCCCGATCCTGAGCCAGCAGCAGACGTATCTACAAAATCTCGGGGTGCTGACCGATGCGGATGAAATCTATCGCAGGTATACATGCCTGTTTCGGAACATGCTGGGCGTGCTTGAACCCGCAGTGCGCGCTGCTGTTGCACACCCGCCCGCGGCTGCGCGGGCAAAGCGGATTCTGTACGTCGCAAACTCCATACTGGCCACTCTTCAACTGTCGTTTCTCAAACCACTGGCGGGGGAAGTGGCGCGGGGCGATATCATCGAGGATTTTATCACCGAGGGTGATTTTGTCGAGCGGTTCGGTGGCGCGCGTGACCAGCCTGCAGCTGCACAATGGCTGGAAGACCGGGTTACAGGCTTTGCCCCCGATATCATCGTGTGCTGCAGGTACAGCGGTCCGCAAAGTGGTATGATCGTGCAGCTTGCCCGAAAACTGGAAATTCCGCTGATTTATCATATCGACGACGATCTTTTGAATGTCCCCAGAGAGTTGGGCGAAGCCAAATGGCGCATGCACAACCATCCTGACCGTCTGGCCAGTGTGCGCACCCTGCTTGATAAATCATCGCTGGTTTATGCCTCTACCCCTGTCCTCTATCAGCGCTTGCAGGAATGCGGGGTTGCGGCCCCCTTGATGCACGGCGATATCTACTGTGCTGGTACGGTTCTGCGGCCTGCCCGAAACCGGCCTGTGCGTAAGGTTGGCTATATGGGCACCTCGGGTCATGTGCATGATTTTCATTTCATCCTGCCGGCGGTCGCGCAATATCTGGATGCCAATCCCGCCATCACGTTCGAGCTGTTCGGCCTTGGCATACCCGATGCGCTGCGCTGCTTTGCCGACCGTATCCATGTGGTGCCCCCTGTCGCCGGCTATGCGGAGTTTATCGAGACACTGGCCGCGCGGGAGTGGGACATCGGGCTATGCCCACTGGCGCATACGCCCTTTAACGCGGTGAAGGCCAATACCAAATGGGTTGAATATACAGCCTGTGGCATAGCGACCATCGCCACCAAAGGTCTGGTCTATGATGAGTGCGCGGGGCAGGGGCGCGGGCTGCTTGTACATCAGTCCGAATGGCTGAAGGCGCTGGAAACACTTACCGACGATGCCGGATTACGCTACCGCATGGCACTTCAGGCCCAGTCCCACCTGTTGTTGCACTACTCCGAAAGCAAGCTGCACGATCAGGTTCTGGCCGCGTTCGAGCGCGCGCAGGATCTGCATGTACAGGCAAATGGGGCGCAGGCAGAGCAGGGCAGGCTTGCGCCCGTGCAATTTACCAGGGACGGCCTTGTCGAAAAAGCACCCGTCTGACATTGCCGGATTGAAAATATGGGATGTCAGACGACACCCGAGCGCTAAAGCTCAGTCAAAGTTCTGGTAGATGAACGTGCCCAGCAAGCTGAAGGCTGACCCTGACGGGAGGGCAGACCACAGAAAATCACCTCCGTCGGTGGAAAACAGGGACAGTGCTGTGCCGCTGGATCGCATCATCGGTGCGCCCGACCCGCACATAAGAGCCACTCGAACTATAGACTGCGCCCGACGGGTTGGCCGTGGCCGCGCCAAAGGCCGGTGTCCAGCTGCCATGGGCATAGGCCTTGCGGAAAATCGACCTGCCCTGTGGCCGCACTGGCAACCAGCGCGGTATGGAAGGTTGCCCCGTCCGGACTGACTTTGGCGGTCAGATCATTGGTGCCCAGCAGCCCCATCAACCCGTGTGTCGTATAATCATTCTGCCAGACAAAGCCTGCATCGTCTGCCGGCGTGGCCTTGTTGATCCTCATCTGGTGGCCCCCGCCCTCATGGGTAAACAGGCTGGCGGGGGACGCTACGGCCATACGGTTCACGGCATCGGCCGATGCATTGATCCCCAGCATATCGTCGGAGCCGGCCAGCGGCAGCCAGCTGCTCTGAAACCCCAGCAGGCGCGCACTGGCAATATCTCACCCGAGCCAGCCTGTCTGCGGCGTATGGAATATCCAGCCGTTCTGGGCGCGCGTGGCAACCGTGCCTGCCGGGTAACCCGTCCAGTCACCATTGGCGCCCGCCCCCAATACATAGTTATCGCCCTCTGACGGGCTGACAGGCGGTGTGATTTCCCCCACAGCGATGAACGTCAGCTGCGCCAGCGCATCCAGCACTTGCAGCGCCTCGTTGTGGGTCACCGTCATTTGGGCCTGTGCAGGCGCCAAATAGGGGAGATTGAGCCGGGGAGAAAGAGCAGACATCAGGCACATCCTTTTGCAGGGTAAAGAAATACAGACCCTGCGTTAAAGCTTTTAAAAAACCTCTGATGAGCCCGCGCGGCGGATCACCGACAAGCGCAACGGCAGCCTTTCAATGTCCTGTCTGTCAAGAATGTTGAACAGGAGGGCCGTTTCCCATATGCCGAACAGCGTAACACGTTTGTACCGGGAATATTTGCATGACAAAGCCGCAGCACACCGTCACCCCCAACACATGGGCGTTTTTGCGTGACGCGATGATCGCACCCTCGGGCTTTCGCGAATATGATGCGCGCTGGCAATACCCCGAGGCGATCAACCTGCCCGGCATCACCGCCCTCGGGCTGGGCCTTGGCACCCAGATGCGCCGCCGTGGGATCGAACCGGTTATCGCCGTGGGCAATGACTACCGCGACTATTCGCTGGGCATCAAGAACGCGCTGATGCTGGGGCTGATGCAGGCGGGCATCCACGTGAAGGACATCGGACCGGCCCTGTCACCCATGGCCTATTTCGCCCAGTTCCATCTGGACGCACCTGCGGTGGCCATGGTCACGGCCAGCCACAATCCCAACGGCTGGACCGGCGTGAAGATGGGCTTCGAGCGTCCGCTGACCCACGGTCCCGAGGAAATGGCAGAGCTGCGCGACATCGTGCTGGAGGGCCGCGGCGTGGCCCGCGAGGGTGGCAGATACGAATTCATCGAGGGCGTGCGCGAGGCCTATCTGGAGGACCTCGTGGGGGATTTCAAAATGACACGGCCGCTCAAGGTGGTCTGCGCCACGGGCAACGGCACAGCCTCCGCCTTTGCACCCGAGCTGTTTGCGCGTCTGGGCGTCGAGGTGATCAACAGCCACAACGAATTGGACTACACTTTCCCGCATTACAACCCCAACCCCGAAGCCATGGAAATGCTGCATGATATGAGCGCGTCTGTGCGCGCCTCGGGTGCGGATTTTGCGCTGGGGTTCGACGGCGACGGTGACCGCTGCGGCGTGGTCGATGACGAGGGCGAGGAAATATTTGCCGACAAGATGGGCGTCATCATGGCCCGTGACCTGAGCGCAATCTACCCCGATGCGATCTTCGTGGCAGACGTCAAGTCCACCGGCCTCTTCGCCGCTGATCCCGTGCTGAAAGCCAACGGCGCAAAAACAGACTATTGGAAGACCGGCCACAGCCACATGAAGCGCCGCGTACATGCGCTGGGTGCGCTTGCGGGCTTCGAGAAATCCGGTCATTACTTTCTGGCAGAACCGCTGGGCCGGGGATATGATTGCGGCATGCGCGTCGCGGTCGAAATCTGCAAGCTGATGGACCGCAATCCGGATATGACAATGTCCGATCTGCGCCGCGCGCTGCCCCTGACATATGCCATGCCCACCCTGTCGCCCTATGCGGCGGATGAGGAAAAATACGATATCCTTGCGCGGCTGGTGACCAAGCTGGAAAAACTGACCGAGCTTGCAGGCCGCCCCGTCAAGGAGGTGGTCACGGTCAACGGTGCGCGGGTGATCCTCGACAACGGCAGCTGGGGACTGGTGCGTGCCTCCTCGAACACCCCCAATCTGGTGGTGGTCTGCGAAAGTGCGCAGAGCGAGGCAGAGCTGCGCGCGATTTTCAACGAAATCGACGCGATCATCCGCACCGAACCCGGTGTGGGCGATTACGACCAGACTTTCTGAAAAGGCCGTCTTTGACAGGTTCTGTCGCAAAGTTTGCGCGGTTGGTTAGACTGGCTCGCGAGTGGTAGGTGTGCGTTTTTGTTTTTGAAAGCGAGCACCTAACCGTGACGATTGATTTCAAAGGGAACCATTTCCCTAAGAGCGTGATCCTTTACGCTGTTTTTTTCTATGTCCGCTACGGTGTCTCGTATCGGGATCTTGAGGAGATCATGGCTGAACGCGGCGTCGAAATCGATCATGCCACGTTGAACCGCTGGGTGGTAAAATTCTCGCCGCTGATCGCAGCAAATGCCCAAGCCATAAAGAGGCCGACAGCCATTTCTTGGCGCATGGATGAAACCTACATCAAGGTTCGCGGCAAGTGGACGTATCTTTACCGTGCGGTCGACCGCGATGGCCAAACCCTTGATTTCATGCTGTCAGAGCGCCGCGATACCGCCGCTGCGCGAAGGTTTTTCAAGCGTGCCGTTGGCACCAACGGTGTCCCAGATCGAATTGCAATCGACAAGAGCGGTGCCAATCTAGCTGGCTTGCAAAGTCTAAACGTAATCCTCAAGTTCACCGGTTCTGGAAAGACTATCAAGATTGTCCAATCCAAGTATCTCAACAATGTCGTTGAACAGGACCACCGTTTCATCAAAAGAATTACCCGGCCCATGCTTGGTTTCAAGGCGCTGCATTCGGCAGCATCCACGCTGGCCGGAATTGAGACAGCCCATATGATCCGCAAGGGCCAACTGGGTCAAAACGGGGTCTCACCATTCAAGCAGTTTGCAGCGCTCGCAGCATAACTGCATCCAATGGTTGCTGACTTTTAAACCTCAAAATATTTGCGACAGAACCATTTCAGTCGGTGCGTTTGAAATTGGAGCGGCCAAGTTCGGTCATCTGGCTAACAATTCGGACGCCAATCTTGGCTTCTGTCTTCTGGTTTTCGAAGCTGCGCACCTTGAGCGGCGTCAGGGCTCAAGATCGCGTTCTTGGGTGGTGGGATTGTGACTTTGATCACTGAACCGAAGCATTCACTGAGAGCCTGACCCGTTGGCTCGCCATCATATGCACCATCCGCCAAGAATAGGTCTACGGAGGCGTCGATCTGATCCAGTAGAATCGAAAGGGTGACTGGATCCTCAATGTCATCTGCGGTCAAATTGGAGCTGGTTCTCTACCCGCTGACTAGGTCAAGATCAAGGTGTAGCTTACGCCATGAGCGCCGTATCCTCTTTTTTATGCGCTTTCTCCAGCCATTCCCCCTCGCCAAAGATCTTTAGCCCGGTGCTATCCACCATGAGCTGCAAAGGTTGTTTGGCGCTCTTGGGAACAGTTTTGTCCGACAAGCTCAGCCCATTACCACTGCGTGACATGGTCGTGAAATGTGGCACCGTGATATCAACGCCCAAAAGTTTGGCAATTGAGCGCATCAAGCCTTGTGTCCGTCGCAGTGGCTGCTTGGAACCATGCGAAGGGTCAGACACATCTCAATCGCCAAATCAGAATAGACAGGCTGGCTACCAGGTGCTGTGCGCGGTGGGGCCGACCACATCGCAAGGGCGTCATCGCTGATCTAAGCCGTCGGTTCGCCACGCTGCCGCAGGCTTTCGCCGTACTATGCGCTGTTGGTCACCTGTTGCTTCTGCTTTGGGATCTTATCGCGACGGCCAGCGTTGAGTTTGTATGGCACCTACAGCATTCTAAAGCAAGCAGACCCCACCCGATATCAGCCGAGTTAGGGTCCCTGCAACAACGCTCATTTGAAGGCAGTGATCCAGATTTTCAGGCGAAAGAGAATCCGTTGAGAGTCAGAGGCTGGTGGCGTTGTTATAATTTGCCGCGTACTGCCTTATACATAGATGATCTGGCAAGCATGCCGTGCGCATTTTTGCGCGACATCCTCCTTAAGCTCTGCAGTAGTCACGACGATGTCGTAATCCCACAAGTGGCCGTATCGACAAGCTAAATCCAGATCAGCTTTTTCCCTGTCAGCCACTAAGACTTTTGTTTTTGCACAGTTGGCAATTGCTTTGCGCGCCAAAACCTCATCGGAATTGTAATCCAGCACCTCGCCAGAGGACGACAAGCCGCCGCAACTGAAAACCGCATAATCCACACGGTATTTTGCATAAAACTCCAGCGCGGCAGCGCCGATCATGTCCAGATCTCGCATGCGAACAGACCCGCCCGCCATTTCAACCGCCACACCAGATGCATTTTGCAGCGCACAAACCGCATGGACACTATTTGACGCGACAAACAAGTTCTTATGAGACGCCAAAAATCGGGCGCAGTATTCAACCGTGGTACCCGTACCAAGCGCCACGCGTGCGCCTTCCGGGATAAGGTTTTTTACCGCCAATGCGATCCGCTGCTTTTCTTGTCGCGACATCCGTGTGCGCGGATGGTAACCGATGTTTTCGCTTTGCTGACGCAACCGCACCGTGCCATTGCGCCGCTGCACCAATGCTGCGTCATCCAACGTACGCAAGTCCGCTCTTATTGTCTGGACCGATACAGAAAGGCGCTCAGAAAGCTCCGCTGCGGAAAGTGCCCCCTCCTCCGACAAAAGCGCAATGATACGATCACTTCGTTCGTTCAACTCTCGTCGCATTTGTGCTTCTTTCGAAAGAATATCAGCTTGGAAAAGAAGTTAAGGCGTAGCTTGATATTCCGCAATATACATTAAAAATGTTACGTAATTGTCATAAGCCCGTTACAAAAAACAGAAATAAGCATCCTGTAAATTCTTTCGTACGAAAGTAATCATCCTAAGGAAAGCCCCATGAAAATCTTCCTCGCCACAACTGCGCTGGCGCTCATCGCCAGCACGTCTTTTGCAGATACGATCACACTTTATACCTCCCAACCCAATGCCGACGCGCAGAAAACCGTTGACGCCTTCATGGCTGCCAATCCGGGTACCGAGGTCGAGTGGGTCCGTGATGGGACAACCAAACTGATGGCCCGTTTGCGTGCTGAAATCGAAGCTGGCAGCCCGCAGCCAGACATCTTGCTAATCGCAGATACTGTGACGTTGGAAGGCATGGCACAAGACGGCCTTCTCACTGCGTACCAATCGCCCGAGGCGACCAACTACGACAGTGCATTATATTCTTCCGAGGGCTATTACCACTCAACTAAGCTGATCACGACCGGCATCGTTTATAACACTGGCGTAGAAGGCGCGCCGAAATCCTGGGGCGACCTGACAGATGCTGCGATCAAAGGTCAAATCGCTATGCCCTCCCCGCTCTATTCCGGTGCGGCGCTGATCCATCTCGCCACGTTGACAGGCGATGATAGCCTTGGCTGGAGCTACTATGAACAACTGGCGGCTAATGATGCGCGCGCACAAGGCGGCAATGGCGGTACATTCAAGGCTGTTGCATCCGGCGAAAAGCCATACGGCATGGTCGTCGACTTCCTGGCCATTCGCAACAAGGCTGACGGTTCCCCGATCGAATTCGTTTTCCCCACAGAAGGCGTTTCCTATGTCACCGAGCCGGTGGCGATCATGTCCTCCGCAAAGAACCTAGAAGGCGCGCAGCAATTCGTAGATTTCCTCCTCAGTGAAGCAGGCCAGGATCTGGTGCTGGAAATGGGTTATATCCCGGCGCGTGACGGCATGGGTGTGCCCGAAGGGTTCCCCGCCCGTAACGAAATCAAACTCATGGATTTTGATCCCGCGGATGCTCTTGAGAATGCAGATGCCAACAAGGCGAAATTTGCAGAGCTCTTCGGCGCTGAGTGATGAGCGCTACTATGCAAAAAGGAGGCAGCCGGTCCGAGGGCCGGCTGCTCCGCGCCATTCTGCTTGTCGCAATTTGCCTGACGCTGGCACCGGTCTTGCGTCTGTTCGTGGCGGGTCTGACGGATCAGGGCACACTAAGTCTGTCGCTGGCCTTCAAGGTCGTGTCGCAACCGTCAACCTTGAGCGCGCTCAAAAACTCGCTGTTTACCGCAGGCCTTGGCACACTGGTGTCACTGGTGCTGGGCGCCGCCTTTGCGTTTCTTGTGGCGCTGACAGATTTGCGGGCCAAAGGGGCCTTGGTTTTTTTCCTGATGATCCCGATGATGATCCCGCCCCAGATCACGGCGCTGTCATGGACCCAAATCATGGGGCCATCTTCGGTGCTTTTGAAAACGCTGGGCATTTCCCCACCGCTTGGATCGCCACAACCGCTGTACTCGGCCGAAGGGATCATCCTGCTCTTGGGCATTCAGCATATGTCAATCATCTTTCTGACCCTGCGTGCAGGGTTGCGCGCAATCCCGCAAGAAGTGGTTGAAGCAGCACGGATCAGCGGCGCGCGCGGACTGCGGACATGGTGGCAGGTGGTCATGCCACTGACCCTACCAAGCCTTGCAGCAGGCATTGCGATCACATTTGTCACCGCTCTTGGCAACTTTGGTATCCCTGCGATGCTTGGCATTCCCGCGGGATATGTAACGCTCCCTACGTTGGTTTACCAAAAGCTCGCTGGCTTGGGCACAAGCGTTCTTGCCGAAGTCTCGGTCCTTGCCATGTTGATCGGTGCCGTCGCAGTGATCGGCATTATGGTGCAGAGGTTCTTCCAGACACGACAGAAAGTCTATCTGGTCGGCTCGACTTCACGTCCCTTGGCGATCCCGCTGGGAGCCGCGCGCATGCCTGTCGAAATCCTGTTATGGGCGGTTGTCTGTGCGATCCTTGTTCTGCCGATGTTTGGCTTGCTGGCCACATCTCTGGTGCCGGCCTACGGTGTACCGCTGCGCGTTGATACAGTGACGTTGGCCTCATGGCGCGAGGTGCTATTCCGTCAACCAGTGACGACACGGGCCTTCGCAAACTCGTTTAGCCTTGCGTTTGGGGCGGCTTTTGTACTGATGGTCATCTGCCTGCCACTGGCATGGCTAATGGAGCGTAACCCGTCAAGGTTGTCGCGCCTTTTCGACAACCTGCTTGATCTACCATACGCTCTGCCCGGTGTGGTTTTGTCAATTGCGATGATCCTTCTGCTCATTAACCTGCCCTTCACCGAAGCCACGCTTTATGGGACGATCTGGATCATTTTTCTCGCCTATATTGCGCGTTTTTTCGCGGTCATGTTTCGCCCACTTCAGGCCAGCCTGAAACAGCTTGATCCTGCAATGGGGGAAGCTGCGCAATCGGTTGGTGCCTCTCTGTTTCAACGCCTGCGCGATGTGATTGTACCGCTATCGGCCCCCGCTGCTGCTGCAGGCGCGATCCTTGTTTTCCTCACAGCGTTTAATGAGCTGACAGTATCCGCGCTATTGTGGTCATCGGGGACTGAAACATTGGGCGTGGTGATTTTTAACCTTGATGACAGCGGCGAAACCGCAATGGCCAGCGCTTTGGCGATGACCATCGTCATGGTCGTCATGCTGCTGATGATTGTAGTTCAGCTGTTGTCGCGTCGCTTCCCAAAAGGAGTAGTTCCATGGCAGACATAAAATTGTCCTCGATCACCAAAACGTTCGCAGACGCGCCCGCAGTGCAAGACATCTCTACCCGCTTTGAAGATGGAGAATTTGTCGCCCTTCTTGGGCCTTCGGGCTGTGGCAAAACCACACTTTTGCGCCTGCTGGCAGGGTTTGAGATGCCGAGCGCGGGCCAAATCCGTATTGGTGCGCGCGATATTGCAGATGGCAGGACAGGCAGCATGGTGCCACCCGAAGACCGCAATATGGGATTTGTTTTTCAGTCATATGCGCTCTGGCCGCATATGACTGTCCGCCGCAATGTGTCTTATCCCTTGGAAATACGCAGATTTTCCAAGGCAGAGATTGCGGCACAGACAGATGCCGCGCTTGAAGCAACCGGCCTTTCTGAATACGCCGCCCGAATGCCATCTGACCTCTCTGGAGGCCAGAGGCAGCGGGTGGCGTTGGCAAGGTGCCTTGTCTCCGATCCTGACGCGGTTCTGCTGGATGAACCGCTGGCTAATCTTGATGTTGCGCTTCGTGCCTCGATGCAGACTGTGTTTACCGATTTCCACAAACGCACCGGTGCAACTATGGTCTATGTTACCCATGATCAATCAGAGGCGATGGCGATGGCAGACCGTATTGCGGTCATGGACCGTGGTCGTATTCAGCAATTCGACACGCCGCAAAACCTTTATGAGCGCCCCAAAAACCGCTTCGTGGCCGAATTTGTCGGGCTTGGGACTGTTGTCCCCTTACACTGCGTTGAGAAAACTAACGCCGCCGCCCAAGGCCATGTGCTGGGCAAGCGAATTTCGGTGCAAAGCGCCCATGACAGCCCCAGCCATGTATGCCTGCGCCCCGAAAACCTGACCATTTCTGAAACGGGTGATCTACGGGCAAAAGTCGCACGCGTTACCTATCTGGGTGGAAAATATCTGCTGGAATCTGTTTCTGAGTGCGGCACGCGGCTGCTTACAGAAACGCGGGCCAAATTCGATGTCGGCGCTCAGCTTGGCTTAACCATCACCTCCCCATGGGCGTTTTACGAGGACTAAATGCAAAGTGTAAGAATACTCTCCGGCATCGGAGACAAAGGCCCTGCCTGCATGCAACTTAATACAGGAGACCACCGTTGGCTGCTTGATTGCGGCTTTGGCCCCGAGGCTCATGCGCAGTTCAATCCTGCGTGGCTTGATGGTGTTGATGCTGTTTTCATCACCCATGACCACATCGACCATATTGGCGGTGCTTCCCATGTTGTTGAGGTCGGGTTGCCGATCTACGCGACAGCTCAAACAGCCAAGGCTTTGCCGCCAGCAGCTATGGTGCATATCCTTCCCGAACAGGGCGAAAGCGTGATTGACGGCGTGCGCTTGACCACGGGCCGAAACGGCCACGCAATGGGCGGCGTTTGGATGCATTTCGCGATGGGGGATGGACTATTCTATTCAGGCGACTGGTCCGAGGAGTCCCATTGGTTTCCCTTTGATCTGCCACCTGCAGCAGCAACCGCTATTCTGGACTGCTCCTATCACCTTGATGATGTGCCACAAACCGACCGTTTTGAAGCGCTTGATAGGCTGCTGGACGGGCTCGAGGGTCAAGTACTCTTGCCCGTGCCCCCCTCAGGGCGCGCCGGTGAAATGGCATTGCACTTGATCAGACGCTATGGAATGACAAGCGTGATGCTGGATCCTGAGTGTCAGGCTACATTGCGCGCGGCCTTATCCAGCACAGGCCTTGGTCCGAACGTGCAAGAAATCGCACCGCTTCTGGAGCGTAGTCCAATGGAGCAAGCGCGATTTCTAATCTGCGATACGCCCAATGCCGATGGCGGCGCGGCGTGGGGATACGTGCGGGCATGGTATGAAAGCGGGCGGCTTGGTCGCGATGCTCATGTTGTCTTTACTGGCCATATGACTGCCCACGCCCGTGGCATTTGCAGCGTGCCAGGCGGGCATTTCCAGCGATGGAACGTACATCCGCCCCTGCGTGATCAGGTCAGGATGCTCGACCGGCTTAGTGCCAAACGCTTTGCACCCGCTTTTTGTAGCAAGCCCGAAGATTACCTGATCGAAGATTTGGGCGCAGAGATCTTTATGCACGATCTTATTCGCTTATGACCTGCTGGTCTCTCCCCGCAAAAAGCTTTTGTTTGATCCGCCACGGGGAAACCACGGCCAATGCGGATCAGATTATCGCAGGCATCAGCGATGTGCCGTTGAGCGCCCTAGGGCGCAGCCAGGCGCAGGCGCTGGCTATGCGGACATGGCCAGACCAAATCGCGCTTTTCTCAAGCCCGTTATCGCGTGCCCGAGACACCTGCACACTTGCTTTTCCCGATCAGACCTATGCGGTACACAATGGCTTGCGCGAACGCGACTGGGGCGTGTTCGAGGGTCGCCCCCTTGCTGAACAGCCCGACCGCGACAACACGCCCGAAGCGGGTGAAAGCTGGCCGACAATGTTAGCACGGGTCCATCAATCCATATGTGAAATTTGCGCTACGTCCTCCGACCAGCTCTCCGTGCTTGTCTGCCATTCGGGCATTATCCGTGCCGCACGCGTGCTCTGGACCACCGGCACTGTCGGCGACCGCCCCCCCAATGCCCTGCCGCTCCTGTTTGAAAAGTCGGGCAACAAATACAAGGAAAAAGAGCTATGACATCAATACCACTCACACCCTGCGTCGTCTTCGATGTTGACGGAACTCTGGCAGAGTTTGACGCTGATAAACTGGGGCATCTGGTGCATGGTGTTGAAAAACACTGGGATGATTTCCACGACGCGATGTCCGAAGCCCCTCTAATTGCACCTGTCGCCAAATTGATGCGACGGCTTAAAGAAAGTGGAGAAACGATCGTGATTTGCTCGGGACGTCCACGTCGCTGGGCAGATCACACGATCGCATGGTTGCGCAAGCACGACCTACCGTTTGACGGCGTGTACCTCAGAGCCGAAAATCAGGACGCGGCCAGCGACCCTGAAGTAAAACGCCAAGCGTTGGCAGAGATGAAAGCGGACGGCCTTAAGCCTTGGTTGGTTGTTGATGATCGAAGCTCTGTCGTTGCAGCTTGGCGTGCCGAAGGCATTGTATGCCTACAATGCGCTCCAGGAGACTTTTAAAGAAGGGTCACGGATGTTGTCACATTAACGAGCCTGAGGTTGCTGGTTCATTGATCTGGGCGGCGTTGTTGCAGGAACCCTCGGTCGGCTGATATTGGGTGCGTTTTGTTCCTCTCAGGATGCTGCAAATGCCACACAAGTTTAACGCTGATCGGCGTGACAAAATTCTGAAGCAAAAGCATCGAGTGACCAACTGGTCCGAATGCAACGAAAGTCTGCGGCAGCGTGGTGATCTGAGGGTTTGGATCAGCGACAACGCACTTGAGCAGTACCGCCTTCAGAATTTCCAAACGCTGTTCGGCACTGTCTCATTGCGGGTGCCGCGCTTGGTCAATCAGGGTCCGATTGAAAGTGTTTTGCCAACAAGCTGTGGGGCTCGATCAACCCGCGAGTTTGATAATTTGCGCAACAAGTTGTCAGCTTGGATGAGCTTTCGCTCGGCCATGGCTTTGCTTGGCGAAATGTATCCAATCGAGGATGGGAAATCTGCGCAAACGGCGATGCGACAGATCGCGATCGCAGCTGAGCGTCAGGATAATGCGCTTCCCTGTGACGTGTCGTTAGATGATGCACGAATAGCGTTACCTTTGGATACGACCTTTGTTCGCGCGCGGGCCACGGATGAGCACCGTAGTCTGGAAATCCTCGCCGGCGCTGTTTCACAAGGCGCTGAACCAATTCGATATTTCGCCGCTCCCTTCAAGCAAAAAGATAGTTGTGTTAGGCTCGGCAGAGCGGCCATAGCAGCCTGTGGTACGGGCGAAATCGAGGCCTCCAGTGACAGCGCTTGATCCGTTCGTGCGATGACAAAATCGATCGGCGTTCAGGCAAAACCGATCTCGTATTGGTTCCATCTCGCTATGTGGATCAGGCATATGATCAGCGTCGCCGACGTACTTGAGGCCTCAACAGAGTCCATCGCCCGCGCCAATGAAGCAGTTCAGGAGTGCCTGTGTGTCATGCGAACGGAACTCTGGAAAGGCGATATTACAGCTTCGCTCGGACCCGGCGGGCGATCCGGCCGCACTTGAAAAAGCACTCTGATGAGCAGCATTCAGCCCCACGCTTGAAGCGCATCAAAAAGCTTCGGACAGCAATGAAAAAATTGGGCGCTTGCGTGAGAAATGCAGACGCACGGATCGTCGATTATTGCACCCGAAAGATCGAAGGAAAGCGACTGGGTACGTCTCTGATCGAGGGCGCTGCGGAGTTCATCGTCAACGCGAGGATGGCGAAATCGCAGCACATGCGCTGGACGTCAAAGGGCGCCTAAAACCTGCTTCAGGTCCGAACGGCCAATATCAATTATAGGTTGGATGAGGCGGTTCTGTCGCAAAGATTTTGGGTTTGATGTTTGCGCAGTATGATGCATCGCCGTAGAAGGTGACGTCGCAGCGATGATTGGATATGTACGATGGTTGACTTCAAAGGCGCGCATTATCCGAAGTCTGTGAT